>CAFBMB010000001.1_pt1 | contig 39147 bp, 34 predicted proteins | sample 7268381 | NCBI WGS metagenome assembly CAFBMB01 (sample SAMEA6814053, study PRJEB35770) | freshwater metagenome | biome: Freshwater; feature: Freshwater reservoir; material: water | place: Czech Republic | collected 2017-05-23 | depth 30m m
AGCGCGATGCGGTGATTTGCCTCATCGTTGGTCAACCACGCGGCGTGGGTGCTGAAGTAAATCGGTCGCAACCCACAGACCTGCTCGTACCAGTTCGTCATGAGGGCGACGTCCATGGTCATGAACGTGGCGTGATGAAGTTTGGGCGCTACGCGGGGTGCCGGATGATTGTTGTTGGCATAAACGGACTCGGTCACTTCGAGTGTCCTCTCGACGGGCGCGGACAGGCCCGCACTAAGTTCTGTAATGTTTGTTACAGATTATTCGTTATTCTCTGCAAGTGCAATGCCCAAACGGTAGATGGTCTCCGCCAGCTGCGCCGCCAACAGCGCAGGCGGCACCCCCGGTCGAATCTGCGAAGCCAAGAACGCTCCGTCGAAGTTTGCCTGGGCCATGTCTACGAGCGCGTCGGCGATGCGGTGCGACGAGGCGAGCCCATAGCCACGAAACGCCGACACAATGAGCGCGTGCAGACTGTCGCGGCCACGCTGTGAGGTCTCGCGCACCACAGCGACGACCTTTTCGTCGTGCTGCCCACTGAGCCCGAGCAAAATCATCAGGCGCAAGAACTCCGGATGATTTTCTACCGCGCGCTGGCTGGCCACAATGGCTGCTTCGAGCGTGGCACGCGGATCGGTGACATCGCTGTTTTGCGCAAAATCACGATCGTATTCGGCAAAGAATTCACTCGCACCCCGCTCCATTACCGCCGCGAGGATGCCCGCTTTCGATCCGAAGTGCCAATAGATCGAGCTCGCCGGCAAGCCGGACGCGGCGGCAATCTTAGCCACCGTCGCGCCTTCGTAACCGTTGGCCGACATCACTAAAAGTGCGGCATCCAATATCTCACCCCGCGACTTTTCCCCCAGTTCGCGGCGCTTGTTGGGCAGTCCCGTCGTCGTGCTCATGAGAGTGACGCTACCTCAATTGGCCAGGCATGCCTCGATGGCGGCGGCCACGCCGAGCATGAGTCGATCGGCATCGACCGCGCACTCGATGCCCAGACCAACAGGCAACGCACCCTTGGCAACCGGCACGGGCACCGTGATGGCCGGCTGGCCCGCCATCGAACCCGGATCGGTATTGCGAATGCTGGCTTGAAAAACTGGCCAGTCCACTCCATCGAGCACCACAATCTCCTGGCCAATTTCAGGCGCCACCATGGGCACGGTGGGATAGACGAGGGCGTGGAGATTGTCGCGGTGCAGAGCGTCGGCATACGCGGCAAGCATGTCGTGGCGCATCTGCACGGTCTGCTCGTAGACGTCGCGCGGAATGGGCTGGCTCACCATGTGCTCCATGATGGCGTGCACATCGGGCGAGGCCGTCTGCTCGGCAACATCGGCCACCGTGAGCGAGCGGTAGGGCTCAGGAAGTCCGGCGATGAATGTGGGCATGTTGTGCATGGTTTCGTAGGCCACCATAGGGAACGCGCCCTTTTCGGCCAGCTCGTGCACGCCCACACCATTGATGGTGACCTCGGTCTCAATCACTGTTGCGCCCGCGGCGGCAAGTTTCTGCAGAGCCGCTTCGCACGCGGCAGCCACCTCTGGCTGAAGCATCTGCCAGAAGTCCTTGCGGGGCACGCCCAGCCGTAGCTCTGAGGCCGCGATTTTTGGCAGCTCTGTGTCTGCCGTGATGATGCCGTCAACGAGCGCGACATCTGCCACGGAGTTTGCGAATACGCCACACGTGTCGCGCGAGTTCGACAGCATGATGGCTCCGCCAGCCGGGTATCGATGGGTGGTCGGACGCATGCCGACAACGCCACAGTAGGCACCCGGGATGCGCATCGAGCCGCCGGTGTCGTTGCCGATGGCAAAGGCGACGAGTCCCGCAGCAACCGCAGCGGCCGAACCGCCGCTCGATCCGCCGGGCACGCGCGACGTGTCGTTCGGGTTGCGAACCGGACCCATCATGCCGTTGTTGCTCGTGGTGCCAAAGCCCAGTTCGTGCAGACCCACCTTGCCGAGGCAATCGGCACCGGCGGCGCGCACACTCGCGATCATGGCACCCTCGGCCTCGGGCACGTAACCCCGGAAGGCGGGCGTGCCACACGTCATGGGCATGCCGGCAACGGCCACGTTGTCTTTGACACCGAAGGGCACACCGGCCAATGGTCCGGCAGCGTCTCCGCTCCCGTCTGAGACAAACCAGAAGATCCCGTGCTGGTCGGCGCGGGCATCTGAGCGAAGGTGGTTGGCAAATTCGGCGGCGCCGCTCTCGTGACGAGCGCGGGCCTGATCAATACTGAGTCGGGTCACAATGTTCCTAGCTCATCGACTTGAACTGCTCGGCCGTGTCGCACACCTGTTCGAAGGCAACGACCTTGCCGTCTTTCACCGTCCAGAGGTGAACAACGCGAACGTTCTGCGGCTTGCCCGTGGCGCGGAAGGTGCCCACGTAGGTGCAGACAGCAGCAACTGTGCCGGTGGCCTCATCGGTAACGAGATAGTCGGGCACGGCACCAAAGCCTTCCCACTCGCTGTTGATGCGCTCAAAAATCTTCGCTCCCACCTCGGCCATTCCGCGATAGCTTCCCGCATAGGGGCTGCCGTCTGATTCCTTCCAGACGATGTCGTCTGAGAAATCTTTGAACATGCTGGGGATGTCGCCTGCCGCACCGGCGGCGTAGTGAGCGGCGACGGTGTCGTGTGCGTTGGCCATTTTTTTCTCCTTGGTTTCTGTGACTGCAGGTGGATTCATTCTTGCTGGTCGAGTAGGCCGGAAGCCGTATCGAGACCGGGTTTCGATACGTCACTTTCGCGACCACTCAACCCACGACTGCTTAGATGGGTTGCGCGTCGGGATAGCGAACGGTGCCGAGGGGGTAGATGTAGCCACCGGCACGCGAGTGCATGGACTGCCCGGTGGCAGAAATGCCGAGGAACATGCCCGTGGTGTTGAGTCCGTAGCCCAGGTCGTGCAGCCACACGCTGGCGACCGAGATGCGGAACTCGCGAAAACAGAACAGGTAGAGACCGTCATCGAGCTTCCACACGGTGCTCAGGTCCATGTCGCCGTGGCCGCGCTGCTCGCCCTCGAGACACTGCCACGCATACCGCTGGGTCGACACATACATGTGCTCATAGAGGTGATTCGGGCTGTAGCGGTAAACGTTTCGCATGCCGATAAGGTCACGACTCTCGGCCGGCTCGGGGCCGGCGGCCGTGCCCTCATTTGTGGTGCCCGCCCAGAACCTTTGGCCCACCTGTGGCGTTCCCTCAACCCGCTCGGGCGCGATGGCCGAATGGATGACGATGGCGCGATTTGTGGAGCGGGTAAACATGACCGTGATCGCCTCACGCTCGCGCGAGGTCAGCGGCAGGTTAACGAAGAACACCCCGGTCCGTGCCTCGACCGCGTCATACGGATCTGTCGCTGAGGCCTCGGCAATCTCACCGGTCGCACTCCACTGCACGGTCTCATCGTCGAGAAACGACAGTGACAGGGTTGACGCCGAACCGAAGGCAACCGCGAGTTTCGTTCCCGCGAATGAGACATTCGGCTTGCGAAAGGTGTCGATGCCCGCAGCAAAGTCGTCATACGATTTCCATTCCTCACCGGCGGCGTCAGCCATGGTCACACTCCCTCTAATCCGCGGCTCAGTTCATCAATCTTTGCGGCTCCCTCGATGAACTGTGCGCTTTCATCACTAGTTAAGGGAATCTCCACCACTTTTTCTAGTCCGTGAGCGCCCAGCACCACAGGCGACGACGAACTGACACCGGTGACGCCGTATTCACCCTCGAGAATGACAGACGCGGGGAACGGCTCGCCGGTCGGCCGAGCAATCGCGTCCACCATGAGGGCGCCACCGATGCCCGAGCTCCAGGTCGACGTGCGCCCCGAATCGAGTGCCACGTGGCGCACGTACCAGTTGTGCGCGTAGTCCAGAGCGTGTGCGCGTTGATCGGGGGTGAGCTCCACGGGCTTACCGTCGAGCGTGACCGTCGAGAAAACCTGAACCGCGCCAGCACCGTGCTCGCCGACCACCCAACACGAGACGCGTTGGGGGGCAACATCGAGTGCCTGCGCGAGTCCCGTGCGAAAGCGCTGAGTGTCGTTGAGCGTATAGCCGAGCAGTCGTTCGCGCGACCAGCCCGTGCGCCGCGCCACCCACGTCAGCAGCGGGTCGACCGGATTCGTCATCAACAGCAGAATGCCGGCGAACCCGCCAGCGGCGAGCTGATCCACGATTCCGCCCACGATAACCGCGTTGTCGTGCAGGTAAATATCGCGCGAGGTATTGAGTGTCAGCGGTACCGCGGCGCTGAGCACCACGATGTCAGCATCCAGCGCATCGCTCATCTCACCGCCCACAACCGAGGTGGCACCGCCCAGCGACAGGGCGTCTTGCAGGTCCATGACATGACTGACGATCATGTTGTCTCGGTTATCGATGACCACAATCTCATAGTGGTGATCTGTGCGCAGCAGGCTAAAGGCCACGGAGGAGCCGATTCCCCCGGCTCCTCCGATGACGGCTACTTTCATCTGACTTAGGCTCCCGCGATGATGAACTCGGCAGCCTTTTCGGCGATCACCATGGTGGGTGCGTTGGTGTTACCCGTCGACACTGCGGGCATGACCGAAGCGTCAGCAACGCGCACGCCCTCGAATCCGATCACCTTGAGCGTCGTGGGGCTGACGACCGCCATGTCATCGGTGCCCATCTTTGCCGAGCCCACCTGGTGGTGGTAGGTGATGGCATTGTTGCGCGCGTACTCGGCAAGATCGGCATCGCTCTGCACGGCCAGACCGGGGTAGACCTCTTCGGCACCCCACTCATCGGCGAGCGCGGACTGCTGGCCCACCTCGCGCACCTGCTTGATCGACGCCACCAGCGACGTAACGTCGTCCGGGTGCTCCAGAATATTCGGGTCTTGCAGCGTGGGATCGTGCGGGTTCTTGCCCGACAGCGTGAACGTTCCGCGGCTCTTCGGAGTCACCATTCCAGCCATCAGGCTGAATCCGGTGGCAGGGGCGTCGGGCATGGTGTCGGGGTTAACCATGGGAACACTGAAGACAATCGGCTGGGTGTCTGGCTTTTCCAGACCCGGTTTGCTCGTCCAGAACCAGTGCACCTGAGTGATGGGTGTTCCATGAGCGGGAGCGCCGACGTCTTTCTTCGTGGTCTTGTAGATAACAGGAACGATGAGGTGATCGTGCAGGTTGGCACCCACACCGGGAATGTCGGCGACAACGTCAATGCCGAGAGCCTCGAGATCCTTCTTGGGTCCGATTCCCGAGAGAAGCAGAATTCGCGGAGTGTCGGTAGCGCCACCGCAGAGGGCCACCTCACCACCGTGCAGTTCGTGAGTTGCGCCGTCCTTCTCATACTCGACACCGACGACCCGCTTGCCGTCAAGAATCAACCGGTGCACCCAGGCGCCGGTCGTGATCGTGAGGTTGGGGTTGTCCTTGACCGGGTAGAGATAGGCGCGGTAGGTGCTGAGTCGCTTGCCGTCGCGAAAGTTGAGTTGCTCCTGCCCAATGCCCTCCTGGCTGGCTCCGTTGTAGTTCTTGTTCAACGGAATGCCCGCTTGCTGGGCGGCTTCGATAACCGAGGTCTGAATGGGGTGCTTCGGGTATTCGAGCGTGACGTCAATCATGCCGCCCGTGCCGTGCTCGCCGTCGGGCTCGCCCTTCCACGCCTCAATCTTTTCTGTGAAGATCTTCTCGACGTTTTTCCAGCCCCAGCCAGTACAACCGGCCTTCTCCCAGCCGTCGTAATCGGCAGGATTGCCGCGAACAAAAATTGTTGCGTTCAGAGAGTGCGATCCGCCGAGCACCTTGCCGCGCGGCCAGTGCAGCTTGCGGCCGTTGGCGTGCTTCTGCGGCGTCGTGAAGTAGCCCCAGTCCTCCGGTCCCAACCAGAGTTCGCCCAATCGGGCCATGTCGTGGATCGCGGGGTTGTCGTCGGGACTCCCAGCTTCGAGCAGGTGAACCGTCTTGCCGGCGTCCAGCAGGCGGCGGGCGATAATCGCCCCAGCAGTTCCCGCACCAACCACAATTACGTCGGGCTGTGAAGTCATGGTGTGTTCCTCTCCGTTGAGCGTGAGTTACTTTTCTCCCCCACGGAGTACTCCCCGGGGCGACAGTGACCTAGCCCTCCTATTGTGCTCGCCTAACGACGACCGGCAAAGACCGGATTCCCCTTGTGCGCCATTTCATACGCGCAGGGTCAACCGTGATGCTTTCGTGCGCAACGGATCACGAGATTCTGCGCCTCTCGATGAGCATCGCAGATTGCCCCTTGCGCTCTCCTCACAATCGTATATGATTTGAGATACGTTGACGTGTGAGGGAGCGAATCCATGGCGGTAACAGCACTCGAGGCTGGTTTTGAGCCCGGAAAGATCATTGCCCTGCACCTCAACTACCCCTCGCGCATCGCACAGCGCGGCCGCGCCCCCGGGCATCCCTCATTCTTCATGAAGCCCACCACCTCGCTCGCCGTTTCGGGCTCGAGCGTGGAACGCCCCGCCGGCTGCGAGCTGCTCGCGTTCGAAGGCGAGATTGCGCTGATCATCGGCACACGTGTTCGCCGCGTCTCCCCCACCGAGGGCTGGGCGGCCGTCGCATCCATTACGGCAGCAAACGACTTTGGCGTCTACGACCTCCGCTACGTCGACAAGGGCTCGAATCTGCGCTCCAAGGGTGGCGACGGCTTTACGCCCCTGGGCCCGAATCTGATTGATGCCCGCGATCTCGACCAGCACCAGATTCGCGTCCGCACCTGGGTGAACGGCACCATCGCGCAGGATGACACCACCGAAGGACTCACGTTCGACTTTGGCACTATCGTTGCCGACCTCTCACAGCTCATGACCCTCGAGCCCGGCGACGTCATTCTGACCGGCACCCCGGCAGGGTCGTCGGTGGTTGTGCCCGGCGACACCGTTGAGGTCGAGGTTGATGCCCCCACGGCGACGGGCAAGCCCAGTTCGGGACGCCTCGTGACCACCATCACGCAGGGCACCAACGAACTGCCGGCGTTCAGCGCGGGGCCACAGGTCGACGACCTGCAGCGCGAAGAAGCGTGGGGGTCGCGCGAGGCGGCCGGCATGCCCGCGAGCATTCTGACGCCGGAACTCAAGAAGAAGATCAACTCGGTATCAACCGCCACACTGTCATCCGTGCTCCGCAAAAAAGGATTCAACAACGTCAGCATCGACGGCCTGCAGTCGACGCGCCCCACGAAACGCATGCTGGGGCTCGCGCGCACCCTGCGCTACATCGCCAACCGCGAAGACCTCTTCGAGAAGTTTGGCGGAGGCTTCAACGCACAAAAGCGCGCCATCGAATCGGTGGGGCCCGACGAGGTTCTCGTCATGGAGGCTCGGGGCGAAAAGGGCACCGGCACCGTGGGCGACATTCTGGCCATTCGCGCGCAGCTTCGCGGATGCGAGGGAATCGTGACCGACGGCGGCGTTCGTGACGTCGCGGCGGTATCCGCCCTCGACATGCCCACCTACTTTGCTAACCCCCACCCGGCCGTTCTCGGTCGCCGCCACGTTCCGTGGGATACCGACATCACCATCACGTGTGGCGGATGCGCGGTTCAGCCCGGCGACGTGATCGTGGGCGATGCCGACGGCGTCCTCGTTATTCCCCCGCACCTCATTGACGATGTGGTTGATGCAGCCATCGTCCAGGAGGCCGAAGAAGAGTTCATTCTGGCCATGGTCAAGCAGGGCGAAAAGGTCGACACCCTCTACCCCATGGATGCCGAGTGGAAGAAGCGCTTCGAGACGTGGCGACAGGGCAAGAAAAAGTGACCACCGTCGCGATGAGCAAGAGTGAGCGCGCCTACACAGCCATCAAACAGTCAATTACCGAGGGCACGTATGGACCCGGATACCGGCTCGTTCTGGGGCAGATTGCCAAGGAGCTCGAGGTCAGCGTGGTTCCCGTGCGCGAAGCTATTCGCCGTCTCGAGGCAGAGGGGCTCGTCACGTTCACCACCAATGTGGGGGCCCAGGTGGTGGCTGTTGACGCACGCGAATACCAGTACACGATGGAGACGCTGAGCCTCGTCGAGGGCATGGCCACCGCGATGGCCGCACCAAACGTCACCGCCGACGATCTCACACTGGCGCGCCAGATCAACCGGGAAATGCGCGAGTGTCTGAACAACTTTGATCCGAGCCGATTCACCGAACTCAACCACGAGTTTCACGCCGTGTTCTTCGAGCACTGCTCCAACCTGCACATCCTCGACCTCGTGCACCGCGGCTGGAACCGACTGGCCACGATTCGCGAATCGTCGTTTGGCTACATTCCCGGACGCGCGAAGGAGTCGGTTGAAGAGCACGACAACCTCGTCAACCTGATTGCCGGCGGCGCCGACGCCCTGACCATCGAGATGGCTGCCCGGCAGCACCGTCTCGCCACGCTCAACGCCTATCTCGACAGCAAGTAGTCGACGCACGCTCTCCGCACTTCGATCCACCTCACACTCAGACCACACGAAAGGCACACCATGAAGTTCCGCAGTGACCCGCGTCAAATCAAGGGCAGTCTTGCCCCCCTCATGACGCCCTTTACCCCCGACGGCGCTGTTGACCACGACTCGCTGGCCAACATGGTGCAGTGGCAGCTGGCCAACGGCACCAACGGCATCTCGCTCGGTGGTTCCACCGGCGAACCCAGCTCACAGTCGGTTGCCGAGCGCATCGCGGGCATGAAGACGGTGAACGACGCCATCGGCGATCGGGTGCCCTTCATGCCGGGAACGGGGTCGGCCAAGCTCGACGAGACCCTCGAGGTCACGGCGGCCGCCCAGGCAATGGGTGTCGATGCTGCGCTGATTATCACGCCCTACTACGCACGTCCCACACAAGAGGCGCTCTACCAGTGGTACGCGACCGTGGCTCGTGAGTTCCCGGACCTGCCGCTCGTTGCCTACAACGTGCCCATTCGCACCTCGGTCGAGCTGGCGCCCGAGACGTTTGCTCGTCTCTACCGTGACTTTGACAACATCGTGGGCATCAAGGAGACCACCAAAGACTTCGAGCACTTCTCGTACGTGTTCCACAAGTGCGGAAAAGACTTGCTCATGTGGTCGGGCATCGAACTGCTCTGCCTGCCCCTGCTCGCCCTCGGCGGCATTGGCTTCATCTCGGCACTGGCCAATATCGCCCCGCAGGCCGTGAGCGACATGTTCTGGGCCTACGAAGAAGGCAACCAGGAGCGCGCGCGCGCGATCCACTACGGCGTGCACCCGCTCGTCGACCTGCTGTTTGTCGAGACCAACCCCGCGCCGGGCAAGTACGTGCTCGAGCGCATGGGGCTCATCAAGTCGGGCTTTGTTCGCCCGCCGCTGATCACCCCCACGCCCGGTGGCATCGACAAGATCGAGTCGCTGCTGGCCGAGGGCGAAAAGTGGATCACCCCCGTCCTTCCCGAATTCGACATGAGGAGAAAATAACCATGGCTAACGATTACGCACCCAAAGACCTTCCCGAGCACCTGCGCCTGTATATCGGCGGCAAGTGGGTTGACGCCACCGGCGGAGCCACGTTCGACGTGCTCGAGCCCGTCTCCAACGAGACCTACATCACGGCCGCTTCGGCTTCGGCCGAAGACGTCAACCGTGCGGTGGCCGCAGCCAAGAAGGCCTTCGATGAGGGCCCCTGGCCGCGCATGCTGCCGCGCGAACGTTCGCGCATCATGCACAAGATTGCCGACATTGTGGAGTCGCGCGATGAGCGTCTCGCCGAGATCGAATCATACGACTCGGGTCTGCCCATTACCCAGGCACTCGGACAGGCGCGACGAGCTGCCGAAAACTTCAGGTTCTTTGGTGACCTCATCGTGTCGCAACACGACAACGCGTTCAAGGTGCCCGGGCGCCAGATGAACTACGTCAACCGCAAGCCCATCGGGGTGGCCGGCCTGATCACGCCGTGGAACGTGCCCTTCATGCAGGAGTCGTGGAAGCTCGGCCCCGCGATGGCCACCGGAAACACGGTCGTGCTCAAGCCCGCCAGCTACACCCCGCTCTCCGCCGCCCTCTGGCCCGAGATCTTCGAAGAGGCCGGCGTTCCCGCGGGCGTCTTCAACCTGATCTTTGGTTCGGGTGGCGTTGCCGGCGATGCGCTGGTGAAGCACCCCGACGTGCCGCTCATTTCGTTCACGGGCGACAGCTCGACGGGCGCCACGCTGAGCACCAACGCGGCTCCTTTCCTGAAGAGCCTCTCGCTGGAACTCGGCGGCAAGAGCCCGGCCATCGTGTTCGCCGACGCCGACCTCGAGGCAGCCCTCGACGCCACCGTATTCGGTGTTTTTAGCCTCAACGGCGAGCGCTGCACGGCCGGCAGTCGCGTGCTTGTTCAGCGCGAGATCTATGACGACTTCATCGTGAAGTTTGCCGAGCGTGCGAAGAACATCGTGGTGGGCCTGCCCACCGATCCGAAGAGTGAGGTCAGTGCGCTCGTGCACCCCAACCACTTCGACAAGGTGATGAGCTACGTCGAAATTGGCAAGAGCGAGGGTCGTTTGCTCGCTGGCGGCGGTCGTGCCGAGGGTTTTCCCACGGGAAACTTCATTGCCCCGACGGTGTTTGTCGACGTGAAGCCGGATGCCCGCATCTTTCAAGAGGAAATCTTTGGGCCGGTTGTTGCCATCACGCCCTTCGACACCGATGAAGAAGCCCTTCGGTTGGCCAACGACACCCGCTACGGCCTCGCGGCATACGTGTGGACCTCAAACCTCAAGCGTGCGCACAACTTTGCTCAGGCCATCGAGTCGGGCATGGTCTGGCTTAACTCCAACAACATCCGCGACCTGCGCACCCCCTTTGGTGGCGTGAAGGCCTCGGGTCTCGGTCGTGAGGGCGGCTACCGCTCTGTTGATTTCTACACGACCCAGCAGTCGGTGCAGATCACGCTCGAAGAATCGCACTCGCCCCGCTTTGGCGTGGGTGGAACCGCCCCGAGCTCGCACTAAGTATCGAACCCGAGAGGATCAATCATGTCTGAACTCAATGGACGCACCAAGACGTCGAGTGGCTTTTATGTCACCACGGAAGCGCCGATCAAGTCGGATAACCCGGTGCCTACGCCGAAGGCCAGCCCGCCCGACATTCTGCGCTGCGCCTACATGGAACTCATCGTCACCGATCTGGCCAAGTCGCGCCACTTCTATGTCGACGTGCTGGGCCTCACGGTTACCGAAGAAGACGACTCGGCGATCTACCTGCGCAGCCTCGAGGAGTTCATTCACCACAACCTCGTGCTGCGCAAGGGCCCGATCGCGGGCGTGGCCGCCTTCTCGTATCGCGTTCGCTCCCCCGAAGATCTCGACCACGCTGTCGCGTTCTATACCGAACTTGGTTGCCGTGTAGAACGTCGCAAAGACGGGTTCTGCAAGGGCATCGGCGACTCGGTGCGCGTCGAGGATCCCCTGGGCTTCCCCTACGAATTCTTCTATGAGACCGAGCACGTCGAGCGACTCGCCTGGCGCTACGACCTCTACTCGCCGGGCGCGCTCATGCGCCTCGACCACTTCAACCAGGTCACCCCCGATGTTCCGCGCGCTGTGAAGTTCATGCAGGATCTGGGCTTCCGCGTGACCGAAGACATCCAGGATGACGAAGGCACGGTTTACGCTGCCTGGATTCGCCGCAAGTCCACCGTGCACGACACGGCGCTGACCGGAGGGGACGGCCCGCGCATGCACCATGTGGCTTTCGCGACTCACGAGAAGCACAACATTCTGTCGATCTGCGACAAGCTCGGCTCTCTGCGCATGTCGGATCACATCGAGCGCGGACCGGGACGCCACGGTGTGTCTAATGCGTTCTATCTCTATCTGCGCGACCCCGACGGTCACCGGGTCGAGATCTACACGCAGGACTACTACACGGGCGACCCCGATAACCCAGTCATCACCTGGGATGTGCACGACAACCAGCGTCGCGACTGGTGGGGCACTCCCGTTGTGCCCAGCTGGTACACCGAAGCTTCAGTCGTCATGGACCTCGACGGCAACCCGCAGCCCGTCGTTGCGCGCACCGACGCCTCAGAGATGGCTGTCACCATTGGAGCCGACGGCTTCTCATACACCCGAGAGGGTGACGAGATGCCCGACTACAAGTTGGGCGAATACAAGCTCGGCAACCAGCTCTAGAAAATCGTTTGACGGGATCTCGACGATCAGGCGCGCGAACGTCGGCGCAGCACGATCATCGCACAGCCCGCACCGATGAGAAACGTTCCCGAGCTGAGTGCCGGCCACGGGTCGAATCCGGTGTTGGCCAACATGATGCGATCGATGTAGTCGTTTGTGCCGTTGCCATTCGAGTCCTCGAGCACGTCGGCAACGCTGTCGCCATTCGCGTCCTCGAAGGGGTCGGCAATACCGTCGCCGTCGGCATCCTCTGTCGTGTCATCCTCGCCGTTGCCATCTGCGTCCGGAGGGGTTTCATCGCCGATCGCGATGGTCGTCAGTGGATCGACGGTGACGGTCGAGTCGCTCAGCGAGAAGTTGTCGAATTCAAAGCCATATCGGGGCTGGGTGATCGTGAAACTATCGAAGGTGAGGCCGCCCACTCCCACCAGATGCAGGTAGGCGAAAGGTTCGCCCACCCATTGGTTGCGGGCCGGATTAATGAGGTAGTCGTTGGCCGACCAGGCGCCCATGTCGTCGTTGTAGAGCATGGCCATCAGGTCTTGCGTGGTGAACGTTGCAACAACCGTGGCACCGCTGTATAGCGTGAGCCGATTTGCCGCATCACCGGCCGACCACTGAAAACCTAAATACGATGCTGCATGATTTAGGGTGACCGTGACACTCGCCCCGTTAAACGCGGCGGCGTACTTCGTCTGTGGCAGTCCTCCCCCTCGCGTCGGCACCCCCGAGGTGGTGGAAGCCCCGCCGTAGATGTTTCCATTGACCGATGAGCATGTGCCCGTCATGGTGCCGGGGTTGCTTCCTGTTGACCACCACGTTGCGGGACAGTTCGAGTCGAACGTTTCTAACTGAACGCCTGTCACGCTCGGGCCCTGCACGAAGGGCTCTGAAACGTAGGCGTTGAGCGCAGGTGCTGCCGTCGCGGGCGCCACTCCAGACGCAAGAAAAAAGCCGAGCGCGACGACACCCGCAACTGTCAGGCTCGCGACACGAAAGTAGCCACGGAGTCTGTTGCCGAGGGATGAAACAGGCACTCGATCTCCCCTCAGCCAGATGACGTCGCCGATGTTGAGGCGTCAATGTTTAAGCACCGATGTTAGCAGGCATGATCCGCATGTCGGCCAGGTGCTCAGCGATTAAGCCTCTTCGCTGAGAGTTTGCGAATTCCGAGAGTGAACGCCCCGATCGAGAAACTCAACAGAGCAAAAATGACGTTGACCGGATACGGTGTCAAGATCAGCCACAGAGCGACCACAACGAACACGACTATCCACGGGCCACGAAAACTTCGTGGTGTGCCGACCCGAGGGGTCATCTGCACGTACTCGGCATCGTCGATATAGCCGTCGAACACCCAGTCGTGAGGAATCTTGATGCGCACGTTGCTCATCAGACCTTCGTCGGTGGTCTTGCACCACAGCGTGCCCTGCACGAGCGCCACAGCGCCGGCGGCCTCAACCCGAGCAAGTTCGGGGCCGAAATGGGCGGCATCTGCAGCCGAGAGGTAGCCCACCACCTCTTCTTGAATGATCACCGCGATAGCCAGCGGGTCGACGGGGTTTGTGGGTTCACGTTTGAGCATTACCGGCACGGGTTGAATCACCGCCATGTTGAGCGGTGGCGTGCCCACGATGCGCTGCATCGCCGCCCGATAAAAGCGCTCGCCCACGACCTCGATCTGCTGCGCGTTCTCAGTCGAAATCGGATGCACCCTCATGTTGTCCGCCCCTTCGTCACTACTGAGTTCAGCACGAACGACCGACGGCGAAGCTGAGCGCGGTCTAGGCCACCGAGGTGTCGAGCTGAGAACGCCGATAGTCGCGCGGGCTCATGCCGTATGCGTTTCGGAAGATGCGCGAGAAGTGAGCGCCGTCGTAGATGGCCCACTGCGCCGCGATCTGCCCCACGGTGAGATGTGCGTCGGCCGGGTCGGCCAGTTGTCGGCGACACTGTTCCAACCGGCGTTCACGAATGAATTGGGACACGGTGATTCTCTCGGCATGAAAAATCTTGTGCAGCTGACGGGTCGAAATAAAGTTTGCCTGCGCGATGTAATCCGGGCTGAGATGTGGGTCGCCGAGGTTGTCTGCGACATAGTCACAGATACGAACGAACGCATTAGCCCGGGGATTCGCGGTTGCAACCTGCTCGTCCGTGAGTTTTTCGGCGAACGCTGACGACACGAGATCAATGAGGGCGTGAGCCACGCGAACGCCCGACCAGCCCGAGAGGTCGGCCAGGTTATTGGCCGTTTCGAGCAGAAACGGCGAGACGACCACACCAACACCCTCGGACGCACCAAAGCGGGTAGCGGTCACGTGTCGCAGGGTGTGCGACGGCAGCTGCATCATGGTGTGCGGAAAACGCACGATGAGACAGCGGTGATTGTCAAAAAACTCTCGGGCGAACTCGCGTGTCGAGTCGTACAGAGCGAAGTCCCCCGGATTCAGAACGGACGTCTGACCATCCTGCGAGATGGTGCTCGATCCCTCGATCTGCAGCGTGATGCCATACACGCGCATGTCGTCCGACATGAGATTCAGCGAGGTGCGTTTCGCGACGTGCGCATCGGAGCGAATATCAAAAAAATGGATTCCGCCCAAGTTGCGAGATTTCAACGACGCGCGAAACGTTGAACGCTGTGCGCAGGCAATCTGCATGGGAATATCGTTCTCGGCCAACACGCGGCACCACGACTCAAAGTCATACTCGTGAGAAACGACGGCTTCCGTGTCAGACACTTGTGTCACCACTCTTTTCTGCGCAAAAAAAGGGGGCCGAGTCACGTGTGACCCGGCCCCGATAACTTTAGAAGGGGTAAGGCGCGATGTCGGGGCGCACCGTCAGCCACTGCTGCTCGGTAAATGCCTCGATGTTGGCCTCGGCGCCACCAAACCGCGAACCCGTGCCCGAGGCACCCACGCCACCAAAGGGAATGTTGGCCTCATCGGCCACCGTCTGCTCGTTGATGTGCAGGATTCCCGTGTTGAGCTGGTCGGCAATCTTCATCGCTTCACCAACGTCACCCAGGATTCCGACTGACAGACCGTACTCTGAATTGTTGGCGAGGGCGACAGCTTCGTCCATCGTCGAGAACTTGATGATGGGCGCCACCGGTCCAAAGATTTCATCCTTCCAGGCGCTCATCTCGGGCTTCAGGTCGGCCAGCACTGTGGGCTTAAAGAAATTGCCCTCGTGCGTTCCGCCGGCCGCGAGTTTTCCGCCCTGCTTGACGGTCTCATCGACAATGCTCTGAACCTTGGCTGTTTGATTGGCGTCAATGATGGGGCCCAGTGCAACCTGATCGGTCGCCGGGTTGCCCACGGGAAGGTGATTCGCCTTTTCGACCAGCGCAGCCACGTACTCGTCGTAGACCGACTCGTGAACGATGTGCCGACCCGTCGTCATGCAGATCTGGCCCTGGTGCATCCACGAACCGAAGGCACCCGCAGAAGCGGCCTTGGCTACGTCGACACCGGGCAGAATGATGAGAGCGTTGTTTCCGCCGAGCTCGAGGTGTGTGCGCTTGAGGTGCTGCGCGCCCAGCTCGCCAACCTTACGACCGGCAGCCGTCGAGCCCGTGAACGACACAACGCGCACGTCGGGCGCCGAGACAACAGCCTCGCCCACGTCGGCTCCGCCGTTGACCATCTGGAAAACGCCCGCGGGAAGGCCGGCCTCTTCGAAGATGCGCACGATGGCCGCACCTGCGCCCACCGCCGTGCGGGGGTCTGGTTTGAAGACAACGGCGTTACCCAAGGCAATGGCCGGAGCAATCGAACGAATCGACAGAATCAGCGGAAAGTTGAACGGCGCAATCACCGTGACAACTCCGGCCGGACGGCGACGCATAAAGCTCCAGTGCGGGTCGTTCGACGGAAGAACGCTACCCATCGGGTGGCTCGGAAGCGAACTGGCCTCAAAGCACTCGCCTTCGGCCACGTGAATTTCCAGCCCGGCCTTGGGGGGAATAGATCCGGCCTCTTTAACCAGCCAGTCGGTGATTTCGGCAGCGTAGGTGCCAAAGAGCTCGCCCGCCTTGCGCATGATTGCGGCGCGCTGCTCGGGGGGCGTGGCAGCCCAACCAACCTGAGCCTTGGCCGCCTCGGCGGCTGCTTTGTTGGCATCCGCAACGGAAGCCATGCCAATCGAGCCAAGTTTTTCGCCGGTTGCGGGCGAAACCACGTCGCGCGTACCGCCACCGCCGGCCACCCAGCCGTTGATGTAAATCTTGTCGGTCCAAATCTTCGGATCGAGCAGTGCCATGTCTCCTCCTCGAGACTCGCTAGAACATAGGCAACGCCTCACACGAATCGAGGCGATGTGAAATCAGTCTACGCCGGGTGAGAATCCCGTCAATTGACGTTGAGCGCTGCGCCTTGCCTGCCGGTGCGACATCGTCTCGCGAACCGGCCGAACCGTGTTGCTGGCCACGCGACGACGGTAGCATCGAGACTGTTGTGGCGCTCTCGTGACGAGTGCCCCAGAGTAGGACAACCATGACTTCCTCAGCCCCACACACCGTTCGGGACGCATTTTTTGATGTGCTGCGCCGTTACGACCTGACCAAGATTTTTGCCAACCCCGGATCGACCGAAATCTCGCTGCTGGCCAACCTGCCTGCCGACATCGATTTCACGCTGGCCCTGCACGAAGGGTCTGTGGTGGGCATGGCCACCGGCTATGCGCTTGCTCGGCAGAAAGCCGCCATGGTTGTGGTGCACACCACGGCTGGACTCGGAAACGCTGTCAGCGCCATCGCCACCGCTCGGGCCAACCGCGCGCCGCTAGTCATTGTCGTGGGGCAACAGGACCGTCGCCACCTGGCCACCGAACCCTTTCTGGCCGGCAAACTCGCGGGACTCGCGGGCGACTATCCCGTGTGGTTTAACGAGCCGGTGACCCCGCACGATGTTCCCGCTGCCGTGGCGCGGGCTTATCACGAGGCAACCACGCGTCGCGGGCCGGCAATCGTCGTCGTTCCCATGGACGACTGGCTCACCGAATATCCCGCCGAGCGCGTTTTCCCCGCCCCCGAGATCGCGGTGCTGTCGGGCGAACCGAGCGTCGCCACCGTCGCTGCCATCGTGCAGCACATTGATGCAGCCAAGAATCCCGTCATTATCTCGGGAGCCGCAAATTCCACCGCCGAAGGATGGGCCGCGTTGGTTCGGCTGGCCGAGCGCACGCAGGCCCCGGTCTTTCAGGAGTCGTTTGCCGGTCAGGCCGGTTTTCCCCAGGATCATGCCCTGTTTGCCGGATTCCTCTCGGCGGCGCGGTCGGTGCTGCGCACGCAGCTGGCCGATTTCGACACCGTCATCGCGGTCGGTGCTCCCGTCTTCCGGCAATACAACTTCGAGCCCGGGGCGATGCTGAGCCCCGGCACGGCCGTGATTGTCGTCACCAACGACTCCGACGAAGCCCTCCGGTCGGCGGCCACGCTGTCGGTGCTCGGCGACATCCCCGCGACCATCGCCGAGGTGGCCGACACGGTGCGCGCGGTCGCGAAAACGCGGGCAGTTGTTCCGCCCCGACGCCCCGCTCCGCCGGCTCCCAAGGCAGGCGAACCCCTGCGCGCCTCGCACGTGATGGCCGCCCTCGCCGAACTGCTGCCGGCGAACGCCATCGTGGTCGAAGAGACACCGTCGAGTCGCCCCGATCTGCATGAACTGCTGCCCGCTCGCCAGCCACTGGGTTTCGTCAGCGCGGCCATGGGCGGTCTGGGCTTTGGGCTGCCCGCGGCCATCGGCCTGCGTATGGGCGCCCCCGAGCGACCCACGATCGCTATCTTGGGCGACGGCTCATCGATGTATTCCATTCAGGGTCTGTGGAGTGCACGCCACTACGGGGTCGGTGCGCTTTTCATCATTCTCAACAACGGGCGCTACGCCGTCATGGATCGCTTGGCCGAGAGAATTAGTTCGGGCGAGCCGGCGTGGCCGCCCTTCGACGAGATCGACTTTGCCGACCTTTCCCGGTCTCTGGGCGTATCGACCACCCGCCTCTCGGACTATGCGAGCATGCGTCAGACCCTCGACGAGGTCATCCCCTCGTTGGCGGCTCGAAACGAGCCGCTGATGCTGGTGATCGACGTCGAGCCGGAGCTGCACTTCGCCCCCTAGCCCGCACTTCGTCGGCTGAGTAGGCGGCCACGTCGCCGTATCGAAACTGCGCAGCAGGTTGAGTAGGCGACCACGTCGCCGTATCGAAGCCCCTCAGTGCGCCCGCCCCGAAATAACGTCGGCCATGCGCGCCAGGGGTGACGTGGTCGCTCGACCACGAAATTCCGCCCGATCCGCCATGCCATACGCCGCATAGAGCCCCCGCACGGCCAGCCACCTCAGCGGCTCCACCTCCCACTTGCGCACCCGGTGATTGACCCACGGAAGTTCGGTCACGTCGGTGTGTCTGCCCAGAATGAGGTCGGCCAGCGTTCGGCCCGCCAGGTTGGTGGCCGTCACGCCCGTGCCAACATAGCCGCCGGCCCAGCCCATACCGGTGGCCGAATCAAAGCCCACGGTCGCCGACCAGTCGCGGGGAACACCCAAGACACCCGACCACGCGTGGGCAATGGGCACATCCGCGGTGCCGGGCAGCAGGCGCCCCAGCAACGCGCGCAACGATGCCACCGTGCTGTCGGGTGTGTGTCCGTCGGTGTCGGTGCGCGATCCATAGAGATAAGGAACACCCCGGCCGCCAATGGCAATGCGGTCGTCAGCAGTGCGTTGCGCATAGAAGTAGCTGTGCGCCATGTCACCCACGAGCTCCCGGCCAGACCAGCCAATTCGTTTCCAGACGGATGCAGCCACGGGTTCGGTCACGATCTGCGACGAGTTCATCGGCAGCCACGTGCGATGCAGGCCCCGAATGTTCGACGTGAAACCTTCCGTGGCGCGCACCACAATGGGTGCCCGAACGACGCCCCGATTCGTGGTCACACGTCCCGAGGCAATTTCATCGGCCGTGGTGTCCTCAAAAATCGTGACGCCGAGGCGTTCGACCGTCGTCGCGAGCCCGGCCAACAGCTGAGCCGGATTAATGCGTGCCGCGTGTGGATGCCACAGGGCGCCCGTGGTCGGTTCCAGCGCAATCCGATCGTGTGCTTCGGCGGCCGAGAGCAACACCGTGTCGGTCATCGACCACGTTTGTTCGTCGCGGGCCCACGCTTCGAGGCGACCCTGTTGCGCCCGGTTTTGCGCCACCGTGTATTCGCCGCCCTTGACGGCACCACTATCAATGCGCTCCGTCGCCGCGACACGAACCACTTCGTCGACGGTCTCGTTGAGCGCCGATTGCATGCGCCCGGCTGCATCGCGGCCCCACGACTTCACATATTGGTCGCGCCCACCGGTGACCGAGTTGGTGAGCCATCCACCGTTGCGCCCCGAGGCGCCGTAGCCCGCAAAGCGTTGCTCAACGATCACCACGTTCAGACTCGGGTCGGCTTTCTTCAGGTAATAGGCCGTCCAGAGTCCGGTGTATCCGGCGCCCACGATGCACACATCGGCACTGCGGTCGCCGGGCAATGCCGGCCGTGCCGCGGGCAGACCGAGCTGCTGCCACCAAAAAGACACATTGCCGTTAATCACAGCGCCAGACTAACGCCACAGAAAGTGCTGAGGGCAACCTCACGCGGTTACCCCCAGCATCGACTCACAAACTACGGCTTTCCGTTGCCCAACTTGCTCGGCCACCAAATCTTGCGACCAATGTCGTAGGCCATGGCGGGCACCAGCAGCGAGCGCACCAAGATCGTGTCGAGGATCACGCCGAACGCCACGATGAAGGCCAGCTGCACGAGGAACAGAATCGGGATCACGCCGAGGGCCGCGAAGGTGGCCGCCAGGATCACACCCGCTGAGGTGATCACGCCACCGGTGACGGCAAGGCCCCGCAAGATGCCCGGTCTTGTGCCCAGTTGCAACGTCTCTTCACGCACTCGGGTCATCAAGAAGATGTTGTAGTCAATGCCCAGCGCCACGAGGAAGACGAAGCCAAACAACGGCACGCTCGCATCAGCGCCCGGGAAGTTGAACAGGTTGTTGAAGACCAGTGCTGAGACGCCCAGGGTGGCGCCAAAGCTCACGACCACCGAGAAGATCAACAGCAGCGGTGCAACAATCGACCGCAGCAACAGCATCAGAATGATGAAGATGACGGCGAGCACGATGGGAATAATCCTCGTGAGGTCGGCCTGAGCCGTCTCGTTTGTGTCGAGCGCAATGGCGGTCTCGCCACCGACCAACACACTCGAATCAACCTCCGCCAGTGAGACGCGCAGATCCTTGACCACCTTCTCGGCATCGGCCGAGTCGGGCTGATAGGTCAGGGTGGCGTTGATCAATACCTGACCGTCGACCACCTTGGGGATGGGGTCGATTTCAGGCACGGCAGGTGGTCCTGCCTGACCGCCGGCCATCGCATCCGGCATCGCACCAAAGGGGGCCCCTCCGGCGGCTGCCGCTTGTGCCGCCAAGGCTTCGGCGATCGCAGCGGCAACGGCCTTCTGGTCCTGCTGCACCGACACCTCAGAGATTCCGGGGTTCGCGGCCGTGGCGTCCATCACCTTCGTGTAGTCGGCTTCCTTCGCGATAATCACCACGGGAGAGCCCGAGCCGGCGGCAAAGTGCTCGCCGAGCACCTTCTGACCATCAACCGATTCGATGTTGTTTCCGAGCAAGAAGTCGGTTTGCGGCAGTCCGCTGGCTTTCAGCGAGGGCAGTGCTGCACACGCGGCCAGCAAAACGACGAGCGTGACAATCCACGTGGTGCGCGGGCGCTTGGCAATCAGGGTGCCGACCCGGCGCCACAGACCCCGAATGCCTTCAAGCCCGGCAATCTTCTCGGCGTTCGCCGCCTCAACCTTTTTCTTGCCGACCTTGGGCATGAACGGCCAGAACGAGGCGCGGCCAAAGATCATGAGCACGGCCGGCAAGAACGAGACGGCGGCGAGGAACGCAAAACCAATGCCGAAGGCCGCAATGGGGCCCAGCGCCTTGTTCGAGTTGAGGTCGCTAAAGAGCAGGCAGAGGAGCGCCAAAATGACCGTAGCGGCCGACGCGCCAATGGCCTCGAACGAACCGCGGAACGCGCGACCGATGGCCGCCCACTTCGACTGCACCTCGAAGAGCGATTCCCTGAATCGCGACACCATGAGCAGCGCGTAGTCGGTGGCCGCACCGATGACCAAAATCGACAGGATGCCCTGACTCTGACCCGACACCTTGATGATGTCGTTGTATGCGAGCCAATAGATGCCCAGAATCGACGCCGACAGCGCAAAGACTGCTGTCAGCAGCACGAGCACGGGAAGCAGCAGCGACCGATAGACAACCAGCAAAATGACAAAGACCGCACCGAGTGCGACGAGCAGCAGGATGCCATCAATGCCGCCAAAACCGTTGACGAAGTCGGCGAGAAGGCCGGCCGGCCCGGCAACGTAGGCCGTAAAGCCCGCCGGTGTGCTGTCTTGCACGAGCGTGCGCAACTCGACGACGTTGCCGAGGAGTTCCTGCCCCGAAGCACTAAAGGGAACGATGTATTCAACGGCCGCCCCATCGTCCGACTTAATCGGCCCGATGACACTCGTGGGCAGGGGATCCGTGGCGGGAGCGACGCCAGGAGAATCCTGCATGGCAGTGCCCAGCGTGCCGAACGCCTCCATGTCGGTCGCGGTGACCGTGCCACTGTCGGAAACAATGACCACGATCGCCGGAATGTCTTTCGACTCGCGGAACTTCTCGGCGATGGCATTGACCTCGGTGCTTTGCGCACTGGCCGGAAGAAAGCCGGCCTGGTCGTTGGTCGAAACTTCAGAAATCTTGCCAAACGTGGGGCCGCCGAGTCCGGCAAGCGCCAGCCACACAATCACCAAAACGGTGGGCAACAGGATGCGCAGCCAGAGGCGCGGAGTCCAGTCTTTCTTCGGCTCTTTCATGATTTCTCCCTTGTCGGCAATGCCTGAAATCCTAGCAAAGGGAGCGAGGCAGTGAGTTCTCGGGGCTAGGCCGCGGGAAAGGGATGCGTGAAGACCGTTTCGTCGAGGGGGCGGCGCACTCGGGGTGCTGTCTCGCGGGCCCGCAACGTCTCATCGAGAAGTTCGGGCGCGCCCAGATGGCCGACCGCAGCGACAACGAATACTTTCCACGTTGTGGGCACGTTGAAATGCGCCGCTATGGCATCGCGATCAAAACCAGCGGCCTGATGCACGAACAAACCGTCGGCGTGCGCCTGCACCGAGAAGTGCGCCATTGCCTGACCCAGATCGTAGGGGGCGTACTCCCGTCCGCGATTCTCAGGATCGTCCTCATACATTCCAATCACAATCGCCCCGGCGTTCGGCGCCCACGACGCGTTCCACCCAGACAGGTGCTCTGTCATGGCTGCGAAGGTTGCGTCACCGCGAAAGCCCACCAAAAAGCGCCACTCCTGGAGGTTGCTGAGCGAGGGCGACCAGCGCGCAGCCTCAAACGCCGGCGTCAGATCGGCCATGGTCAGCGATCGTGATGTATCAAACGAGCGAGGGCTCCAGCGCTCGGCAAGAACGGGGAGGATCGGAGTGCTGGTATCGGCGTTGCGCGACATAAAATTCCCTTTCAGAAGATATTTCAGTCATGATTTCGTCGCCCCAGAGACGACACGACTGACGGCAAGAACGCCTCGCACGCGCGAATATTCCCGACAATGGGGCCGCCTGCGAGAATCGAACTCGCGACCTATTCATTACGAGTGAATCGCTCTACCAACTGAGCTAAGGCGGCGGGGCTCGCTAAGCGAGCCGAGTCAAAGCCTATCCGACGCGACGGCGTCGCACGAAAACGACGACGATGGCGGCGATGCCGGCAGCCACACCGGCGCCGAGCGCCGACCAGCCAATAATCTGCACCGGCACCAGTCCACTATCCGGTGGTCCGTCGCCTGCCGTCGACTGGTAAGCGCGTGCGTCAATCGTCATCTCTGGTTCCGAAATGACTGAGGGCTCGGGGGTTGTCGTTTCGGAGTTGTCGGAACCTAGATTGTCGACCACCTCAAAGTGAAACTCGCCGTCACCCTCGTGGCCGTCCACGGACACGTTGTGCCACGCGGCCCGGTACATGCCCGCGGCGAGGCTCCCTGGGATTGTTTTCGCCATTACTGTGCCCGACGCATCGAGCGTTGCTGCGTCCTGAGGCACCGTGTTGCCGGCACCATCAAAGAGAGCCAAGGATGAGTACTGCAGCACGATCTGCTCACTGAAGGTCACCGAAATCTGAGCGGGAGTGGCCACCTGCGTGTTGTCGACCGGCGAAGTCGAGACAATCTCGGCGTGAGCGCTTGCCGCTGAAGCAGTCGCCACAGTGGCCACGCTCGTGCCCGCGAAAAACAGAGTTGCCAAGGCCAGCCATCTGAGAGAACCCCGAGCAAAATGTGCCGTCACGTTTCTATTCTCCCTGTGCCGAGCGAGAAAACGCCATACGCGTCGGTGAGCGGAAACTCGGAGGAGTGTGAAACGTGGGGGTGAGGCGAGGGCATGACAGGCAGAGTTGTGATGGGCGACCGAAGGCGGTTTTAGGCCGCCTCGGGCAAGACCGACGAAATCAGCATGGCCTCAAGCGTGAGCAGCGGCGCCACATTCGAGGCAATGCGCTTGCGCGCGTGCGCCACCGCATCGAGCGCCGCCAGCGTCTCGGCCGCGGTGACGGAACCCGCACGGTGGCGAAGTTGTGTCTCAAATTCGAGGTTGGTCAGATCTTCGGCCACACCCAATTGCAGTCGCAGCACATCGCGATAGACCGACATCAGATCGACCAGAATGCGATCGAGTCCGTCGCGCAGGCTGCGTGTGGCACGACGCTTCTGCTGCTCTTCAAGCGTGCGAAACTGCGAGCGCAGCGTGGGCGGAATCACGTCGCCCTCAGTAATGCCCATCGCGAGCCGCGTCTGTTCGAGTTCGTCGGCGTCTTGCTCATCGGTGACCGCTTTGGCATCGTCGGTCGCGATGGCGTGCAGTCGCGCCGCCGCCGTGACCGCGTCGGTCAAGCCGGTCATGCCCAAGACGAGTTGAACCGTCTCTTCGCGGCGAGCCGAAGCCTCGGCGTTCGTGGCCAGACGACGCGCCATGCCGATATGGTTCTGCGCGAGGCGGGCGGAACGCTCGGCCGTGACGGCATCGACACCGTCACGATCACGCAAGAGTTGTGACACGAGTTCAACGGAAGGCACGGTGAGGCGCACCGACCGCACGCGCGATCGAATGGTGGGAATCAAGTCGGCCTCACTCGGCGCGCACAAAATCCAGACGGTGCGGGCCGGCGGCTCCTCGAGCGCCTTGAGCAACACGTTCGACGTGCGCTCAGCCATGCGGTCGGCATCTTCGATGACCACCACGCGATAGTCGGATGACGACGGCGAGTACTGCGATGCCACGACAAATTCGCGCACCTCATCGATAGAGATGATCACGCGTTCGGTGGCCAAATACGACAAGTCGGGGTGGGTACGTGCGACCACGTTGCGGCAGTCGGCGCACTCGCCACAGCCACCGTTCGCGCAAAGAAGCGCCGCCGCAAAGGCATAGGCAAGGTTTGAGCGTCCCGAACCGGGTGGGCCCGTGATCAGCCACGCGTGGGTCATCACACCCGATGCATCGGCCGATTCACCGCCGGCGGTGACGGCGTGTGCCGCGCGAGCCGCCGCCTCGAAGGTGGCGATGGCGTCGGGCTGGCCGACAAGCTGCTGCCAGACGTTCACCTACTCAGCCCCTGTCTGCTCACGGTATTGAGGCTATAGGAGGGCGCCGACACGGTCGCGGATGACAAGGGCAATCTGGTCAATCTCTTGCGCCGCATCCACGACCAGAAAACGATTCGGTTCGTTGGCCGCAAGGGCGAGGACTCCTGCCCGCACACGTTCGTGGAAGTCATCCCGCTCGTTCTCCAGCCGATCAAACGTCTTCTGTTCCTGAGCCAGTCTCTCGCGGGCGACGTCTCCGGGGAGATCCAGCAAAACCGTGAGATTGGGAATGAGGTCGCTGGTGGCCCACAGCGAGATCCGTTTGATCTCGGCGGCATCGAGCACGCGCCCGGCGCCCTGATAGGCAACGGAGGAGTCGATGTAGCGGTCTTGCACCACCACATCGCCGCGCTCGAGTGCGGGGCGCACGAGCGTGCCGATGTGCTGTGCGCGGTCGGCGGCGTAGAGAAGTGCCTCGGCGCGCGGGTCAATCTCACCGCGGTGGTGCAGCACAATCTCACGCAGTGCGGTGCCGACCTCGGTGCCGCCGGGTTCGCGCGTGGTGACGACGGCGCGGCCCTGCTGGGTCAGCCACTCCGTGAGCAAGCGCACCTGCGTGCTCTTACCGGTGCCATCGCCGCCCTCGAACGTGATGAAGATGCCCGGCATGCGCTACTCGCTCACCGAGTCAGTGAATGTGGGGCCGGTCGCCGGCGGCGTTGCCGATCCCGACTTCGCAATTCCCGTCTTCTTGGTCGCGGGCTTCTTGGCCGTGGTCTTCTTGGCCGTGGCTTTCTTTGGTGCAGCCTTCTTCACCGTGGCTCGGCCGCGCTTGGGTGCCGGACCCTTGGCGCGCTTGTCGGCCAGCAGCTCAATCGCTCGATCGTAGGTGACATCTTCGATGCGCTCAGTGCGAGGAATCGTGGCGTTCGTTTCGCCGTCAGTGACATACGCGCCGAAGCGGCCGTCTTTAATCTTGATGGGCTTGCCGCTGACGGGATCCGGATCGAACTCGGCGAGCGCCGCCGAAGCGCTGCGCGCACCGTACTTGGGCTGCGCAAAACTCTCGAGAGCTGCTTCTAGGGTGAGGTCAAAAATCTCCTGCTCCGAAGTGAGCGAGCGGGTATCGGTGCCCTTCTTAATGTAGGCACCGTAACGGCCGTTCTGGGCGGTAATTACTGTGCCCGACTCCGGATCAACGCCGACCTCGCGGGGCAGGTTGAGCAAACGCAACGCCGTCTCGAGATCAATCGCACTCGGATCCATGTTCTTGAACAGCGATGCCGTGCGCTCCTTAGGCGCCTCGGCCTTGGCCTTCTTCTTCGGCTTGGTCTCAATGACTTCGCCCGTCTCGATGTCTACGACGATGTCGGGTTCGGCAACGGGAAGGTCAACCTCAGGCGTGCGCTCGGTCACGTAGGGACCAAAACGGCCGTCTTTGGCGAGCACCTCTTTGCCGTTATCGGGATTCACGCCCAGAACGCGGTCGCCGGCCACTGGTGCGTCGATGAGCTCGCGAATCTTCGCTTCGGTGAGCTCATCGGGCGCCATGTCTTCGGGCACGTACACCTTGCGCGGCGGAGCGTCGGGGCCGGCATCCTCGTCGGCCACCTCGACGTATTGGTTGGTCGGCCAAATGCGCAGCACGTACTCGCCGATGGTGACAGAGTTCAGCGTGCGCTTATCCAGATCGCCGAGGTCTTGCGTCTGTCGCTCAAGGCCGGGATGCGCATCCTTGCCAAAGAAGAAGCCCTGCAGCCACGACGCGCCATCGGCCTTACCGTCGGCGATGTGGTCAAGGTCATCTTCCATCTCGGCCGTGAAGTCGTAGCTCACGAGATCGTTGAAACTCGCCTCCATCAGTTTGTTGACCGTGAAGGCAATCCACGTCGGCACCATGGCCTGGCCGCGGGATCGAACGTAGCCGCGTTCCTGAATCGTGCCGATGGTGGCCGCATAGGTGGACGGCCGGCCGATGCCAATCTCTTCCATCTTTTTCACGAGCGAGGCCTCGGTGTAGCGAGCGGGGGGCTGCGTTTCGTGCCCCTTGGCCTCGACATCGGCGAGCACCAGCGTCTGTCCCTCGGTCATGGCCGGCAGCTTGGCATCTTCGGGGGCGTCATCGACAGCGGTGTCTTCTTCAATCGTCTCTTCGTAGGCGTTGAGAAAACCGCGGAACGTGATGACGGTTCCGCTTGCGCTGAACTCGGCCACCTCGGCGCCCGCGGGCTTCGCTTCGACCGTGACCGTCGCCGTCTGCCCCTTGGCGTCGGCCATCTGCGAGGCGACCGTGCGCTTCCAAATAAGTTCGTAGAGTTTGAGGTCTTCGCCCCGCAGCACAGATGAGAGCTCGGCGGGCGTCTTGAACGTGTCGCCCGCGGGTCGCACGGCCTCGTGGGCTTCCTGAGCGTTCTTGTTCTTGCCGCTGTAAACGCGAGGCGCGTCGGCGACCTGGTCGGCGCCATACATGGCCGTCGCCTGTGATCGAGCAGCCGCAATCGCTTGGGCAGAGAGCGCCGGCGAATCGGTGCGCATATAGGTGATGTAGCCGTTCTCGTAGAGACGCTGGGCAATCGACATTGTCTGCTTCGACGAGTAGCGAAGTTTGCGAATGGCTTCTTGCTGCAGCGTCGACGTGGTGAACGGTGCCGCAGGGCGCTTCGTGTAGGGCTTGGTCTCGAGCTTCGTTACCGTGATCGGCGTGCCCGCGGTGGCAATGGCACCGACAAGGGTCTGCGCTTCGGACTCGGTGAGCACCCGATCGTTCTTGCCCGCTTTGAGGGCACCGACGGAATCAAAACTTGATCCCTCGGCAATCGTGGTGCCCCCGACCCTCTTGAGCTTGCATACGAACTGGGTGGCGATGTCGCTGGATGTTCCCACGGTCAGCAGCAAGTCCCAGTAGCCGGCCGTTCGAAACGCCATGCGCTCTTTTTCGCGGTCAACCACGAGCCGCGTGGCGACCGACTGAACGCGACCGGCCGAAAGGCCCCGGCCCACCAAGCGCCACAACACGGGCGACACGGCGTAACCGTAAAGGCGATCAAGAATGCGGCGCGTCTCTTGGGCCTCCACGAGATCCATGTCGACCTCGCGGGTATTCTCGCGAGCCGACTCAATTGCCTCTTTGGTGATTTCGTGAAACACCATGCGACGCACGGGCACCTTGGGCTTGAGCACCTCGAGCAGGTGCCACGCGATGGCCTCGCCTTCGCGGTCTTCATCAGTGGCGAGGTAGAGCTCATCGGCTTCTTTGAGCGCTCGTTTGAGCTCGGCCACCGTTTTTTTGCTGTACTCGCTCACGGAATAGTGAGGCGTGAACTTGTTGTCAACGTCGACACCAAAGGCCTTCATGTAGCCCGTTTTGACCTCTGCCGGCAGGTCGGCGGGCACCGTGAGATCACGGATATGACCCACGGAAGCGAGCACGCTGTAGTCGTCGCCGAGGTACTTGCCGATGGTCTTAGCCTTGGCCGGTGACTCAACGATGACGAGCTTGCGGGTTGACGACAAGCGATTCCTCCTAGGTGTGTTGTCCAACAGAGAGTCACCATACAGGGCAAATCGGGCTGGCAACATCCAATTACGATTGCGGCGGTCCGGCGTGGGCTCGCACGTCGGCGCTAAAAACCCCCAGCGTCACCCGAAGGGTGACGCGCGCATCGGTGCTGTGGGTTTCACATGAAACTAAAGAAATATTTGCCTCGTCGGCGAGTCTTTGCGCGCTCGCGCAGGGAATGCCCGGCAGCCGACCCGAGATGGTGTCGGCCGCCTCGAGGGCCAATCGATCGGCAAGGTTGTGAGCGTTCGCGAGAGTTATAGCGATGCGCGTGCCGAAAAATACCAACGACGACACGATCATCAGGAGGGCAATAATTCCTGCGGCCACTGCGGTGGAGGTTCCCGCGTCTCGGGTGCCGAAGGTCACTATGCCTCACGCGGTGCACACGCAAAACCGGCTGGGTGGGCAGCGTTCCACCACTGACGCGGTGGCGTGAGCGATGTGACGGTCACGCAGACATCCGATGACTGATCGACCGTGAGCTGGGCATGGGGTGCAATGCGTTCGATACGTTCGCGAACCGTCGACACGTCTTCACCTCGCGCAATTGACCGAGCCGCCTGATTCGCGAGAGACGTGTAGGCGATGCTGTCACGCCCCATTCCCATCGCCGCGAGGATTACACCGAGGACCACCAGGATGGCCGGAACAACGATGGCGAACTCCGCCGTCGCCGATCCGCCATCGTTGGTGCCCAACGCCTTCATTACCCGGCCATTCCCAAGGCGCCCGTGATGACGTTCGTCAGCAGTCCGCGAACGGCGTCTCCCTTGAGAATCGCGACGAGTAATCCCGCGAATCCCACGGCAGCCATTGTGGCAATGGCATATTCGGCCGTGGCGGCCCCCGTCTCATCCTGCGCAAAATTCCTCATGTGGGCTGTCAATCTGTTCATGTGTGGTCCTTCTCTATAGGGGATTTTTTATTGATGTACTTCTTCTCGAAGCCATGATGCGTCTCGGCGCACCCCGACCACGCGGCCGTTCGACAAGCCGTGGAAGCAACCTGCGATGGGCACGTGTTGGGGAATAGCCACGAGCGACTAGCGCACGAATGACTCGGTGAGCAATCCGCTAACAATCGGCACAACCCCCCACAGCATGAACGCCGGCAGGTAACACGCGCCGAGCGGTATCAGAATGCGTTCACCGAGTTCTCGGGCCGACCGCAACCGCGCCGCGTGATTGCGTGCCCGTTGTTCGTCGGCCGCAACTCGAAGCGCTTCCCCCACGGGAACACCCGCAAGGATCGCGATGCGCGCCGACCGACGCCCCTCGTCGATCGCAGTCAAACTCGATCTCGCATTCGCATTCGCCTTCGCACTCGCATTCCCAGTCGCCCCCGCATTCGCATTCGCACGCATGAGATCTTGCGCACGCGTCGCCCAAACAAATACCTCGTCCGCCAGGCTCATCGCAACCTGAAGCGGCAAGCCCGCGTCGACGCACACGGCGGCAAGTTCACTCCACAATCCCGCGGTCGCCACATGGCGTCTGGCCCGCGCTTCGAGTCGACGCATCCACACGGCGCCGAGCAGCGACAGCCCGGCCCCGCCCGCCAGACAGCACCAACCGAGGGGCGTGGTGAAGAGAGTGGGCAAAACGTCGAACCCGAGAATGAGGCCGAGCACGACGGATGCGCCCGGAACCGCCATGACAATCTTGCGAGCGAGAAGTGGCGCGGATATCGCCGTCTGAACCTCTTGCGATGCCCGGTCATCATCTCGCAGCAATTTGCGAAGACGATCAGTCGTAATCACGGCTGGAGCACCGGTGCTGAGGGCCATCGCAAGAATCGCTCGGGCGTTTATTTCAGTGATCTCGGTCGGATTCACCTCGGCCATCGCCAAAGCGCGCTCCAGAGGCGCTCCCGTGCTCAGAATCACGCGAACGCGATCGAGCCCGGCGGCGAGATTCGCCGGATGCGTCACGGATGATTCGCCTGCGAGCGCGTCGGCTCGACACGCAATCCCTCGGGCGTTTCCCGCAAAACCCCGATGCCCGCTATGCGGCGCTGCGCGTCGCGTCGTTCGAGATGAACGACCAGATCGATTGCTGAGCCCGCCAACGAGGTTAGTGCGGCCGCCGAGATTTGGTGGGCGTGCGCCAACGCGATCAGGCGAGCCGGAACCTGTGCGAGTGAGTTCGCATGAAGCGTGATGCCTCCACCCGAGTGGCCCGTATTGAGGGCGGTAAGAAAGTCCAAAAGTTCCGGTCCTCGGCATTCGCCCACCACCAGACGGTCCGGACGCATGCGAAGTGCCTGTCGCACCAGTTCACCGAGTCCGATGGCGCCTACGCCGTCACCGTTGGGCTGCCGGGCCTCGAGGCCCACCACACAGGGGTGCCTCACCTCAAGTTCGGCGACGTCTTCAATCGTGATGATGCGTTCGCTTTCTGGAATCTCGGCCAGCAGCGCCGCCAAGAGTGTCGTCTTGCCGGTGCCCGTTGATCCCGAGATGAGAATGTTCTGACGCTGGGCGACGGCCTCTCGCAACGCAGCCACCTGATCGTCTGACGCCATTCCGGTGCGGGCTAAATCATCAAGAGTCCACCCCTGTGTGCGTGGCACGCGTATCGAGATGGCCGTGCCGGCGTGAGCAATCGGAGCCAGCACGGCATGCACGCGAATTCCGCCTGAAAGTCGAACATCGGCCATGGGTCCCAGCTGGTCGATGTGTCGGCCCCCGCGACTGATGAGTTCCTGTGCGAGGACTCTCACCGACTCTTCAGTTACCGGCATTCCCGCGACGGCATGAAGTCCGCGCCCATCGTCAACCCACACGCCGGTGGGTGGAGAAATCAACACGTCTGTGACCGACGGGTCGGCGAGCAACTGCTCGATGTGAATGAGCACGTGCCCATGGTCTCGCGCTCACACGGAGTTTTTGCAGCGCTCGTCACAGTCGTGGAAAAAAGGAAGGCGACACCGGATGGGGGGAAACGGTGCCGCCTTCACGACACCAGATTGGGGGGAATCAAATGTGTCGCGGTGCTGGTCTTACGACCCGCACTAAAAATGCTATATCGACTTTCTGGCAACGAGCACAAATACCGCGCGTCATTGTGGAAAAAGGAACAGAAGTTTTAAGCGCGTGGATGAGACAGCCTCTCAGCTCTCACCATTTTTCCCTGTCGCGACAGGAGTCTGAGCGCGATAGCCTCGACTCAGGTGACGCTGTCGCCACCCCGACCGTCGCAAAGTGAGACACCCATGAATGAAAAAATCGACACCTCGATGCCTGACGAGCGCAGTTTTGCGCCGCCCGCCGACTTCGCCGCCAACGCAATTGCACAGGCCGAAATTTATGACCGCGCGCAGAGTGAGGGCGTTGAGTTTTGGGCCAACCAGGCTCGAGAACTGTTGCACTGGCACACCCCGTTTACCGAAACTCTGGACTGGAGCGACGCCCCCGTGGCCAAGTGGTTCGCTGACGGCGCGCTCAATGTCAGTTACAACTGCCTCGATCGTCACGTCGAGCAGGGTCGTGGGGAGCGCGTGGCTTTGCACTGGGAAGGTGAGCCCGGAGATTCGGTATCTCTCACCTACGCCGCACTCACCGAACAGGTAAAACGGGCCGCCAACGTGCTTCTCTCGCTGGGCATCCGCGCGGGCGATCGTGTTGCCCTTTATATGCCACTGATTCCCGAGGCCGTCGTCGCCATGCTGGCCGTTGCGCGCATCGGTGCCATCCACTCCGTGGTCTTCGGTGGTTTCAGCGCCGAATCACTCCGCAATCGCGCCGACGACGCCGGCGCCAAGCTCGTCATTACGGCCGATGGTGGTTATCGCAAAGGGGGCGTCTTCGCCCTCAAGCCGGTTGTCGACCAGGCCCTGGCTTCTGACGGCGGACAAAAGACGGTACAAAATGTTCTCGTCGTTCGCCGTGGCGGCAACGACATCGAGTGGATTGACAACCGGGATCTGTGGTGGCACGAGGTGATGGAATCTGCCAGCCCCGAACACGAGGCGCAGCCTTTTCCGGCCGAACAGCCGTTGTTCATTCTCTATACGAGTGGCACAACCGGAAAGCCCAAGGGCATTCTGCACACCTCGGGTGGATACCTCACGCAGGCGGCCTTTACGCACAAGAACATTTTTGATCTTCACGCCGAGTCCGACATCTACTGGTGCACGGCAGATGTGGGCTGGATCACGGGACACAGCTACGTGGTTTACGGCCCGTTGGCAAACGGTGCGACACAGGTGATCTACGAGGGCACGCCCGATACGCCGCACCCAGGCCGCTGGTGGGAGATTATTCAAAAATACGGAGTGACCATCTTCTACACGGCACCGACCGCCATCCGATCGTTCATGAAGCTCGGTTCAGAAATTCCCGACGCGTTTGACCTCTCTACCCTGCGTCTCTTGGGCTCGGTGGGCGAACCGATCAACCCCGAAGCGTGGATGTGGTACCGCGACGTCATCGGTGCCGGCAAAACTCCGATTGTCGACACGTGGTGGCAAACCGAAACGGGAGCCATCATGATCTCTGCTCTGCCGGGTGTGACATCGCTCAAACCCGGCAGCGCGCAAGTTGCCGTTCCGGGCATCTCGATCGACATTCTCGATGACGACGGTGCCGGCGTACCTGACGGTACTGGTGGCCTCTTGGTGATCACCGAGCCGTGGCCATCGATGCTCCGAGGCATCTGGGGTGACGACGAGCGGTTCCGCAAAACCTACTGGCAAAAGTTCGGCGACAAGTACTTTGCCGGAGACGGCGCCAAGCGCGACCGCGACGGCGACATTTGGCTGCTGGGTCGCGTCGACGACGTCATGAACATTTCTGGGCATCGTCTCTCCACCGCAGAAATAGAGTCCTCACTGGTGGCGCACCCCATGGTTGCCGAGGCGGCCGTTGTCGGTGCGGCAGATGAGCTCACCGGACAGGCAGTGGTGGCTTTTGTGATTTTGCTCGCGAGTGAGGTGGGCAAGCTCGAGGCGGCCGAAGCGAGTGCCGAACTTCGTACGCACGTGGCACAGCAAATCGGCGCCATAGCCCGACCAGCGCGCATTTTCATCGTGCCTGAACTGCCCAAGACGCGCAGCGGCAAGATTATGCGTCGCCTTCTTCAGGACGTTGCCGAAGGTCGAGAAATCGGGGACACGACAACGCTGACAGATCAGAGCGTGCTGAACATCATCAACGCTCAGGTGAACTAGAGAAGCGCCGGGTTCGGCAGTGGTGGGTTGCTACTTAAAAGCAACAATCATTTCGACCTCGACCGGCGAATCCATGGGCAGAACCGGCACGCCGATGGATGACCGAGCGTGTGTTCCGATGTCACCAAATACGTCACCGAGTAGCTCAGAGGCTCCGTTCATGACGGCACCCATCGCAGTGAAATCAGGAACACAGGCCACAAAACCCGTCACCTTAACGATGCGTGTGATGCGGTCAAGGTTGCCAATGGCGCTCTTAATGACGGCCAAGCCATTCAGCGCCGCGGTACGCGCATAATCCTTGGCATCCGCCGGAGCGACGAGTCCGTTGCCCTCTCCCACCTTGCCGGTCGCGCGAAGCTCACCGTTGACGGTAGGCAACTGGCCTGAGATAAAAACCAGATTTCCCTCCACGACAGCCGGAACGTAAACAGCAAGAGGCAGGGGCGCTTCGGGAAGCTCAATGCCCAGTTCGGTCAGTCGCGCGTCAATGCTCATCGTCGTTTCCTTAGTGTCGTCTCGAAGGGGTCAAACTCAGTAAACCGGCTCACGTTTTGCAGCGTTAGCCTAGGGGGCGCTTCAGATACGAAACAAGCCCACCCTCGGGTCCGACCACGATCTGAACGAGTTCCCATCCCTCGTCTCCCCACGCGTTGAGAACGGCTTGTGGATTATGGATCGTCAGGGCAACTGTGGCGTACTCCCACTTCAGGGTGTTCATAAGGCCTCCTCTTAGCGTGTTCCCAGTCTTCGACGGGTAATCTAGAGTCTATGTTTGCCAAGCTACGCGAAAAGCGACTTCGGTCTGGTGCTATCGCCGGAGTCACCACCTTTATTGGAATGAGCGCCATCGCCGCGGTCTTGGTTGCTGCCTCTGCAACGCCGGCTATCGCACTTGCCGGCCTCACGGCAAACAGCACCTTGGGCATCTTCGACAATCTGCCCAACTACCTTGAAATCGGTGACCTCGCTGAGAAGTCTGAGATCTACGCGACCGGTACCGACGGCAAGCCCGTTCTGCTCGCTACCTTTTATGCACAAAACCGCGAAGACGTTAGCCTGTCGCAGATCTCGCCTTTTATTCAGGACGCCGCCATTGCCTCTGAAGACCCGCGCTTCTATGAACACGGTGGCGTAGATCTCTACGGAACCGTGCGCGCCATTCTGTCGAACACCCTCAGCGGCTCCACTCAGGGTGGCTCATCCATCACACAGCAGTACGTCAAGAACGTCCTTGTGCAAAAAGCCGAAGCCATTGCCAACCCCGTCGCGCGCAAGAAGGCTTATGAGGAAGCAACGCAAGTCTCTGTCGACCGCAAGCTCAAAGAAATTAAGCTGTCTATTGGGGTTGAACAAAAGTATTCGAAAAAACAGATTCTCGAGGGCTACCTCAACATCACGCCCTTTGGTGGACGCGTGTATGGGGTGCAGGCGGCCGCTAAGTATTACTTTGGAAAGTCGGCGAAAGATGTCTCTGTTGCCGAGGCGGCTTCGCTTATCGCCATCATCAACAACCCCAGCGCTTACCGTCCAGACCTCGAAGAAAACATTTCTGACAACCAGGCGCGCCGGGACTACATCCTTGCTCGAATGCTTGAAAACAAGAAAATTACGCAAAAGGAATATTCCGCTGCGGTTGCCTCGCCGGTCACCCTCACTTTGACCGAAGCATCGACGGGTTGTCAGACGGCTCCTTTCGGCGCCGCCTACTTCTGCGACTACATCACGTGGGTCATCAAGAACGACGAGGCTTTCGGCAAGACCGAAGATGAACGCTGGACGGCATTCCAGCGAGGTGGCTGGAAGATCTACAGCACACTGAGTCTGCCGCTGCAACAGGCGGCCTCGGGCGCTGTCTATGGAAATATTCCGACAGTAGTTCCTTGGGCAAACGTCGCCGGTGCATCGGTTTCTGTGCAAGTAAACACGGGCCGAATTCTGGCAATGGCGCAGAGCAAGGACTACACGAACGATCCCGAGCTTGCGGCCACCGGCGGAAACTTTACGTCGATCAACTACAGCACTGACAAGAATTACGGCGGATCATCTGGTTTTCAAGTGGGGTCGACATACAAAGCCTTCACGCTCGCGCAGTGGCTGAAAAGCGGACGTGGTTTGGGTGAGATGGTTGACCCGCGTGAGCGACCCCTTCAGATGAATAAATTCCGAGATAAGTGCCTCGGCGTCGGCGGTGCCGACTGGAAACCCAAAAACAACTCAGGAACATATGCGGGTCCCGTTTCGGTGCTTCAAGCAACTACCGATTCGATAAACCTGGCTTTCCTGTCGATGGCCATGAAGCTCGATCTGTGCGATATCAAGCTCACCGCTGAGGCCTTCGACGTTCACCGCGCCGACGGAAATCCGCTGGGCGAATCGCCCTCAGACGTCTTGGGCACCCAGGAAATATCTCCCCTCACGATGGCTACGGCCTATGCCGGAGTGGCCAACCAAGGCCGCGTCTGCACCCCCGTTGCCATCGACAAGATCGTTGATCAACACAACGTGCAGCTCAAGGTGCCACAGACAAAGTGCACGCAAGCCGTGACCGCTGACGTCGCCAATGCGATGGTCGTCGCCCTCAAAACACCCATTGCGAGCGGAACCGCCACCGAGTCAAATCCGCGCGACGGCATCCCCATCATCGGTAAGACCGGAACAAACGACAACTTCAATCAAACATGGATTATCGCATCCACCACGAGTGTTGCAACCGCCGTATGGGTGGGCAATGTTCAAGGCTTCTTTGACGTTCGAAACGGATCGCTCAATAACGGATCGGCGCGAGTCACGCGTCACGCCATCATGAGAGCCGTCATGACAGTGGCCGACCAATTCTTTGGTGGAGTCGACTGGCCCGGGCCTCCCTCAAATCTCATGGGTGGCAGGAATGCCGTTGTTCCCGACGTGTCAGGGCTCACCCTTGAAGAGGGCGTGAAGCTTCTTGAGAGCGTCGATCTTGCCGTAGACGGCAGCTGTGGCACAATCGATGGCGCCAAGGCCAGCGGTCGCATTGAGCAGACTGTTCCGGCCGTCGGCACGACGCTACCCACGGGAACCGTGGTCAACATTTGTTTGAGTAATGGACTTCTCGTTACCGGTCCGCCCAGCGTTATTGGTCAAACCGAGGCCGCGGGAAGTGCCTTCCTGCTGAGCAAGGGTTGGGTCGTCAACGTGGTTTACGCGGCCGCGCCGACATGTGGCGGAAGTGGGGGCGGCGGTTCAACCGCAACACCCACACCGACGCCCACGCCCACGCCGACCGCGTGCCCGAATCCGAACCAGGGAAAGATCATCAAACAGTCTCCAAATGGTGGTTCGGCCCGGGCCGGTGCCACCGTGCGATTGACGGTTCAGCAATAGTCCCCGTGACGAACGTCGCGCGCACCATCGGCCTGGGCCTGGGGCTCGTGGCCGGAGGCGCGCTCGCGTGGGGCACTTTGGTTGAGCGTCGCCTGTACACAGTTCGGTCGCAGCAGGCTCGCATGCCGGGCCTGAATGCAGCCGCCGTGCGAATCCTTCACCTGTCAGACTTGCATTTGGCGCCGTGGCAGCGAGACAAGGTGGCATGGATTCGCCGGCTCGCCGAGCTTAAGCCTGACCTTGTCATTGTGACCGGTGACTTCATGGGTCACCCCGACGCCCTCCCGCAGGTGCGCCACGCCCTCGAGGTCTTCGAGGGAACCCCGGGAGCATTCGTCTTCGGATCAAACGACTACTTTGCCTCAAAGTTAAAGAATCCTTTCGGATACTTTTCGGGGCCATCCCGCGTCAAACGGAATCCCCAACGTCTTGACACCGAGGCACTGCGCCAGTTCTTGGTTGACGACCTCGCCTGGGTCGACCTCAATAACACTGCCGGTCGAATGACCGCGAACGGAGTAGACATCGACCTCGTCGGAGTGAACGATCCCCACATTCATTACGACCGCTGCGATGCCGCCCTGGAGGCCCTCGAAGACCTGCGCACGGCAGACCACCCACCCCAGCTTTCTTCTGATGAAGAGTTGTTGGGCTCGCCGAGCGCACATGTGACCATCGGCGTAACGCACGCGCCCTATCAGCGCATCCTCAACGCTTTCACGTCAAGTGGTGCCGAGTTGCTTCTTGCCGGACACACACACGGTGGTCAGGTCTGCGTGCCGGGCTTCGGCGCGCTGGTGACGAATTGCGATATTCCCCGCAAACAAGCCAGCGGCATGTCGCACTGGCAGGCGGGCGGAAAACGAGCCGTGCTCAACGTGTCTGCCGGATTGGGCACGTCAATCTATGCGCCCGTTCGATTCGCGTGCCCACCGGAGGTCACCGTGATTGATCTGAGCGCAGAGTCAGCCCTCGCGGGCGACTCAAACCCGGCGGCAGAACGAAACCTGGCCTCACAAGTGCAGCCCCACCCTGGCCGGCGAGCAAGCCGTCGCTGAGGTTCCCCCGTATACTTGCACTTGCCTCATCGGGGTGTGGCGCAGCTTGGTAGCGCGCGTCGTTCGGGACGACGAGGTCGCAGGTTCAATTCCTGTCACCCCGACCAATGTGAAATGCCGATCCTTCATGGGTCGGCATTTCACATTGGTCGGGGAGGGCTGATGTGCACCTGCGAGCAGGTGGGCCCACCGGTTCGAAGCGCCAGTAAGTCACAGCATCGCTGTGACAGGCCCTGGCGCTGAGCCGTGGGGACAAATCCTGTCACGCACCGCGTTGACCGGATGCAACGTCGAGCCGTGCGGCGCACCCCGACCAACGAGCCGAGTGGGGCAGGCACCACTAGACAAAACGACGGAATTTGACCCGTCGCTAACCTCGAGTCACAAGAACCGTGTGATCAGTGACGAGGTAAGAAAGTCCATGAACAGAAAAGTTATTGCGGCTGCAAGTGCAGTCCTCGGATTAGCAGCCACTGTGTTTGCAGTCAGTCCTGCGTGGGCTGACGAAACAGAGGGTTCCGCCAGTACTTATTCGACACCTGCGGGTTCAAGTGTGACGTTCACGGTCACCAACCACACCGACCCCGCAGATTGGGACTGGTGTGATTTAGAAACGGGACCCGGCTTTGGCATGACGCTTTTGTTCTCCGCAAATATCGGAGGGGCCGACTTTGTGTTGCCAACTGGCTCAGACGGGCCGGGCGATCCGGGCGCCGGTTCCTTCACGTGGAGCGCAGCGCCTTCCGAGACTGAATCCGTGACAGTGACCATTCCCGCTGATGCCGTTCCGGGAACCTATGAAGTGACCCTCGGCTGTGTCACGCCAGGCCCCGCCTATCTTCACCCACTTGATGTAGCGCGACCCATCGATTTTGAGATTACCGCCCCAGCGCCAGCGCCAACGCCAACGCCAACGCCTGATTCCGAATTGCCCAACACGGGAGCTAGCGCCAGCACAGCTCTTATTGGTGCGGGCATCGCCGGTATCGCACTTGTGGCAGGTGCCGGAGCTGCAGCACTGCGCCGTCGGGTCACCGCGAAGAAGTGATTTTAGCCGTATCAATTCCCGCCACGTCGCGAAAGAAGGTGACCCCTGTGCGTTCTCTCCGGCTGGTTTTATCATTCATTGGTGCCGCTCTGGTC
>CAFBMB010000002.1_pt1 | contig 38351 bp, 35 predicted proteins | sample 7268381 | NCBI WGS metagenome assembly CAFBMB01 (sample SAMEA6814053, study PRJEB35770) | freshwater metagenome | biome: Freshwater; feature: Freshwater reservoir; material: water | place: Czech Republic | collected 2017-05-23 | depth 30m m
AATTCATCCTAAGCACCGCGAGGTCGCCATGAGGCGTCTGACGCCCCAGATAAACTGCGGTGATGATGCCCCGACGAGAAGGAATCGCGTGACCACACCAGCGTTGAGCGACGAACAGCTCCGCATCTTTGAGCTGGTTGAAGACTCTCGCGAAAATCTTTTCATCACGGGTCGAGCCGGCACGGGCAAGTCGACACTTCTGAATCACATAGCGGCTCACACGACAAAGCAGATTGCCATTTGTGCACCGACCGGAGTGGCGGCGCTCAATGTTGAGGGTCAAACTATTCACGCCCTGTTCAACCTGCCTATCGGCTTGATCGGCAATCAAGATCTCACCCACAACCCGCACAAGCGCAAAATATTGGCGGCCATCGAGCTGCTCGTGATCGATGAAGTTTCTATGGTTAATGCCGACGTGCTCGACGGTATCGACCGAACGCTGCGCGAGGTGCGCCACAAGCGCCACCTGCCTTTCGGCGGCGTTCAGGTGGTGATGTTTGGCGACCCCTATCAGCTGCCTCCGGTGGATGCCAAGGGCATTGAACGCGAATATTTCGCCGACAACTACGCGTCGATGTGGTTCTTTGATGCTCGGGTGTGGCGTGAAGCGGGCGTTTCGACGGTTGAACTCAACGAGATTCACCGGCAACATGACAATGACTTTAAGCGACTCCTTGAGGCCATCCGACGCAACGAAGTGACCCAAGAAATGGCCGAAACGATTAACGACGTCGGAGCCCGCGAGGCTCCTGAGGGCATCATTACGCTGGCGACGCGCAATGATCGGGTCACCACGATTAATGCCCGGCACCTGGCCGAACTTCCCGGAAAACCAAAGTCGGCCGTGGCCGATGTCAACGGGGAATTTCCGCCCGGCTGGTTTCCCGCCGACGAGGAACTTCACCTTAAGCCCGGCGCGCAGGTGATGTTTCTGCGCAATGACCCCGACGGCCGCTGGGTGAATGGCACCATTGGCCGGGTCAGCAAGATTGGCGCCAACGTCAGTGTCGAGGTAGACGGCAACGTGCACGAGGTCATGCCCTCAACGTGGGAGCGATTTCGCTATAGCTACCGGGCTGCGACCAAAGAACTGACGCGTGAGGTCGTTGCGGAATTCACTCAGGTTCCGCTTCGTTTGGCGTGGGCGATGACCATTCACAAGTCCCAAGGCCAGACATACGACCAAGCGGTCATCGATCTCGCCTCGGGAGCATTTGCCGCGGGCCAAACCTACGTTGCACTGAGTCGCCTCACGTCGCTGGACGGTCTCTACCTGACGCGTCCGCTGAAGCCCGCTGACGTGCGCGTAGACCCCAACGTCGAGCGGTTCATGGCGGCACTCCGTTAGAGAAAGACCCTCGCCAATCCAACAACCTCAACGGTCGTTGGCCCCTGCGCGCGTCCCCGCCGGTGGCGTGGGCCCAGGGAATCGACGATTCCAGCGCCGCCCTCGCCAATCCAACAACCTCAACGGTCGTCGGCTTGAGCGGGCGACGGGAATCGAACCCGCGCTATCAGCTTGGGAAGCTGAAGTTCTGCCATTGAACTACGCCCGCAGTGGTTCGCCGTTTAGCGTAGCAAGGGCTTCGACGCGCTGCCTACGCTGGGCTCCGATGGGCCTGCTTTAGACTGGGCGGGTGCTTCTTTCCGATCGCGACATTCGAGCCCAGATTGATGCCGGCAGAATTGCTCTCGACCCTTATGACGCGGGCATGATTCAGCCGTCGAGCATTGACGTTCGCATAGATCGCTACTTTCGACTTTTTGACAATCACAAGTATGCGGTCATTGATCCGGCGCAGGATCAACCCGACCTCACCCGACTCATCGGGGTGGAGGCCAACGAGCCCTTTATTCTGCACCCGGGCGAGTTTGTGTTGGGCGCCACCTACGAGCAGGTCACGTTGCCCGACGATATTGCCGCGCGTCTTGAGGGCAAGAGTTCACTGGGACGGCTCGGACTCCTCACGCACTCGACGGCCGGATTTATCGACCCCGGGTTTTCTGGTCATGTCACCCTCGAATTATCAAACATGGCCACCCTTCCGGTGAAGCTGTGGCCGGGTATGAAGATTGGCCAGCTGTGCTTCTTTCAGCTCTCGTCGCCCACAGAAAAGCCCTACGGCTCGGCAGATTACAAGTCGCGCTATCAGGGTCAGCGGGGGCCGACGGCCTCGCGGTCGTTTGCTAACTTCCACGTCACCGACGTGAGTGTGACGAACGCCGGTGCTCCGGGCGAGTAACTGACGCGCTGGCGAAATGACTCGTAACGATATATCGTTACGAGTACATCGATTCGCACGGAGGTCATCATGAAAGAGTCCTGGTTTAAGAATTCTGACGGTGCGTGGCCGGGTGCCGCGGCGTGGGAGACCCTCGACGATCTGCGCCACCAGTTCAAGCGCAACGTCGACATGCGCATGCGCCGCGGCGATGTGCGCGCTGCCATCATTCGCCTCTTGGCCGAGTCACCCATGCACGGCTACCAGATCATTCACGAAATTGAGACGCGCAGCGGGGGGGCGTGGAAGCCCAGCCCCGGGTCGATTTATCCAGCTCTGCAGTTGCTGGCCGACGAGGGTCTGATTGTCTCCCATGAGGCCGAAGGACGGCGCACCCATTCCCTCACCGAGAGTGGTCGTGCGCTGGCCGAGAGCGAATCGACCGTTACGGCGCCATGGGTCACCGGAAGTGACCGGGAACCCGGACCCCGTGGTGCTCTGGCCATGGCGGGCATTACGGTCGCCCGGGCTGCCGCCGACGTTGCCCGCAAGGCTAAAGAAGAGAAGATTCTTGAGGCCACGAGCGTCCTCGACGAGGCCGCGAAAAAACTGCGGGCGATGTTGACGCAAGATTAAGGGGTGGCACAACCCAACTCCGGCATCGCAAGCGAGCCCATGACAGCGCGTCGATCGCGCTCACGTTACCGACGGATTGTTCGCTTTGCCGCACGACAGTTGGTCTCAACGTGGTGGTTCGAGCTCGTGCTACCGCGCATGGGCCTGCGCTCAATCTCGGCCCGAACGCGCACCCGGCGACTCACCCTGATTGCGCGGCGGTTTCACGACCTGGCCATCGATCTCAGCGGCCTCATGATCAAGCTGGGTCAGTTCATGTCCACCCGCCTCGACGTATTACCGCCCGTCATCACCAACGAGCTCAGTGGTCTTCAGGACGAAGTACCGGCCGTGGGGTTCGATGCCATTCGCGCCCTGGCGGAACGCGAACTGGGCGTTCCGCTCGAGGTGGCATTTAGTTGGGTTGACCCCGTGCCGCTGGCCGCCGCATCGCTCGGCCAAGTGCACCGCGCCATTCTCTCGGGGGCCGACCAAGAGCTCACCGGGCTGAAAGATGTGGTGATCAAGATTCAACGTCCGGGAATCGATACGGTGGTCGACATCGACCTGCGAGCCCTTCGCCGGGTGGCCGGGTGGCTCAGTCGAATTCGTCTCATCAACAGACGGGCTGACATGCCCCGACTGATGGAGGAGTTTGCCACCACTTGCCTCGAAGAGATCGACTACCTCAACGAGGGCGCCAACGCCGAGCGCTTTGGGATCAACTTTGCCGACAACCCGCGGGTGCGCGTGCCCGAGATGGTGTGGGAGCGATCGACCCGCCGTGTGCTCACCATGGAAGACGTGACCGACATCAAGATCACCGATATCGATGGGTTGCGGGCTGCCGGCATCAACCCGAATGATGTTGCCGACGAGTTCGCTCGCGTCATGCTCGATCAGGTGCTCATGGACGGCTTTTTTCACGCCGACCCGCACCCCGGCAACGTGTTCGTGCAACCATTGCCGGTTGCCGATGGTCAGACTGCGCCGAACTGGCGACTCACGTTCATCGACTTCGGCATGATGGGACAGGTGCCGGCCGGACTGGCCAAGGCTCTGCGGTCCACGCTGATTGCGGCTGCATCGCGCGATGGCGCGGGAATGATCGAGGGCATGCGCGAGGTGGGCGTGCTGATGCCAAGCGCGGACACGGTGGAACTGGAGCGAGCCTTCATTAAACTGTTCGACCGGTTTGGCGGGCTGGGTTTTGCCGAGCTGCAGAAGGTTGACCCCCAGGAATATCGTGCGTTTGCGAAGGAGTTTTCCGACGTTGTTCGGGCGCTCCCCTTCCAATTTCCCGAGAATTTCTTGCTCGTCGTGCGGGCGCTATCGCTCATCTCCGGCATGTGCAGTTCGCTCAATCCGGAGTTCAACCTTTGGAACGCCGTTGAGCCCTACTCGGCCAAACTGGTGCGGGCTGAGGGTGGAAATTTCGTTCGAGCTTTCATCAACGACGGCCTCTCGTCACTTCGGCTCGCGGCCAAACTGCCCAAGCGCCTCGACGCGCTCATCTCCCGCGCCGAGCTCGGCCAGATCTCTGTGCGCGCTCCCGAACTCGAACGTCACACCCGAACGCTCAACCGCACCGTACGCCGTGTGATTTCGGCGGTCCTTTTTGCGGCCCTTTTTCTCGGCGGCTTGATCGTGATTGACCGCTCTGCCACCCTGGGCATCGTGCTGCTGTCGGTTTCTGCGCTGCCTCTGTTGCACGCGCTGTTTGCCGGCATGTTCTCTCGGCGCGGACCCTTGCCCTAGTTCACGACCGGCACGCGAGTCGGGCAGGGCTAGGCACCTGTCGTGTTTGGCGTGATTCCCATCGGCGAAACAATGGCGGCCCACGCCCACTCGGTAGCTTTTTCGGCAGACGGCAACGGCTTCATGCTGATCCACTCGCGAATAACACCCAGCACGGCACCCGCGATGCTCGCGGCGGCAATGTTTACGGGCACGGCCAGGGCTTTTTGGGCTTCCGGCTGACTCAGTCCAAGCGTGGCCAAGCGCGCCATGCGATCGGTAAGCCGCGCAACGATGACGGGCGAGCCAGACGAGCTGAGCAGTGTGCGATAGAGACCAACGTTGTCGCGAACATGGGACAAAAACTTGTAAATGGTGTCGCGAGAATCTGCTTCCTGAGCTGATTCGTTCACCGATTCAAGGTGAGCTGACGCTTGCTCGGCAAAACTATCAAGCGCGTCGGCGAGCAGCGTCTCTTTGTCGGGGTAGTGCTGATAGAACGTGCTGCGGTTGATCCCGGCAGCCTCGGCGATGTCTGACACCGAAAGGTGAGCAAACTCGCGTTCTCGACACAGCTCAAGCAGGGCGGTCTGCATGCTGGTTCGCGTGCGCAAGATTCGGGGGTCCACGCTTTTCCATTTCCTGTTAAACCGGTGTGAAAAAGTCTACACTCGGCGGCTATCCAACAGATGTTTGTTATCCTACAAGTGTCGGTTTTCTGTTGACCGCTCACCTTTTTCAAGGTTCTTCCGTAACGCGTAAAGGATGCGTCATGGCTCGATTTCTCTATTGGCTCGGTAACTTCTCAGCCCGCCGCGCGTGGCTAGTCATTGGCTCGTGGGTGCTCATTTTGGGCGTTGCCCTGGGAGCCGCACTCGGCCTGGGGGGAACTCTCTCGAGCACGGTCACGTTGGACGGCACCCCAGCGCAATCCGTCATCGATCAACTGGCGAAGTCTTTTCCCGCAGCATCCCGCGGAAGTGCCCAAGTGGTCTTTCACAAGACAGACGGTTCCTCGTTCTCTTCGGCCGAAACGGCAGCCATTAATCAGGCTCTCGCCGCGGCAACGAATGTCTCAGGTGTCGATGCCGTGCTCAATCCCTTTGAGGCGCAAGCTGCCAAAGATCAGAAGGTTGCAGAACTTAACGCATCTCGAGCACAACTCGACGCGGCACCGGCGGAGCTCGCCGATGCGCTGGCTCAGATTGATGCGGGCCGAGCGCAGATCACGGCTGCTGAGACTCAGCTCGATCTCGGTCAGAGCGACGTGACGAACGGACGCGCACAATTAGCGAGTAAGAAAAGCGAACTCACGGCGTCACTGGGTCAGCTGGATGCGGCCCTTGCGCAGGCAGTGGGTGCGGGAGCACCGCAAGCCCAAATAGACGCCTTGACGACGCAGCGACAGCAGCTGCGCGACGGTTTGGCCCAGGTGTTGACACAGGCAGCGACACTCGCGCAGGCTCAGGTGAATATCGACCAAAACCGCGCGAGCCTGAACGCCAAGAAATCAGATCTGTTGACCTCTGAGGCCCAGATCACCCAGGCGAGAACTGACCTGCCAGCTCAGTCGCAGCGACTGGCGTGGGGCGAAGAACTGCTCACGGCCGCGCAAAACTATCGACTCGTCTCGACCGATGGGCAGACAGCCTTGGGGGCGGTCTATTTCAGCACGCCCCTGGCAGACGTTTCGGCGGTTCAGAAACAGGCTGTCGTGGATGCCCTGTCGACGCTCGATGTGCCGAACGTGCGAGTCGACTTTTCGAAAGAACTGACAACGTCACTGGGCACTCTCGTGGGACCGGGCGAAATTGCTGGCCTCATCATCGCGGCCATTGTGTTGTTCATCATGCTGGGAACATTTGTGGCGGCCGGGTTGCCCGTATTGAGCGCACTCTTAGGTGTCGGCGTGAGCGCGTTGGCCGCGTTCGGTCTGTCGTCGGCCATCAGCATGAATTCAACGACGCCCACGCTCGCCATCATGCTCGGGTTGGCGGTCGGCATCGACTATGCCCTGTTCATTCTTAACCGTCATCGCCGGCAACTGAAAAGTGGCATGGGAATGAGAGAGTCCATCGCGCTGGCAAACGGAACATCCGGTAGTGCCGTGCTCTTTGCCGGGCTCACGGTGATCATTGCTCTGCTCGCCCTCAATCTCACCGGCATCGGGTTTTTAGGTCTGATGGGAACGATTGGCGCCGGCGCCATCGCCATCTCGGTGCTCTCAGCTCTCACGTTCACACCGGCATTGATGCACCTTTTCGGCCTCAAGCTGTTGAACCGCAAGGAGCGCGCGGTTCGTGCTCAGATCCTGAACGGCGAAATGCCCGAGGTGAAACCGAAGGCCGTGGCCCGGGCCAAAAAAGAAATATGGGCCGCCAAGCGTCCCCTCGTTGCCCTCGCGCTCACCATCGGCGTCTTGGCCGTGGCCGCTATTCCTTTTGGGTCTATGCGGCTCGGACTTTCGGACGGATCATCGGAGCCGGTCGACTCAACCCAGTACCAGGCCTTCGCGCTGACGAGCGACGCCTTTGGTGCCGGCCAAAATGGTCAAATTACGGCAGCCGTTTCTTTTGATCGCGTGCTCACGGGCGACGACCTGCTGCGCACCAAGGCCGTTATCGTGCAGAGCCTAATGGCCGTGCCCAATGTGGTGTCGGCTGTCACGGGCGATCCGTCGCCGGACGGCAAAACGCTGGCCTTTTCGGTTGTCCCCACCGAAGGGCCTGCATCATCGTCTACCGAAGCCGTCGTGAAGGAACTTCGGGCTCAGGCGCCGACTATTCTGAACGACACCGGCGGAACTCTGGGCGTGACCGGTTTGGCCGCGGTGAATATCGATATTTCGCAAAAACTCTCGGACGCCCTGCCTCTCTATCTCGGCACTGTCCTCGGCCTCAGCATCTTGCTGATGATTCTCGTCTTCCGCTCTATCGCGGTTCCCGTCGTGGCCAGCCTCGGCTTTCTCTTGTCGGTCTTCGCGTCCCTGGGCGCCGTCACGGCCGTGTATCAGTGGGGGTGGTTGGGCACCATCTTTGGCGTGCACGATCCGGGACCCATTATGAACTTTTTGCCCACCATTTTGATTGGCGTGCTGTTTGGCTTGGCCATGGATTACCAGCTATTTCTGGCAACCGGCATACGTGAGGCATTTGCGCGGGGCACGGGTGCCCGCGCGGCCATCACGCAGGGTGTTCGTGCCGGGCGAGCCGTGGTGATTGCCGCCGCCATCATCATGATTGCGGTCTTCGGCAGCTTCGCGTTCGCCGAGTCGACCATGATTCGACCGATGGGCTTTGGCCTGGCCTTCGGCGTGCTCGTCGATGCCTTCCTGGTTCGACTGCTGCTTGTGCCAGCCACACTTCGTCTCTTGGGCCGGTGGGCGTGGTGGTTGCCACGCTGGCTCGATCGCCTGCTTCCCGATCTTGACGTTGAGGGAGCAAAGCTTGAGCGCGGCCCCGAGAAGGAGTCCTACGTTCTGGTGGCCTAGTGTCGCGGGCCGAGCAGGCCAGCGTCTGCGAGCGCCGGCAGTTGCAGTGTTATCCACGGGCTAAATGCCCAGGGGGTTGCGGCGATTGCCGTCAGCAGATCGGCAGGCGCCACCCAGCGCAATTCGCAGACTTCGCTGGCGATCGGACGCGGAACATCGTCCGAGTGCGCCACGAACACCGGGCAGATCTCGTTCTCAACGATGCCCGAGGCATCCACCGCTCGATACCGAAAGTTCGGAAGAGCTTCGCTGACCCGGGTCACCGTGAAGCCAAGCTCTTCACGAGCCCGTCGATGCAGCGCCTCCTCGAGTGCTTCGTCGGGTCCGGGATGTCCACAAAACGAGTTTGTCCAGACCCCGGGCCACGTCTTTTTGCTGAGTGCGCGGCGAGTCACCAAAACGTGGCCCTCCGCGTTGAAGACGTGACACGAAAATGCAAGGTGCAGAACCGTGTCGTTGGTGTGCACAGTGGCCTTTTCGGCTGTGCCCACGGGCTGGCCATCATTCGAAACGAGCACCACCAACTCGGTCACCCTGCCCACGTCCCTTACGTTTGATAGATAGTCTCAGACTGTGAGTTCTAGCCTAGCGAGCGCCCTTTACGATGAGGTGGCGCACGAGACCGCCGCGATGGTCATTCGGCGGTATTCAACGTCATTTGGCATGGCCTCGCGTCTGCTGGGCCCGGGCGTTCGCGAGGATGTCGAGAACATTTACGGACTCGTGCGCATCGCCGATGAAATCGTCGACGGAGTAGCCGCGAATGCGGGCCTTGCTTCGGCCGCGGTGCGCCGCCGTCTCGATGATTTCGAACTCGAGACCGAGCGGGCGATGTCCAGCGGTTACTCGTCGGACTTGATCATCCACGCTTTTGCGCTGACGGCGCGAAAGACCAGTATTGGAACCGACCTGACGCGCCCTTTCTTTGCGTCCATGCGCGCTGACGTGTTGAAAAAATCGCACACGCAATCCTCTTTTTCTGATTACGTTTACGGATCCGCTGAGGTGGTGGGCCTCATGTGTCTACAGGCCTTTTTGGTGGGCGAAACCGTCACTGACGAACAGAGAGTCCGATTTGTCGCGGGGGCGAGGGCCTTGGGGGCAGCCTTTCAGAAGGTCAATTTTTTGCGCGACCTTTCGGCAGATTCGGAGGGCCTGGGCCGTGCCTACTTTCCGGGCGTCGACGTCTCTCAACTGACGGACGAGACCAAGCTGATTCTCGTGGCCGATATAGACGCGGATTTGGCTGTCTCGGGTGCCATTGTGCCCGACCTGCCGGCCTCCAGTCGCCGAGCCGTGGCGTTGGCCCAGGGCCTGTTTGCTCAGCTCAATCGCCGCATCGCGAAGACTCCGGCGTCGATTTTGATGAACACCCGAATTAGTGTTCCGGGCCCCGTCAAGGCGCGCCTGTTGGTGGGGGCAATGATGGGAAGAGTCTCATGACGCGTGTAGTGGTTATTGGTGGCGGAATTGCCGGTTTGTCGTCGGCTGCGCTCTTGGCGCGCGACGGATATGACGTCACGCTGGTGGAGAAGAACGCGAGCGTCGGCGGCCGAGCAGGGTCGTGGGAAAAGGGTGGGTTTCGGTTCGACACCGGCCCCTCGTGGTACCTCATGCCCGAGGTGTTTGACCACTTCTTCAAGCTGCTCGGCACGTCAGCCGAAGAGCAGTACCAACTTCGCCGCCTTGATCCGGGCTATCGCGTCTTCTTCCAAGACGACGTCGAGGCGGGTATGCCGCCCTTGGACATTCGGGATTCTCGCGAGGCCAACCTCGACCTCTTCGAGCAACGCGAGCCGGGGTCGCGCGACAAGATGAGCGCCTACCTCGATTCGGCGAAGGACACCTATGAGATGGCGAAGGTGCGGTTTTTGTATACGAGCTTCGCCAAGCTCGGCCCACTCTTTCGCGCCGACGTGCTCAAGCGCTTGCCCAAACTGCTGACCCTGTTGCGGGTCAGTTTGGCCGATTTCGCCGCACGCTATGTGTCGTCACCGACCCTGCAACAGGTTCTGGGGTATCCCGCCGTTTTTTTGGGTTCGAGCCCCTACATCACGCCAAGCATGTATCACCTGATGAGTCACCTCGACTTGGAGGATGGCGTGCTCTATCCCGTCGGTGGCTTTCACAAGGTCATTACCGCGATCGAAAAAATTGCCGAAGCCGAAGGCGTGACGATTATTCGCAGTGCCACCGCCACGGCGATTGAAACGGATGGCCCGGGCCGCGGCGCGCGCGTGACGGGCGTCACTTACCGCGGAGCCCGGGGCGGCAAGCCCAAAACAATCCCGGCCGACATCGTCGTTTCGTCGGCCGATCTTTATCACTCAGAGACGACGCTTCTTCCGGAGGCCCAGCAGACCTACCCGCAGAAGTGGTGGGACAAGCGGGTTGCCGGGCCCAGCGCTGTTCTGGTCTATCTGGGCATCGAGGGGCGCATCCCACAGCTGGATCATCACAACCTCTTCTTCACGAACGACTGGAACGATAACTTCGGCCGCATCTTTAATGAGCCGAGGTCGATTCCCGATCCGGCCTCGATCTATGTCTGTCGGCCCAATGCCACCGACCCGTTTGTGGCTCCCGTGGGTCAGACCAACCTGTTTGTGCTCATCCCCGTTCCGGCCGACCCGACCATCGGCAAGGGGGGCCTGGCCGGCAAGGGCAGCGCACAGGTTGAGGCGGCTGCCGACGCCGCCATCGCGCAGATTGCCCGATGGGCCAAGGTGCCCGACCTGGCCGAGCGAATCGTGGTGCGCCGCACGGTAGGACCGGCCGATTTTTCCGGCGACCTCAACGCGTGGCTCGGAACAGCCCTCGGCCCCAGCCACATCCTGAAGCAGAGCGCTTTCTTTCGAGCCGGCCATAAGAGCAAGAAAGTACGGGGACTGTTTTACTCCGGCGGTTCGACGATTCCGGGCATTGGGCTTCCGATGTGTCTGATCAGCAGCGAGATCTTGATTAAGCGCCTGAGAAACGATGGCTCGACCGAACCGATGTCGGAACCTCTCTTTCCGACAGTGGACCGAACGGTCTGAGCGTGAGCTGGCTCTACCTCGCCGCACTGCTCTTTTCCCTCACGGGCATGGTGGTTCTCGATCGCCGCTTTCGACTGTTCTTTTGGTCAGATGCGCGCCGGGCGTCCATCGTGCTGCCGGCCGGAGTGCTGTTCTTTCTGCTCTGGGATCTCGCGGGCATTGGCCTCGGGATCTTCTTTCGGGGGCCGTCTCCTTATGTCACGGGACTGGTGGTGGCACCCGAGGTTCCCCTCGAAGAAATCGCCTTTTTGGCGCTTCTCTGTTACCTCACGATGAACGTCTTTGCGGCGGTGACGCGGGTGTTGATGCGGGGGACACACCCGTGACCTACGTCTGGCTTAATGCGAGTTTCTTGGCCGCGGTGCTTGTTTTCTGGGTGGCGGCGATGGCTCTGCACGGGCGTCGGGCGCGCCGCCGGATTGCTTCCGGCGAGGTGACCGCGACCCCTCGGCCCGGTCGACGCTTGGCCGCAGTTTTTATCACGCTCGCCGTGCTTCTCGTGCTCACGGGCATCTTTGACAACATCATCGTGGGTCTGGGAATCGTCAGTTATGACGAGACAAAGATTCTTGGCGTTCTCGTGGGAGTGGCTCCCATTGAAGACTTCGCCTACGCCATTGCCGCCGTATTTGTTCTGCCGGCCCTGTGGCTTGTGCTTCCCGCGCGGAGACCCCGGTGACGGCGCCAGCTCGGGGTGGCAACACATTCCGCACCCTTGTCATGTCGTCGCGGCCGCTGTCGTGGGTTAACACGGCGTTCCCGTTTGCCGCCGGCTACCTGATGACCACGCACCGGGTCGACCTCACCTTCATCATCGGCACGCTGTTTTTTCTCATCCCCTATAACGTTGCGATGTACGGCATCAACGACGTCTTTGACTACGAGTCAGACATGCGCAACCCGCGCAAGGGTGGTGTTGAGGGCGCGGTCTTGGATCGACGTCTGCACCGCCTCACCCTGTGGGTGGTGCTGGCCACCAACGTTCCTTTCCTCGTGTTTCTCGTTGCCGTCGGCAGCCCGCTCTCGTGGCTCGTCTTAGCCATCAGCATGTTTGCCGTCGTGGCATATTCCCTGAAGGGGCTGCGCTTCAAAGAAGTGCCGTTTCTCGATTCCCTCACCTCGAGCACGCACTTTGTCAGCCCCGCGATCTATGGCCTTGTTCTGGCGGGCGCCGTGTTCACTCCGGCGCTGTGGCTCATCCTGCTGGCCTACTTCTTGTGGGGCGTAGCCTCGCACGCCTTCGGGGCCATTCAAGACATACAGGCCGACCGCGAGGGTGGACTGAAGTCTGTCGCCACAGTGATCGGGGCGAAAGCCACGGCGCGCCTGGCATTGGCGGCTTATTTGTTGGCGGGTGTGGCGCTGGTCATTGCCGCCGGAACGGGCAAGGCCGCGTGGCCCGCCTTTTATGCCGCGTTCCTCGCCATTCCCTACCTGTTGATGGTGTGGCCATATCGATCGTTGTCAGACGAACAGTGCGAGCGTGCCAACCGTGGCTGGCGCGCGTTCCTCTGGATCAATTACGCGGTGGGCTTTGTGGTGACGATGTTGCTTATCCTGCACTGGATGCGCATCGGACTCTAGTCGGGCACGTCCGTGTCAACGAACGTACCGTGCGGTTTAGCGCAGCCCTCGTTATTTGCCCGAAGCGTCGCTGAAGCGCGGCTTGATGGGGATGATGATGATGAGGCCGACGAGCAGCACGAAAACGATGGCCAAAATGCCCCAGTACTGAGCTCCGAGCGTTGTGGTGAGAATCCAGAAGATCAGGGGTGAGAGCCAGACGACCAAACGTCCGGTCGTCGCGTACAGACCAAACAGCTCGCCTTCGTTGCGGTTGTTTGAAACCCGGGCGAGCAGCGATCGACTGGCCGATTGGGTGGGGCCAACAAACAGGCTCAGCACGAGACCGCCGATCCAGAAGATGATGGGTCCACCGTCGTGGAAGAAGAAGATAAAGAGGCCGGCAATGATCAGACCGATGAGCGAGCCCACGATGACGGGCTTGGGCCCAACACGGTTATCGATAACGCCACCAATGAACACGCCGATGCCGGCCACAACGTTGGCCGCGATGCCAAAGAACATGATTTGGGTGAAGTCGAAGCCAAAAACGGTCCCCGCCAGAATGGCACCCAAGGCGAAGACAGCGACGAGTCCGTCGCGGAAGATGGCGCTGGCGAGCAAGAAGTAAAACGTTTGGCGGTCATTCGTGAACAGAGCGCGAATGTCGTGAACAAGTTTCTTGTAGGAACCGATCAGGCTGAGACGCTTGACGCCCGGTTCGGGCGTGATCTCGGGCACTACCGTGAGCACCGGGATAGAGAAGATGAGCGACCAAACAGCCGCGATCAAAAAGATGATGCGAATGTTGAGCGCCGCATCGCCCGTGACGCCGAACCAGTGGCTGTCGCCGAGGGCAAAACCAAAGAGCGAGATGAGTAGCACCACAATTCCGCCGATGTAGCCCATGCCCCAGCCGAATCCGCTGACGGTACCCACGTTCTTTGGCGTCGAGACCTGCAACAGCATGGCGTTGTAGTTGACGTTCGCGAACTCGTAGAAAATGTTTGCGATGGCGTAGAGAACGATTCCGTAGATCCAGAACGACGCTGAGGGCTCAATGAAGAACATCCCGAACGTGGCGAGAATGACGATTCCCGTGTTGATACCCAGCCACATGCGGCGCCGACCCGTGGCGTCCGCACGCTGACCCAGAATGGGGGCCACGAAGATGATGATGATGCCGCCAATCCACACCGACATCGAGAGTCCGTTGGCGAGACCGTTCGCAGCCGCGTCGTAGGCCACCTTGGCCGGGCCCGTCTGCCCCGAGGCCTCATAGGCGGCGACGATCTGGGGGTCGATGAACGCGTCAGAAATGATGTAGCGCGCGAAGACGAAGGTGGTGATGAGCACGCTGAAGGCCGACGTGCCCCAGTCCCAGAGGGCCCACGAAAAGACTTGGCCGCGTTTACGTGTGGGTGCAACTGTGCTCGTCATGGGCACAACGCTACCGGGCAACGGGCGTTCGGGATAGGGCTAGCAAGCCATCCGTAAGCGCGTTCATCAAGAATTTGCTCAATCACGGCCGCCCGAGCGCGGGAGAAAACTTGAGTGACTTTGACTCAAGTTCGACTTGACATAGTTATCCACAGGTGGCAAACTTGACACATCGAGACTCAAGTCTCGGTTAAGACTTCATACCAGCCACACACAACTCTCGGACCGGCACACCGGCGCCGAGGAACACGAAGGAGAAACAACACATGTCACGAGCAGTAGGCATTGACCTCGGAACCACCAACTCGGTGGTCGCGGTGCTTGAGGGTGGAGAACCCACCGTCATCGCCAACGCTGAAGGATTCCGCACCACCCCTTCGGTGGTCGCCTTTACCAAAGACGGCGAAGTATTGGTGGGCGAGCCCGCCAAGCGTCAGGCCGTCACCAACGTCGACCGCACCCTCGCTTCGGTGAAGCGCCACATGGGAACCGCACACACCGACAAGATCGACGACAAGAAGTACACGCCGCAAGAAATCTCGGCGCGTATTTTGGGCAAGCTCAAGCGAGACGCCGAACAGTACCTGGGCGACACCGTGACCGATGCGGTCATCACGGTTCCGGCGTACTTCAACGACGCCGAACGTCAGGCCACCAAGGATGCCGGCGAGATCGCGGGTCTCAATGTGTTGCGCATCATCAACGAGCCCACAGCTGCAGCTCTGGCCTACGGACTCGACAAGGGCAAAGAAGACGAACTCATTCTGGTCTTTGACCTCGGTGGTGGCACGTTCGACGTGTCGTTGCTCGAGGTGGGCAAGGATGACGAGTTCTCGACCATCCAGGTTCGTTCCACGGCCGGTGACAACCGGCTGGGTGGAGACGACTGGGACCAGCGCATCGTCGAGCACCTGATCAAGAAGTTCAAGGAGACCTCGGGCGTCGACGTCAGCAAAGACAAGATTGCCCTGCAGCGCCTCAAGGAAGGTGCCGAGCAGGCTAAGAAGGAGCTGTCGTCATCGACCACGACGAACATTCAGCTGCCCTACCTTTCTCTGACGGAGAACGGCCCGGCCAACCTCGACGAGACGCTCACGCGAGCTCAGTTCGAGTCGATGACGCAGGATCTGCTCGACCGCACCAAGAAGCCCTTCGAGGATGTCATCCGCGAGGCCGGCGTCAAGGTGGGCGATGTTGATCACGTGGTGCTCGTGGGTGGTTCCACCCGCATGCCCGCCGTGGTCGAACTGGTCAAGAGTCTGACCGGTGGCAAAGAGCCCAACAAGGGCGTCAACCCCGACGAGGTTGTTGCTGTCGGTGCTGCGCTTCAGGCCGGCGTGCTGCGCGGGGAGCGAAAGGACGTGTTGCTCATTGACGTCACCCCGCTGAGTCTCGGCATCGAGACCAAGGGAGGCATCATGACCAAGCTCATTGAGCGCAACACGGCCATTCCCACGAAACGCTCCGAGACCTTCACTACGGCAGACGATAACCAGCCCGCGGTGTCGATCCAGGTGTTCCAGGGCGAGCGTGAGTTCACGCGTGACAACAAGTCACTCGGCAACTTCGAGCTCACCGGGATCGCTCCCGCACCCCGCGGCATGCCGCAGATTGAGGTCACCTTCGACATCGACGCCAACGGCATCGTGCACGTGTCAGCCAAAGACAAGGGCACGGGCAAGGAGCAGTCGATGACCATCACGGGTGGCTCATCACTTCCCAAGGAAGACATCGAACGCATGGTGCGCGAGGCCGAAGAGCACGCCGCCGAAGACAAGGAACGTCGCGAGACGGCCGAGACGCGCAACAACGCCGAGCAGATGGTTTATTCGGTCGAAAAGCTCATCAAAGACAACGACGACAAGCTGGCCGAAGATCTCAAGGCAACGGTGCAAGCCGACGTCGATGCGGTCAAGACGGCGCTCGCCGGTGAAGACGAGGACGCCCTGAAGACGGCCGTCGAGAAGCTGGGCGAAAGCCAGGGCAAACTCGGTGAGGCTATCTATGCTCAGGCGCAGACCGAGACCGCGGCTTCGGCCGAGGAATCATCCGATGAAGACGTGGTCGACGCTGAGGTTGTCGAAGACGACGAGTCGGGCGAGAAGGCAGACAAGTAGCCATGAGCAATAAATCACAGGCCGATGAGTCGAAAGAGCCGGAAGAACCGGTGGTGCGCGATAAGCGACGGGTCGACCCCGAGACCGGTGAGGTAAGGCCGCAGGATGTTCAGGAGGAGCCCGAGGGCTCCTCCGAACTTCCCGCCGACGGCTATGAAGACGCCGATGTCGAGACATCACTGAACGATGTTGACGTCGAGTTTCTCGAGAAGGCCGCCGACGCCCTAGCTGCGGAACGTCTGGAAGATTTGCAGCGTGTCACGGCCGAGTACGCCAACTACCGCAAGCGCACCGAAGCCAACCGCGAGGTTGAGCGTGAGCGTCTGGTGGGCGACGTTGTGAGATTGCTTCTGCCGGTGCTCGATGACATCGAACGGGCCGAGAAGCACGGCGATCTGATCGAGGGCGCTCCCATCACCCTGATGGCGACCAAGCTGCGGGCTGTCACCGAGCGTCTCGGGCTCGCGTCGTATGCCACCGTGGGCGATGCTTTTGACCCGAATCAACACGAGGCACTCTTACAGCAACCGTCGGCAGACGTGTCGGTTCCGACCATTCTCGAAGTGGTGGAATCTGGCTACATCCTGGGTTCAACCCAGGTTCGCCCGGCCAAAGTAATCGTCGCGACACCCGAATAACGAAAGGAGGCGCTGATGGCTAGTCAGGATTGGTTCGACAAAGACTTTTACAAGATTCTCGGCGTCTCGAAAGAGGTGTCGCCCGAAGAGCTCAAGAAGGTCTATCGCAAGCTCGCGCGCAAATATCATCCGGACAGCAACCCCGGCGACGCCAAAGCTGAGGCGAAATTCAAGGAGGTCACCGAGGCACACTCGATCCTCTCCGATCCAGCTCAGCGTGCCGAATACGATCAGATCCGCGCCATGGGCTCCGGCGCGCGCTTCACGGCGGGTGGCCAGGGTCGCGGCTTCGAAGATGCCTTCCGTGGCCCCTATGGCGGGCAGGGTGGCGGGTTTCCGCAGGGCAACTTTGAAGACCTGCTCGGCGGCATGTTTGGCGGCGGCACCTTTGGTCGAGCCTCCGGTGGATACCGCGGCTGGGGTGGTCCGAGCAAGGGGCAAGACATTGTGTCGACCGTTGTCGTGGACTTCTTTGAGGCACTACACGGCGACACCATGACCCTGCAGCTGCCGTCCGGCAATAGCGTCAAGGTCAAGATTCCCGCCGGAGTTGCCGACGGGCAGAAGATTCGCATTCGGGGCAAGGGTCACGGCAGCCCCGATGGCGGCGACCCCGGAGATGTCGTTCTGACGGTGACCGTAGGAAAGCATCCGGTGTTCGAACGAGACGGCCTGAATGTTCGACTTCAGGTACCCGTGACGTTTACCGAGGCGGTGTTGGGCGCCACGATTGAGGTGCCCACCATTGATGGCGACCCCGTCAAGCTCAAAGTTGCTCCCGGCACCCCGAGCGGTCGCATTTTGCGCGTCAAGGGTCGAGGCGTCAAGACGGGCAAGGGGCAGGGCGACCTGCTTGCCGAGATTATGGTTGCTGTGCCTACGCACCTCGACGCGCAAGCGACGACGGCGCTCGAGGCGTTTGCCGCGGCGGCACCCCAAGAAAATCCGCGGGCCGAAATTTTGCAACGCGGGCGACGATAGGGGAGAGCCGTGGACGAAGACCAGCCGATCTTTACCATTTCGATGGCGGCCGAACTTGCTGCCATGCACCCCCAAACGCTGCGCCAGTATGACCGTCTCGGCCTCGTTCAACCCACGCGAACGGCGGGGCAGTCGCGCCGATACTCCATGCGCGACGTTGTGCAATTGCGCGAGGTCGCTGGGCTCAGCGCCGAGGGGGTGAGCCTCGAGGGCATCCGCCGCGTGTTGGAACTAGAAAATGATGTCGCATCGCTTCGCGCCCGCGTGCGTCAACTCGAGACGGCTCTGGCCGACTCACTGCTCGCTCAGCCCGGTCGACGGGTCTTTGCAGCCGGTTCGGCGGGCGAGGTGCAGACCCTGCGCACGGGCCAGCGCGTGCGACGCGCCACCGAGGTGGTGCGCTGGAATCCCCTGCGCCGCATCGAAGAGGGAGGCTCACGATGAACCCGCAATCCCCGCAAGAAGAGCCGAAAAGTGCTCTCGAACAGTTTGGGATAAACCTCACCGAGCGAGCCCGAAACGGCAAGCTCGATCCCGTGATCGGCCGTGACGCCGAAATCAGACGGGTGAGCCAAGTGCTGACCAGACGAACGAAGAACAACCCCGTGCTGATTGGTGAACCCGGCGTGGGTAAGACTGCCGTGGTCGAGGGCCTGGCCCAGCGCATTGTCGCGGGAGACGTGGCCGAGAGCCTCAAGGACAAGCAGCTCGTCGCTCTGGACATTGGTGCCCTGATTGCTGGCGCAAAATTTCGGGGCGAGTTTGAGGAACGCCTCAAGGCAGTGCTCGCGGAAATCGACGCCTCCGACGGGCAGATCATCACGTTTATTGACGAGTTGCACACGTTGATGGGCGCCGGCGGCGGAGAGGGCTCGGTGGCAGCAGCCAACATGCTCAAACCCATGCTGGCCCGCGGCGAGCTGCGGCTGATCGGGGCGACCACGCTCGACGAGTACCGCCAGTTCATTGAGAAGGATGGGGCGCTCGAGCGTCGCTTTCAGCAGGTCTTCGTGGGCGAGCCGAGCGTCGAAGACACGATTGCTATTTTGCGCGGACTCAAGGAGCGTTATGAGGCGCACCACAAGGTGGCCATCGCCGATAATGCCCTCGTGGCCGCGGCGTCGCTGAGCAACCGATACATCACCTCACGTCAGCTGCCCGATAAGGCCATCGACCTGATCGATGAGGCGGCGAGCCGACTTCGCATGGAGATCGATTCGGCACCGGTAGAGATCGACGAGCTTCGCCGAGGCGTTGATCGGCTCAAGCTCGAAGAGTTGGCGCTCAAGAAAGAAAAAGACGACGCCTCCAAGCAGCGATTGGTCAAACTGCGAGAAGACTTGGCTGAGCGCGAAAGCAAGCTCGGTGAGCTCGATGCCCGCTGGCAGACCGAGCGCGCCGCACTCAACCGTGTGGGCGACCTCAAGGGACGCCTCGATGCAGCGCGCATCCAGGCCGATCGGGCGCAGCGCGAGGGCAACCTCGAGGCAGCATCGCGACTGCTGTACGGCGAAATTCCCGAACTCGAGAGCGAAGTAGCGGCAGCCGAGAAGGCCGAGTCGGACACGCCCCTGATGGTGAGCGACCAGGTCACGGCAGCCGAGATTGCTTCGGTTATCGCCGCGTGGACCGGCATCCCGGTCGACCGTCTGACACAGGGCGAGACAGAGAAATTGCTGAACCTTGAAGCGGAGATCGGCAAGCGCCTGATTGGCCAGAAGAAGGCCGTGCGGGCAGTCGCCGAGTCGGTGCGCCGTTCGCGCGCGGGCATCAGCGATCCTGATCGTCCTACCGGGTCATTCCTATTCCTGGGTCCGACGGGCGTGGGCAAGACCGAGTTGGCCAAGGCGCTTGCCGAGGTTCTCTTTGACGACGAAAAAGCCATGATTCGCATCGACATGAGCGAGTACGGCGAGAAGTTTGCCGTTTCGCGCCTGGTGGGTGCGCCTCCCGGATACGTGGGATATGAGCAGGGCGGACAGCTGACCGAGGCAGTGCGACGGAGACCCTATTCTGTGGTCTTGTTCGATGAGGTCGAGAAGGCCCATCCCGAGGTGTTCGACCTTCTGCTTCAAGTGCTCGACGACGGTCGCCTCACCGACGGACAGGGACGCACGGTCGATTTTCGCAACGTCATCATGATCCTCACCTCGAATCTGGGCAGCCAGTATCTCGTAGATCCGGAACTGTCCGAGGACGACAAAGAGCAAGCAGTGCAGAGTCTTGTGCGCCAGGCCTTCAAACCGGAGTTTGTCAATCGTCTTGATGACATCGTCGTGTTTCAGGCGCTGAGCCAAACCGATCTGGGGTCGATCGTCGAGCTCTACATTGATCGCATGCAGACCCGGCTTGCGGATCGCCGTCTTGACCTTGCCGTCACTCCGTCGGCCCGCACGTGGTTGGCCGAGCGAGGCTATGACCCGATCTATGGGGCCCGTCCGCTGCGGCGACTCATGCAACATGAGATCGACGATAAGTTGGCGACTGCCCTGCTGGCCGGAACCGTTCGTGATGGCGATATGGTCACGGTCGACCTCGCCGAGGACGGCCTTACTCTCGTATCGAACGGCCCGACGCCGACGCCATGACAACCACGTCGATTGCCTTACGACTGACCCCGTTGTGAGAAACGTCGCGCGTGCGCAGGCCGATTTCTGACACGACCAGATTCGCCGCCGTAAAAGCGTTGGTCAATTCTTCTGTCGTGGGCAGAACGTCGGCATCCTGAGGTCCGCCGACGCCGTCCGTGAGGTTTTCGCGGGCGTGCCATACGCCAAACAGCGTGCCACCGGCAACGAGCTGGCGACCGGCATTGACAATAGCGGCAGCAAGCTCGGGGGCGGGAATCTGCAGGTAAGCAATGACCACGAGGTCTACCGGCGCGAGCAAGAAATCCTAATTCGAGTTTGCCTCAGCAACGTGGCCGTGAAAACGATTGCCGAGGCTGAGTTCTGCTGCACGTTCCAGAGACTTGCTCACCGCCACGCGGGAAAAGTCGAGGTTCTCGGCCACCCAGCCGCGCTGCGCAAACCAGAGAGCGTGTCGGCCCTCACCGCCAGCCACGTCGACCATACGGCCCGCCGGCAGAGCAGAGAGGTACTCCTCAACAAAAGTGTTCGGCTGCGGTGACCAGACCGACTCAACGGTGGCGTAACGGTCATCCCATTCGCGGGCATCCATGATGGCGTTTGGCCGCTAGCCGGTGACGACGGTGAGGCCGGTGGTCTTCGCCGCCTCATCAACACTGCCGAGGTTTTGGACGTTGGTGAATCCCATGCTCGCCATCATGTCGAGGGCCTGGCCGGCGAGATTGCCCGAGCGGCAGTAGACCACGTAGTGAGCCGCCTTGTCGAGCACGCCGATAGCCTGCATGAATTCCTCGCCCTGCCAGTTGATATTCACGGCACCCGCAAGATGGCCGGCGGCAAAGTTCTCCGGCGTGCCCACGTCGATAACAATCGTGTCGGCGGTGAAGTCGATGGCGGCCATGGGCGCGTTACTTCCGGTTGGCGCACAGGCGCTGAGGCCAAATCCCGCCGCGCCGAGGGTTGCGGCGATCGCCAACGCGGTGATGATTCGCTTCATTTAGGTTATCCTCTCGATACCCCCTAGGGTATACTCAGTCTATACCCACGAAAGGTGAATCATGAGACTACCTGCCGAAGAACTAAAAAAAGCTCGCAACCGGCTCGTTCGTGTGCAGGGTCAAATTGGCGGCCTCGTGCGCATGATCGACGAAGGTCGCGACTGCACTGAGATTCTCACTCAGCTGGCTGCCGCGAGCACGGCACTGGATCGCGCCGGGTTCAACATTATTGCCACCGGAATGAGTCACTGTGGTACCGGTCCCGAGGGCGACATGAATCGCGATGCTCTCGAAAAAGCCTTCATGTCGATGGCGTAGCGAGCCAGACACATCCGACGCAAAAAAGGAGAGGTGAAAACCGTGAAGACAATCATTATCGGTGGGGTGGCCGGCGGCATGTCGGCAGCGACGCGTCTGCGCCGACTCGACGAGCACGCCGACATTACGGTCTACGAACAGGGCCCCCACGTGTCGTTTGCGAACTGCGGCCTGCCTTATTTCATTGGCGACGTTATTGCGCAAGAACAGAGCCTGCTCGTGCAAACCCCCGACGCGCTGTTGCGTCGATTTCGACTCTCGGTCAAGGTCAACACTCGTGTGGTGCAGATCGACCTGGCATCGCGCACCATCACCGCACGTGATGTACTCACCGGAGAAGAACTCAGCGATACCTATGACGCGCTCATTCTCTCGCCGGGTGCCCATCCCCGCGTGCTCGACATTCCGGGGGCTGAGCGCGCCTTCTCGCTTCGCGATGTGCCTGACGCGGTTCGCATTAAAAGCGCGATCGACGAAAAACAAGCCACGACGGCGGTTATTCTCGGCGGCGGATTTATCGGCGTTGAAATGGCAGAGAACCTGCGGCACCGCGGGCTGCACGTCACGATTGTGCAGTCGGGTCACACAATTTTGCCGCAGTTCGATCCCGAAATGATTGAGCCTTTTCACGCGTCGCTGCGCGCCAATGGCGTGAATATTATTCTGGGCCGAACCGCGACCGAGATTACCCACGATGAGGTTGTGCTCACCGACGGCAATCGCCTCCCGGCCGACCTCGTGATTTCGTCTATCGGGGTGGTGGCTGATGTCGTGCTGGCCGAAGAAGCCGGATTGCGGTTATCTCCCGCGGGCGGCATCTGGGTCGATGAGAATCATCGCACCAGCGACCCCGCTATTTACGCTGTTGGTGACGCTGCGGCCAAACACAGTGACCTCACTGGCCAGGATCAGATGGTGTGGCTGGCAAACCTCGCCAACCGACATGGTCGTGCAGTTGCCGATGTCATTGCGGGAAAGCCCAGCCCGGAACACGCCAGTCAGGGAACGGGCATTATTGGAGCCTTTGGAATGGTCGTCGCCGTGACGGGCCTGACCGAAAAGGCCGCCCTCGGTGCGGGAATACCGATTCTGGTGGCTCACGCGCATCCGAGCTCTCACGCGGGCTACTACCCGGGCGCGGCGACCCTGGCTCTCAAAATTGTTTTCGCGCCCGACACGGGCCGCATTCTCGGGGCCCAAGCAATGGGAACCGATGGAGCAGATAAGCGCATCGACGTCTTGGCCACCGCAATCTATGCCGGGCTCACCGTTGATGACCTGATGAACCTCGAGTTGGCCTACGCCCCCCAGTTTGGATCGGCCAAAGACGCCGTCAACCAGCTCGGCTATGTCGCAAATAATGTGTGGCATAAGCGAACACCGAGTGTGCAATGGCATGAACTCGACGCGCGCCTTGCCGAAGGCGCGACCCTGATTGACGTGCGAACGTCGGCTGAAAACGAAGCGGGCGATATTCCGGGCGCAATTCTGATACCGGTGGATGAACTGCGATCGCGCCTCGACGAGATTCCTGACGGCGAGGTCATTGTGCACTGTCGGGTGGGCCAGCGCGGACATACCGCCGCCCAGGTGCTGCTGCAGAACGGCAAGAATGCCCATAACCTTGACGGAGGTTGGCTTACCTGGCGCGCTGGCATGGACGCTCGCGGGCGCGCACAATCGATGCTCACTCAGCAATAACCGACCACGAAACCCGGCGAACAAACCCAACGAAAGGAAAACTACATGTGCAAGCGCGTTGAATGTGACAAGTGTGGCAAGCCCACCTGGGAAGGCTGCGGAGAGCACATCGAAGAGGCACTCGAGGGCGTTGCCCCCGCAGACCGCTGCCAGTGCGAGAAGTAATCTGACGCCGCGACCTACTTCGGAAGTGTCAGGATTCCATCCAGGCGTCGAGCAACGCTTGAATCTGCGTCGCGGAGTTCTTCGGGAAGAATGAAATCAGGAGCGTCTTGCCAAGCGAGAGGCCGAAGGAATCGGCGCATTGCTGTGATGCCCACAGACGTGTGAATTGTGTTTGTAGACGGCCACGGTCCACCGTGGTGTTGCGCCCAACTAACCCGCACTCCCGTGGGGAAGCCATTGAAGACCAGTCGCCCGGCCCGCGGTTTCACTACATTGACGAGCTCACGGACGAAGTCTGCGTCGTCGGTCTGATAATGAATCGACGCTGTCAATGACGAGGGAATGTTCTCAAGTGCCGCAAACAAGTCGCTATTTCCCTCGTAACGCACCGCCATTATTAGTGGCCCGAATGCCTCCTCGGCGTGACCGGGCGTGAGGTCAGAGGCCGCCACGCTAAGAATGGTTGGTGAGACAAAGAATCCCTCGGCGCCTGGCGCTTGGCCCTCAGCGACGACAGAGACGCCTGATTCGGTTGACATGCGCAGTCTGGCACCCGCGTAGGAGTCATGCACCCGTTCGTTCAAGAGGACGGCGGCGTCTGCCTCGACGAACTTCGCAGCAAGATCAGTCAAAAATGCATCGCCCAACTCGCCTGTGGGAATGAATGCGAACCCGGGCTTCGTACACAGCTGTCCGGAAGAAGCTATGACGGACGTGGCAAGCCCCGTAGCAATCTCGTCGGATCGGGCTAAGAGCGCGGCTGAGGTTATAACGAGCGGATTCATACTGGAGAGCTCGCCATAAAACGGGATGGGCTCATCCCGCATGTCGATGATGGCTTGAAGGCGCTTACCCGTGTCTAGTGAACCAGTAAAACCAACGGCGCTAATGGCGGGTTCCGCAACCAGGGCAGCACCGGCTTTTTGCCCATAAACGATGCCTATTGTTCCGTCAGGTGCGCCAAACTCGCGGCAGGCCCGTTCCATAGTTGCGAAAACTGCTGCGCATGTCAGTGGGTGCGCACTATGGGCCTTGGCGACGACGGCATTTCCGGCCGCGAGAGCAGAGGCCGTGTCTCCACCCGGAACGCTGAATGCAAAGGGGAAGTTACTCGAGCCAAACACCGCGACCGCGCCCAGAGGAACAAGGAGCCGTCGCACGTCTGGACCGGGCCCGAGGGGAGTTGTTCCGGCGTGATCGATGGCAACCTCAAGAAAGCTTCCTTCACGGACGGCTTCTGAAAACAACTGAAATTGGAAGACGGTCCTCGTCAACTCACCGTTCAGCCGGACATCTGTCAAACCCGTCTCGGCCATTGCCGTGGGGATGAGGACTTCACGGTCTGCTTCGAGTGCTGCGGCAATGGCGTCGAGTAGGTCGGCGCGACGAAGGCGGCCAATTGCGGCCAGCTCCTTTGCCGCAGTCGCGGCACGGTGTGAAATAGCGGCGACTTCCGCGTCACTCGTGACCGCCAAATCTGTCGCCTCAGTTGCTCCGGTTCTCGGGTTTGTTGTCGTAATCACAGTGAACTCTTTCTTCTTTGAGTGAAGGGGAATGCTGAGGAAGATCTCATGAATTAGGCACTTTCGCGCGAAATAATGTCGAAGCCTAAATCGCGAACGACTCGGCCCGGAGTCTTTCGACGTGAGGCCATTGCCTTCAACAGAATCTCTGCGGCCGCCCTGCCAACGTCCTTGTTTGGTGTAAGTACGGTCGTGAGTGAGGGGGAGAGGTGTTTGGCAAGGTCAAAGTCGCCGAGACCGGTCACCCCAATCCGGCCGGGCACGTCGATGCCACGTGACACAAATTCGAGGATGGCGCCCTCAGCAAACACGTCACTAGAACACACAAGAAGGTCAGTCTCAGGATGGCGCATCAAGACCTCACGAGCCAGATAGCGGCCTGCTTCAATACTGATGCCGAGGTCCTCAGTGTTTACGAACCGGAGAGGCTCGCCCGGCAACTTGGTGGTCACGGCTTCTTGAAATCCACGGAGACGTTCGTTAGCGCGCTCATCCACATCACGAAGCCAACCGGCGAAGGTTGGATGTTTGAATCCTTTGGTGATGCGCGATTCTGTAAGTACTCGAATAGCCTGACTGTTTGAGAATCCGACGAGGGAGTCGATGGGTTTTCCCGACAGAGTGAGCGTCTCAATAATGGGAATGTTGGCCTTTGACAGCATTTGTCTGGCGAGTCGCGTGTGGCTCGTTCCCGTCAGCACCATTCCGTCTGGACGGCGACCGAGGAAGGCGCGAATCATCTCTTCTTCGGGCTCCGGATCGTATCCGGTCGTACCGACGAACAGGTGGTATCCGTTGGGGGACAGCGTCTCGTCAAGCCCACTGAGGACGTCGGTAAAGATAGTGCCTACGAGGTTGGGGACGAGCGCGCCTACCGTCATGCTGCGATTAGAAGCGAGATTACGGGCGGTCATGTTGGGAACGTAACCAGTGGACTGAACAGCTTTTTGAACGGTGACGAGCGTTTGCTCGCTCACCTGTTCAGGTGTCCGAAGTGCGCGAGAGACGGTTTGCGCAGACACACCCGCGAGTTCGGCAACTTCGGCAAGCGTTACCGACTGGGTCGACCGGCGGCTCGTCTTGCCAGCACTTTTTGGGCGAACAACCGGGTCACTCATAAGAGTCCCCGTTGGGATAAATTTGTCATCAATTCGCGCAGACCAAACACCCACGGATCACAGTCTTCACTGTAACGAACTTCGTTTATCAGGCTACCGAGAAGGGGGCTCGAGATTTGTACGACGTCGCCTACCTTGTGGGTGAATCCGGCACCCTCGGTATCTCGGTCCTTCGTGGGAGCAAAGAGCGTGCCCAGGTAGAGAACCGCGCCGTCAGGATACTGATGATGGCGGCCAATGAGCTGGCTGACGATGTCTTCAGGATCGCGGCTGATTTTGGACATGTCTGAGGCATCCTCAAGCACGAAGCCGTCGGGCCCGCTAATGGTCAGCCCCACCTTCATTGTCCGCACGTCATCGAGTGAAAAAGTTTCGTCGAATAGCCGAATCCAGGGCCCCAGCGATCCGGAAGCGTTGTTGTCCTTGGCCTTTGAGAGCAAAAGTGCGCTGCGGCCCTCGAGGTCGCGAAGGTTGACGTCGTTACCGAGGGTCGCACCAACGATTCTTCCGGTCGACGTTATCGCGAGGACAACCTCTGGCTCGGGATTGTTCCAAGTGGAGCCGGAGTAAATCCCGACGGGCGAGCCGAAACCAACTGTGGCCAACGTTGGAGCCTTAGTGAAGGTCTCGGCGTCGGGACCGATACCGACCTCCAGGTATTGCGACCAGAGACCCTCTTCAATAAGGAGCTTTTTGACGTTTGCTGCCTCTGCCGAGCCAGGAACAACTGTGGCGAAGTCGTTTCCAATTTTGGAGACCATGGACTCGCGAATGCGGAGCGCGTCGGCCGCGTTGCCCAAAGATCGTTCCTCGATGACACGCTCAATCATCGACACCGCAAAGGTGACCCCCGCGGCTTTGACGACCTGCAGGTCTATGGGGCTCAAGAAGTGGAAATTTAAGGCAGAACGAGATTCTGGGGCACTTGCAGCCAAAATGTCCTCAACTGAACCCACGCACACGCCCGTTGCATCGTGAGCCGCGCGCGCGGGATCGTCGCTTTCCATGAGGTCCCTGACGGTCGCGAAAGATCCGCTGATGTCATAAACGCCGTCTTCGCGTAAAACCACAGGAGAGGGTCCTTCTGCGGTCGGGTTCCAAATGCGCGAGATGAGGGTTCCGCGAACGCCATCTTCAGGAAGGATGCGTGTTGAATCTCCATACGACTTTGAAGTGTTCATCGGACTCCCTGACCTTTCGAGTGGGTTTGCTTCGCCTGAGCTATCGAGGCAGCGTGAAATTAATGCGCATGGGCTAGCGTCTTCGGAACACGCCCTGCCGTTTCTCGGTAAAAGCTCGACGACCCTCTCGGGCGTCGTCTGTGGCGAAAGCAACCGTCTGAAGGTCTCGCTCGTACTTCATGGACTCCGAGAACGATGATTCACGGGCAGTGCGGACATTAATCTTGGCGTGCTCGGCGGCGATGGGAGGCCGCTCCGCGATCGTCTGGGCCAAAGCCATTGCTTCAGTCATGAGAGATGCGGCGGGAACTACACGCGTGACAAGGTTCCAGCGAAGTGCGGTCGCGGAGTCCACGGCGTCGCCAGTGAGAAGCATGTACGACGCATTACTCGATCCCGCTGCTGCAGTGAGGCCATAGCTCACACCGCCTCCGCCAATCCAGCCCAGTTTGATTTCTGACGCGGCAAATGAAGCATTTTCGGCAGCGATGCGGATGTCGCAGAGCAGGGCAGTTTCGAGACCGCCACCATATGCGTAGCCGTTTATTGCACCAATCAGAGGTTTGCTCAGCTCTCGAAGGGCGTCGCAGTAGTCGACTCGATTGCGAAAATCCCAGGGCGTGTCGTAGGAATCCAGAGCGCTGATATCAGAGCCACAGCAGAACGCGCGCTCGCCGGCACCCGTGAGGACCACTGCGCGAATCTCCGGATCGACATTGAGCGCACGTATGAGCACTTCGAGGGCGTGCGACATGGCGGGAGTCACGGAGTTGAGTTTCTCGGGCCTGTTGAGGGTGATGACCGCCACGGCGCCCTCGCGGGTGCATGTGACGTTCTCGCTACCCGTAGAAGTGTCCATGTCAGATCTTTCCGCCGGCGTGAGCTAGACCCTGGCTAAATGAGACGCGGATATCCTTCAGAATGTCGGTGGTCGCTTCACCGCTCACGAGTCCTTCGCGAATTCGCGCAGAGGCATACTCTTGATAGACGGCATATCCAGCGAAGCGCGGACGAACCTGGGCTCCCTGGATCGTGGTCAGTGTGTTGGCATAGAACCCGGCGGATTGTCGGTTGAGATTCGGGTCACGCCATGCGCTGGCGAGAGCGGGCTGCCCATCGTGTGAGGGAATGAAGTTCGTTTGGGTATCGGCCGAGACGAGCCAGGCAACGTAAGCAACGAGTTCGGGACTTATCGAACGACGGTTAGTCACGGCCAACCCGGCACCGCCGATTGTTGAGCCACGAATACTCGATATTCCGCTTGGAGCGTCGCTAAATTGCACAGCCCGCGGCGTCATTCGGGCGAACTGTGAATATCCATAAATGAGGGGGACACAGGCAATGTCATTACGAGCGATCATTGCAGCGAGCAGGGCTATCGGATTCATTTTTAGCGTGCGAGGAGCCTGCCTTGTCACCAATTCGCGCATGATCTCGAGCACGGCTATAGCGATTGAGCTGTGCGGGAATTCACGCCACAAGCCATCATCTACCGCGGCGTCAAAACTGGCACACAGTGAGAGGAAAGTGAGAAATGCATGGGGGCCAGCAACGCTGAGGCACACGGTCTGCTCGCGTCCAAGGCGCAGGATGTCCTCCCACGTTTTCGGAACAGAATCAATCAAGTCCGCCCGTGAAGCCATCACCTGGGTGGCCGCATCGACGGGAAGGGCCCAAAGTTTTCCTTCCATTTGGTAACTACGAAAACTTGGCCCTACGAATGAATCTGAGAGCGCCTGAACACGTTCGACCCCGATGACATCTTCGATAGGTCGGAATCCACCGGATGCACACATGTCACCGACGTGCGGATGGTCCATGATGACAAGATCAAACCGCTCGGCGAGATCTTCGATGGGATGAGCCTCGAAGTGCTCGAGGGAATGTGCGCTCCAGGAAATGTCGAGCCCGAGGCCTTCCCGCGCTTCGGGGATCGATGCGAACAGCGCATTCTTACCTCGCGGATTGTCCCAGGTTATTCCCGTGTAATGTCCCGTCATGTCAATCACACGTGCTCTTCGACGATAACGCCGCTCGTCATGAGTTCGTTGATTTCGGCGCCTGGGATTCCGAGTTCCGCAAGAATCTCGGTGGTGTGTTGACCAACAACCGGAGCGCCCATCCGCACGGCGGGATTGCCAGCCGAAAAAGTGTAAGGAAAGCCCGGTGTCTTGATGTGGCCTTCCGTGGGGTGCTCATATTCGACGAATGAGCCATTGTGCTTTATTTGTGGGTCATCAACAAGGTCCTCGTAGGTGTACACAGGCGCCGACCAAATTCCCACGTCGGCGAACGCGGCAAGCCACTCTGCACTTGTTTTGTTGACCAGTCTTGCTGCAGTCTTTGCGAACAGTTCGTCGCGGTGAGTCCACCCATGGACTTCATCGACCATCTCGACAAATGAAGGTTCTCCGATTGTCCGGCCGAGGTCGGGTAAATGCGCAAAAGCGAGCGCGATGTAGCCATCGCTTGTCTCGAAAGTTCCATAAGGCGCTCGAATGTAGACGTGCGCGTTCGGCTCTTTGCCACGCTGCTGTTTGACGCCGCCGACAGTGAATACAGAGAGCTCCTGCATCTGCTGGCTAGTGATCACATCGAGCATGTTAACTTTTACGCACTGTCCCTCGCCGGTGCGCTCACGGTGGAAAAGCGCGACGAGCGCCCCCTCGAAGGCGGTGTTGGCAGTTATGGAATCAACCAAGAACTGACCAGCGGCGCGAGGCGGCTCACCCTCGCGCCCTGACGAAAACATCGCGCCACTGAGGGCCTGGAGCAGCAGGTCTTGACCGGGCCAGTTGACGTACGGCCCGTCGTCACCGTAGCCCGAGATCGAAACGTAAATTATCCGTGGGTTGATTGCTCGCACGGTGTCGTAGTCAAGTCCCAGCCGGGCTGCTACTCCCGGACGGTAGTTCTGAAGGAAAATATCGGACGACTCAATGAGTCGGCGCATGACATCTGCTGCGGCGTCGGATTTCAGGTCGATGGCCAGGGAACGCTTATTTCTATTGAGTGAGAGGAAAGACACGTTAATTCGGTTGCCCGGGACACCACCGGCTGCCGCGTGACGTTGCCACTCACCGCTCGTAGGCTCGACTTTAATGACGTCGGCACCAAGATCGCCTAGGCGCTGGGCGGCAAACGGGCCGGCCATAGCCACAGAGCAGTCGATGACGCGAATACCGTCCAACATTCGAGGTGATTCTTGTGTACTCACGGCTGACCACCTATTGCGCGAATGGCGGCTGTCGCAGCGGTGACTTCGCCTGCCGAGGTGAGGATTCGGATAGTTGCGTCGTAGTTTCGTGAGTCGCCGTTTTCGAGCCACGTGAGGCTGTCGTCTTTGCGGGCAGCGGCCTCACCGGTTACGTGATTACTTGACGGTTCCAAGCCCAGGGCATACTGGCCCTCGCGCAAGTTCTGCCATTCGAAGAAGCAGGGCATTGTTTCCGCATTCCACGTCACTTCGACACCGGCTACTCCGTCGGGTCGGGCAAGCACGACACGGTGACGATTGTCGGCATCGGGCGTCAGTTCGTGTTCCCACACCTGCTCAATGAAGTGGCGTTTGGGAGCGATGAGCTCTTTGTAGGACGCCCCCTGCGTGGCAACGGAGTCGGATGCCCAGAGGTGTTGCGGCATAGCGGCGATTACCTGCGATCCCTCGTCCACAAACGGATAACCAAAATTCAGGTGGTAAAGGAACATGTGCGGGGTTCGCTCGAAACCGAGGTTGGTTACGACATCCTTCAGGCGTATTTCGAAACCTGCGATGTCCATCTCAATGGTCCTGGTCAGCTTCAGGTGCTCGCCGAAGGCGGTGGCCTGGATCACTTCACCCTTGACGCGAAGAACACCCCCATCGGTATCCCAGTCCTCGGTCACCTCGAGTAGACGAGCTGGAATCGCGGTGAGGCGTCCATGTAATCCGTGAGTTACCGTCTTCTTGGGAGGGTAGTGGTAGTGGCTCGCGTCGTACTCACCGCCGAATAAGGCGTGATCAAGCCCGCCCGTAACGAGCAGTCCGTCGATGGCCCTCAGCCATGACAGACCACCTTCGGCTTCGGATTCGTGAAGACCGGGGTGGCGATAGCCATTACCGCTGCGCCAGCCAAAGGGCACTCCCGCGACTCGCGCTCCACCGAGGTCGAATGCTCGGTCAACGAGCACTTCGAGCTCAAGTCCGACGGCATTCCGCATGGTGAGCATGCGCACACCGCGTTCTACTCCGTTGTCGAGAACTACCTCGCGGATTCCGGCAAACGCCGACAGGTCTCCCGTTCGCTTCTTCAGGTCTTCGAATGAGAGTGAATTTCCAAAAAGGTTCATTTCGGCTACACCATGACCCATCCGCCGTCGACCTCGATGTTTTGGCCAGTGACGAACGACGAGTCGGCACCGAGCAAGAACGACACGACGGCGGCCAGTTCCTCGCCGTTGCCCCGGCGCTTGAGGGATTGTCGTTCAAGAACAAACTTGTTGTATTCCTCGGGGTTGGGGTGAATCTCGTCTGCCCTTGTGGGGAATGCCCCTGGTGAGATCGTATTCACGCGCACTCCCTTGGGGCCAAGCTCACGCGCTAGCGCTCGGCTCATCGCTACGGCAGCACCCTTGGTTGTCACGTAGCTAGAGAGAAGTTCCCATCCGCCGTGCCACGTAATCGAACCGATCTGAACTATGGACCCACCTTCACGAGTAACCATCCGCTTGGCGGCGGCTTGAGCCCCCATGAAGTAGGCAGTCTGATTGACGCGAACGACCTCTTCGAACTGCGTTCGGGAGGTCTCGAGGAATGGAATGGTGGGGTACATTGCCGCGTTATTGACGAATCCCCACAGGGGGCCAAGTTGACTCTCACACGACTCGACGGCCGCGTCAATTGTTGAGGGATCGTTGAGATCGCACTCGAGAAGTGCGGCGCGGCCACCGGCATCTTTTATAAGTTGTGTCGTGAGCTCTAAATCTTTGCTCATTCGGCCGAGCACGCCCACGGCAAACCCATCCTCAGCCAATCGCAGGGCCGTGGCTCGGCCGAGCGCTCCAGCGGCACCGGTAACGATGGCTGAATATGAGGTGGCGTCAAAAGTGTTTGCCGTGGACATAGTGCTTAGACTCCGTTTCGCTTGAGCACCTCGTCGACGAAGCGCTTTGCACGCGGAACATCGGACTCGTCGAGATGTTCGATGATGAGCGGCACATTGGGGCTGACTTCACTCAGGCGGCGAACGTAAAGGTCGTAATCAAGCTCACCAAGACCCGCGGCCGGCAGCTCGATTTCGCCCACACCACGGAACGTATGTGACTCGAGCTCGAGGTCGGCGCCGAGGTCGGCGTGTTTTTCTGACTTATCATCGCCAGACCGTTTGACGTCCTTTGCGTGTGCAATGCGCACGCGGTCCGACACGTTGTCAAACACGTCGTTGAGAATCTGCTGCATTGCGTCGATGTTGTGGATCTCAAAGTAGTTCGTCGGGTCCATCAAGAGTTCGATGCCCGGCTTCCCCTTGAAGTCGTTGAATACACGAATCGTCTCTTCAAGCGAGCCAATCACGTTGTTAACGTATGTCTCCAACAGAAACGTCGCGCCGTGGTCGTAGGCAGTTTGACGCAGGTCATCTAGTTGAGCGAGGCACGTTTCGTAACCTTCCTGAGTCTTGTTCTTATCATCGTGCACCCAGTCGCTGTCGGCGTTGAATGTTCCCGATTCAGAAATCACGTAGGGAGTGCCAAACGACCGAGCGTTACGGATCATTTCTTTGAGGTAATCAACCCGGCGCTTGCGCTCGTCTAGGTCTGGATGCGTAATGTTCGTATAGCCCGAAATAGCACAGATGGGCAGGTCATGGTCACGAAAGGTGTCGCGCACTTTCTTGGCCTTGGCCTCGGTTATTTGACCGGCACTCAGGTCTACGTCCTTGAAATGCAAGTCAAGTTGCACAGTGTTAAATCCGTGGTCGCGGATTGTCTTTGCGGTCGTCTCGAGCTCGTAAGGAAAGTATCCCGAGAAGATTCCTACTTGAATCATTGATCTCTACCTTTGTTCGTCATTACTTGTGAATGGGCAGCACTCTACGTTGAGTGCACATTTCTCAGGCAATCGGTACCTCAGAAAGTTTTACGGGGCGGTTTTCGTCGATCGACCGGTAGCCGGCTTCGACGAGGGCAATTGTTCGCACGTTGTCGTCGACAGTGAGAACGGGCGTCGTGTTGGTCGCAACGGCGTACTGGAGTTGTTCCATGACGCCGATAAACGCGTGCGGGAACCAGTGCGTGTTCCAGGTTGGGCGAACCCACTTCCCCTCTGTCGTGTCTTGCGACGCGTACTCGAGAGTAGACGGCTTTCCATTGGGCCAGCCAATAGTTCCTTGAGCCACGCCTCTCGTTCCCTCGACCCGCCACCGGATGTAAAACTCCGAATCGAAGTCTTCGTCGCGCGGCCCGGCCCATACGTCCTCCATGCTTACGGCGAGCAGTCCGGTGGGGAAGCGAAGGGTGGATACGACGATTCCGTCTTGGTGTGCGAATTGCGTGCGCGGGTCGGTTCTGGCGGCCGTATAAATTTCATCGGGCTCGCCAAACAAATGACGAAGGGCATCTAAGTGATGCACGCTCATGTTCGAGAGGGTAAGCCGATCGTAATCTTCTAGGAATGATTGCCAGTGCGGAATTGCGCGCATGTCTATGCTGGCGAGAATGGGTTCGCCCAATTCCCCTCGATCGAGGATTTGCTTGAGAACGCGAATCGACTGGTCGTATCTCATGTTCTGGTTGACCGAGAGTAATTTGCCTGCGGCGTGGGCCTCGTCACGGAGTGCGACGGCATCGTCGAGAGTCAAAGCCAGAGGCTTTTGCGCGAGAATCCCCTTAATGTGAGGCTTCGTCAGCGCATAGCGAATAAGTTCGGGCTGTAGGTCCGGGGGATAAGCGATGTCGAGAATCTCAATCTGTGGGTCGTCGATGAGATCTTTTGGCGTCTCATGAACCGTGAGAATCTTGTATCGCTCGGCGACCTCCGCGGCATGTGCCGGCGTTCGAGAGGCGATGGCCGCCACGGGAAAACCCGCCTCCTGATAGGCGGCGAGCTGAACCTCAGAAACAATCATGCCCGCACCGATGACCCCGATGGGTACGGTGTTGACACGAATCTCCACATCGGGCAGAAATCCCTGACTTTGGCTTGTCATGTTCATCATCCTAAAGCATCAAAAATTATTTTGCTATATCTCTTGTTAGCGCTAACGTTAGATGCTACTGTGAGGCACACTATTCGTCAATATCGACTTTCGAATCAGTCCGCACCTGCGGAATCCTTCGGAATCGGTGAGGCGGATTGCCAAGAGAAACACACTAGGGATTTCGAAGGAGAAATCATGAATACAAATGCAAAGCGGGCGAAGCGCGGACTCCGTATCGTCGCCCTTGCTGCTGTTGTCGCGGTTGGCGCGACTCTGGCAGCATGTTCATCCGGCGGAGGGAACGCTGGCGAGAAGTTCGTTATCGGCTTCGAACAGCCACTGGGTGGTCAAGCATGGCGCGAAACTGGGCTCTCTGCACTTCAAGCCCTTGCCGCTCGTCCTGAGTACAAGGACATCGTCGAACTGAAGATCGTTCGAACGTCTGACAACGATGCTGCACAGCAGAACTCGGCTATGCAGGATCTTGTCGCTGCTGGAGTCGATGCCATTCTGTTTGACCCAGCATCTGGAACGGGTGCTGACGCGGCCGTTGCACAGGCAAAGGCTGCAAACATCCCGGTGATCGCTGCGGGTGGACCCTACGAGAACGACTACGTGTACATCGTTTCGACTGACTGGGCTAACGCGGGAACGGTTGGAGCCAATTGGTTGCTCGATAACCTTGGCGACAACAAGAACGTTGTTGTTTTGGAAGGTATTGCGGGTGTACCGCTGAATGACCTGTCAATGCCGGGCGTCGAGAAGGTGCTCACCGAAGGTGGCGCCACAATTGTTGCCAATGGCACCAACGCATGGAACGAGGCCGATGCTCAGAAGAACATGGCGGCAATCCTGCAGTCGAACCCAGGTGTTGGAGGCGTCTACTCGTTCCTCACCGGAGGTCAGGGCATCCCCCAAGCCTTCGTTGACGCGGGTCTTCCCTTCGTCCCCGTCGTAGGTGGTTCCGGTTACAACGGCGAGGCATGCACGCTCGCCAAGTACGCCGACCAGGGCCTCAAGGGAGACATGGTGTTCGGCCAGCCGGCCATCTATGCTAAGGCTCTCGAGCAGACAGTAAAGCTCCTGCAGGGGGGAACGATTGAGAAAGCTCAATACTTCCCGCCACTCGAGATCACGGTTGCCAACGCTGCCGACTTCTGTCTCAAGGATCAGCCAGACAACTTCCAGCTCGGTTACGACTTTCCCGGTCTTAACATCACGCTGGAAGAGTTCCTGAAATTCCACAAGGCGTCGTAGTTTCGAATCGCCATTGAAATAAAGATAAGAAGGAAGTGAACCACGTGGCAGAACAACGTCACACGGGTGCTGCGGAGCAATCCGCAGCACCCGGGCTCGCGACCTCAGCAGGCCCTCTGCTCAAGGTCTCGAATCTCATAAAGCATTTCGGTCCCGTGCGCGCGGTTGACGGAGTTAGCTTTGAGATTTTACCCGGCGAAGTTCACGCCCTTGTTGGCGAAAATGGAGCGGGCAAGTCGACCGTAGCTAAAATTCTCGCCGGAGCTTATTCGGCCACGTCGGGGTCCATTCTCTTTGACGGAGAACTATTCACCCCCTCTAGTATTCGGCAGGCTCGTGACCTGGGGGTTGTGTGTGCTTTCCAGGAACTTGCTCTCGTTCCGGACTGGACCGTTGCCGAAAACCTCGTTTTGCCTTCGCGGGGCAATGGAGGCTTCGTCACTCAGCGCAGCCTCAACGCGCGCGCCGCCCAGGTTATGGGCGAATTAGAACTTGGTCATATCGACCCTCAGGCAATCCTGGGATCTCTGGCCTTGGCGGACCGCCAGCTCATCGAAATTGCGCGGGCCATATCTGCCAAACCGCGCCTGTTGATTCTTGACGAGGCTTCGTCAGCTCTCAACCCTCTCGGAGTTCAGTGGCTCTTTGGCCGTGTTCGCGACCTTCAGGTCCAGGGTGTCGGCGTGATTTATGTGTCTCATCGTCTCAACGAGATTCACGAGATCGCTGACCGCGGCAGTGTGTTGCGCGACGGCGTCTCGGTAAGCGACTTCGCTCGAGGCAGTTGGACTGACAATGAGCTCGTCTCTCAGATGGCTGGGCGGCCAGCGGGCAAACAGTTCCCCAAACCCGCCATAGTCCCTAAAGGCACGCCGGAAATCATCGGGATAGAAGGCCTGAGTTCTGCAGGCCTCAACAACATCGACTTCCGGCTACAAGCTGGAGAAATCCTTGGACTTGGTGGGCTTGCGGGGCACGGCCAGACTGAACTGCTGAAGGCCTTGTTTGGCGATGTTCAGGCTCGAGCCTCGTCGTGGAGAATTAATGGCAAGAATGTGAGCCGGTTGACGCCCCTTTCGGCAGTGCGCAATGGCCTGGGCTATGTTCCCGAGGACCGAAAAACGGAAGGCCTCGCACTTGAAATGGGGGTGGGCGAGAACCTACTCACCCCGTGGTTCCGAGCTTTCTCCTGGGGTGGAAGTATTCGTCTCGCGCAGGAGCGTGGCTGGATCAAAAACGTGCTGAGCGCACTGACCGTCAAAGCTCGCGGTCCGCTCCAAAAGGCTGGGGCACTTTCGGGTGGAAACCAACAGAAGTTGGTCTTTGGGCGTTGGCTGGAGCGCAATCGAAAAGCATTGATTCTTCACGATCCCACGCGGGGGATTGATGTTCGCTCCAAGCAGGAACTCTACGCGGCCATGGTTAAACTCGCCGAGTCTGGAGTGGGAATCGTTTGGTTTTCGACCGAGGTCGAAGAACTGCAAAACATGTGTCACCGGGTGATCGTCCTGCACAAGGGAACGATTGTTTCTGAATTGGTTGGCAAGCAGATCACGGTCGAAGCCATTGTGGGTGCCGCCGTTGGCAAGCGAGGTGAGGTTTCAGCATGACGACGACGACCGTGTTGGCGCCGGAAGGCCGGCCTCGCCGAGGGTTCTTTGGTATTCAACGTATGCGGCGGGAGGGTGCGACACCAGCCGTCTTGGCGTTCGTCGTATTCTTGGTGGTTTACCTCATCATCAACCCGGGCTTGCTCACACCCCTGCAGTTCATGAACACGGCCAACGTCGTTGTTCCCGTCGCCATCGCGACAATTGCGCAGTTGATCATCGTGACGACCGGCGGCATAGACATCAGCATTGGCGCAGTAATGAGTTTGGCGAATGTCATCTTCGCAACGCAGTTTGCACTCGTGCCCTGGCCGGTTGCTGTCCTCATGGGTTTGGGCACCGGCTTGGCCTGTGGTCTTATCAACGGACTCCTTGTGGCATACCTGCGTCTCCCCGCAATTGCGGTCACGCTTGCCACAGCTTTCATTTTCGGCGCGTTAGCTCGAGAGATTCTCGACCGACCAGGTGGGGCGCTCGACGACAGCGTCTACGCGACCCTTGCCGGGAACCTTGCTCCATTCATTCCGTTTGCCTACATCTGGCTGGGGTTGGTGGCAGTGGTGACATGGTTTCTCCTCCAGAAGACGCGCATCGGGAGAACCGTTTACGGGGTGGGTTCGAGCGAGCACGCGGTTTCTTCTGCCGGCATGCACTCGAGGCTCTCGGTTCTTTTCGCTTTTGGCCTGTCGGGCCTGCTAGTCGGGTTTGCCGCAATCTTTTTGGCAGGAGCGACTATGACCGGTGACCCCCGAAGCGGAGATCCATATGTGCTCACAACCATTGCAGCCGTGGCCCTATCCGGCGCGAGCTTTGCTGGTGGTCGTGGTTCGATTTTTGGCGCAATTCTTGCGGCAATCACTTTGACCCTCGTGA
>CAFBMB010000003.1_pt1 | contig 37691 bp, 30 predicted proteins | sample 7268381 | NCBI WGS metagenome assembly CAFBMB01 (sample SAMEA6814053, study PRJEB35770) | freshwater metagenome | biome: Freshwater; feature: Freshwater reservoir; material: water | place: Czech Republic | collected 2017-05-23 | depth 30m m
ACCAGGCGGTCAGGCGGGCGGGTGTGCTCAGAACGCGGCCCCACCAGTCGTCGAGGCGTGAGCCGAAACGCTCGTCATGCGCGTGCAGCGGTGCGGTTTGTGTCACGCCCGAAAGCCTAGCGAGGCATTCGCTGAAAACGGGCTGCGCGCGTGTGATCGACTGCCAGACTGAGAGCGTGTTGATTCTGGGAGCGACGCCGATTGGCAATCTGGGCGACGTGAGCGAGCGGCTGCGGGCGGCACTCGAGACGGTTGAGGTCATCGCGTGTGAAGACACCCGCACGACGGCGCACCTGCTGTCAGCCCTGGGAATGAGTCATCGGCCCCAATTGATTGCCATGCACGAGCACAACGAAATCGAGGTCGCGGGCCGAATCATTGAGCGGGCACGCGAGACCGACGTGCTCGTGCTGACCGACGCAGGAATGCCCACCGTCAGCGACCCGGGATTCCGGGTTGTCGTTGCGGCCATTGCGGCCGACGTTGTTGTGACGGCCCTACCGGGACCGAGTGCCGTTCTCATGGCACTTGCGCTATCGGGTTTGCCCACGGATCGATTTGCCTTTGACGGATTCTTGCCGCGTAAGTCGTCGGACCGGCGTGCACTGCTCGGTGATGTCGCTCGCGAGACGCGCACCATGGTCTTCTTCGAGTCGCCTCACCGCATTGCCGAATCGTTGGCGGACGCGCGCGACGTGCTGGGCGCCGACCGAGCGGCCGCGGTGTGCCGAGAACTCACGAAGATGCACGAAGAAATTCGCCGGGGAACGCTGGCCGAACTCGCGGAGTGGGCTATTCCGGGCGTTCGCGGTGAAATCGTGTTGGTGATTGCGGGCGCGGCGCCCGCCACCGTTTCGCTCGAGGCCGCACTGGGCCAGGTGGGTGAACTGGTCACCTCCGGCCTGCGCTTGAAAGAAGCCTGCGCTCAAGTAGCTGCCGAAACCGGCCACTCATCACGCGAGCTGTACCAGGCCAGGCTCGAACAAAAGTAGTCTCGCCCCGGGAACGGCATGAGCGAACGCAAGCGTGGCCGCGACGCGGACGTCACGAAAGCACGTGTGCCGCAATTTAGAATGGGTGCTATGGCTGAGGGTTCGCGTTTCTATGTGACCACGCCCATCTTTTATGTGAACGACGTGCCACACATTGGCCACGCCTACACGGAGGTTGCGGCGGATGTGCTCGCGCGCTGGCACCGTCAGTCCGGGGATGACACCTGGCTGCTCACGGGCACCGACGAACACGGCCAGAAGATTCTGCGCACGGCCACGGCCAACGGTGCCACACCGCAGGAGTGGGCCGATCGCCTGGTGGAATCGGCGTGGAAGCCCCTGCTAAGCACCATCAACATCGCCAACGACGATTTCATTCGAACTACCGAGCCCCGCCACGAAAACAACGTGCAGCGATTTCTCACCACGCTCTATGACAAGGGCTTCATCTACACCGGTGAGTACGAGGGCGCCTATTGCGTGGGCTGCGAGGAGTACAAGCAGGCCGCCGACCTGATTGCCGGCACTGGTGACGACGAAGGCCAGCAGGTCTGTGCGATTCACTCTAAGCCGGTCGAGATTCTGCACGAAAAGAACTACTTCTTTCGCATGAGCGATTTCACGCAGCCGTTGCTTGATCTTTACGAGGCCAACCCCGATTTCATTCAGCCCGAGTCGGCGCGCAACGAGGTCGTCGCCTTTGTGCGTCAGGGGCTTGAAGACTTGTCTATTTCGCGCTCCACGTTCGACTGGGGCATCAAGCTGCCCTGGGACGACACGCACGTGGTCTACGTATGGTTCGACGCGCTGCTCAACTACATCACCGCGATTGGGTATGGCGACGACCAGGCCACCTTTGATCGCCGTTGGCCCGCCCTGCACATCGTGGGCAAAGATATTCTGCGCTTTCACGCCGTGATTTGGCCCGCCATGTTGTTGGCTGCGGGACTTCCCGTTCCCGCCGGAATCTTTGGCCACGGCTGGCTGCTCGTGGGCGGCGAAAAGATGTCTAAGTCGAAACTGACCGGAATCGCTCCGAACGAAATCACCGACACGTTCGGCTCGGATGCCTTCCGCTACTACTTCACCAGCGCCATCACGTTTGGCCAAGACGGTTCGTTCAGCTGGGAAGACCTTTCGGCCCGTTATGAGTCGGAGCTCGCCAACGGTTTCGGAAACTTGGCCTCGCGTTCGCTCGCCATGATCACCCGGTACTTCGATGGTCAGGTTCCCACCGAGGGGGCGGTGACCCCGGCCGATGCCGCCATCCACGATGTGGTGGCCGCAGCGGTGAGTCAGGCCGATGACGCCATTTCTCGCGTGGCCGTGCATGAGGCCGTCGCCAGCGTGTGGACCATTGTCGATGCCCTCAACGGGTACATCACCGAGCAGGAACCGTGGGCACTGGCCAAGGACCCGGCCAACGCAGATCGACTCTCGACAGTTCTCTATACGTGCGCCGAGGGCCTTCGGGCGTTGGCTGTGCTCCTGTCGCCGGTGATGCCCGAGTCCACGCAGAAACTGTGGGTCGCTCTGGGTGCCGAGGCTGCGCTGGGTGAACTCACGGCTCAACCCGTGCGCAGCGCCGGAACGTGGGGTCAGCTACCGGCCGGCACGCAAGTCGGCGCGCTCGAGCCACTCTTTCCGCGCATCGAATCGGCGGAGTAGTCGCTCGTGACCGCCCCTCAAGAACAGCACGACCAGCAGCAGGCACAGCACCAGCGCGAGCAACAGAAACGGCGCCGTGCCGAAGACGGCTCCGGACCGAAGCGCGATCTCGAATTTCCGCCGGCACCCGAGGCTCTGCCCTTTTCGGTTTACGACAATCACACGCACTTTGATATCGCTGATGGTGACACCCACGTGAGCGTGTCCGAGCAACTTGAGAAGGCAGCCCTCGTGGGCGTGGTGGGCGTGGTGCAGGTCGGCACCGATGTGGCGTCTTCAGTCTGGAGCGCCGAGCTGGCCGCCACCCAACACCGCGTTCTTGCCGCGGTGGCGATTCACCCGAACGAGGCGCCGCGCGTCGAGGCCGCGGGAACGCTCGACGAAGGCTTGGCCACGATTGACGCGCTCGCCGCCCAACCGCGCGTGCGAGCCGTGGGCGAGACCGGACTCGATTTCTTTCGCACGGGCGAGGAGGGTCGAGCCGCGCAGCATGCCTCGTTCGAGGCACACATCGAGATTGCCAAGCGCCACGACATCGCCCTGCAGATTCATGACCGCGATGCACACGATGAGGTGTTGGCTACGCTGCGCCGGGTGGGCGCGCCGCACAAGACCGTGCTGCACTGCTTCTCGGGTGACGCCGACTTCGCGCGCACGGCTGCGGGTCACGGCTGGTACCTGTCATTCGCGGGCACCGTCACCTTTAAGAACAACCACCATCTGCGTGAGGCGCTCGCCGTGATTCCACGCGATCGAATTCTTGTCGAGACCGACGCGCCCTTTCTCACCCCCATGCCCTTTCGTGGCCGCCCGAACGCGTCGTACATGGTTCCCTATACGGTGCGGGCCATGGCCGAGTTTCTCGAGACGGACCTCGGTGACCTCTGCGCGCGCCTCACCGAAAACACCGAGGCGGTTTACGGCTCGTGGGCCGACGATATTCTGCCGGCCGGCAGCGAGCATGAGGCAACATCGTGAACGACGTCATCATGCTGACCCCGGCCGACGTGCGCAGCCTCGCCGCACGCGCTGAGGTCATCCCCACCAAAAAACTGGGCCAGAACTTTGTGGTCGATGCCAACACCGTGCGCAAGATTGTCGCGACTGCGGGAGTTCAGTCGGGCGAGGTGGTGCTCGAGGTGGGTCCCGGTCTCGGCTCGCTGACCCTTGGCCTGCTCGAGGCGGGTGCCCACGTCGATGCCGTCGAGATTGATCGTCGACTCGCGCGTGAACTTCCCTCAACCATTGGTGCTCGGGCTCCCGGCGCCAAGCTGTGTGTGATCAACGAAGACGCGATGCAGATCACCGAATTACCTCACGAACCACTGCGCCTCGTTGCTAACCTGCCCTACAACGTGTCGGTGCCCATCCTCATTCACCTGCTCGAGACGTTCTCGTCGCTGCAGACCGGGCTCGTCATGGTGCAGTCGGAGGTGGGGGAGCGGCTCGCGGCCGGTCCCGGCAGCAAGATTTATGGCGGACCGAGCGTGAAGGCCGCGTGGTTTGGCCGCTGGTGGGTGGCGGGCAAAGTGAGCCGGAAAGTTTTTTGGCCGACGCCCAACGTTGATTCCGTGTTGGTGGCCTTCGAGCGTCACGCCGAGCCCGGTGATATCGAACTGCGCGAGCGCACGTTCGAACTTGTCGATGCGGCCTTTGGGCAGCGCCGCAAAATGTTGCGGCAATCGCTCGCGTCGTGGTTTGGTTCGTCGGCCGCCGCCGAAAAGGCTCTTGTCGCCGCAGATATTGCCCCCACCGATCGAGGCGAGCGCCTCACGATCGACGACTTCGTTCGCCTTGCCGGTCTGTGACTCGATTTAGCTGACGGCGACCCGGTCATCAGTTTTCTGCCCCGCTGAGCGTCGGCTAGATTTGAGACATGACGACGGAGCCGGTAATGGATGTCGCTCATGCGCGTGCCCCCGGCAAAATAAATGTCTTTCTCAAGGTCGGTGCCGTTTTAGACGACGGCTATCACGACGTGGCGACGGCCTATCAGGCGGTCTCCCTCTATGAAGACGTGCGCGCCTATCCCTCCAGCGACTTCTCTGTCTCGTTTGTCGGCGGGGGCATCGACACGTCGAATGTTCCGGCGGACGGATCCAACCTAGCCATCAAGGCCGCGCGCCTGCTGGCGCGCAAGGCCAAGTTCACCGGGGGCGCGCGCCTCGAAATCGAAAAGCATGTGCCTGTAGCCGGTGGCATGGGCGGTGGCTCGGCTGATGCAGCAGCAACCCTCGTCGCGTGCGACGCCCTCTGGGGACTGGGCCTTCCGCGAGATGAATTGGTGCACTTGGCAAAGCAGTTGGGCGCCGATGTTCCCTTCGCCCTGATGGGCGGCACGGCCATCGGCACCGGGCGCGGCGATCAGCTCAGCCCGGCCTTGGCCACGGGACACTTCAACTGGGTGCTCGCGCTGCCCGATTTCGGTCTGTCGACACCGGCGGTCTACGCAGAACTTGATGCCCACCGTGCTCGACACGTCGGCGACATTGCCCCCGCTCCCACCTCGCCGAGTGTCAGCAACGACGTGCTGCAAGCCCTTCGCGCCGGTGACGCAGAAATGCTCGCGGATGCACTGCACAATGACCTGCAGGCACCCGCACTGCACTTCGAGCCCGACCTCGTCGACATTCTTGAGCTCGGCGAGGGCTCAGGTGCCCTGGCCGGGATTGTTTCGGGATCCGGGCCCACGTTGGCCTTCCTGGCGACCGACCTGGAAGCTGCCATTGAACTTCAGGTGTCACTGTCGGCCGGTGGTCTCAACGTGGTGCGCGTTACGGGCCCCGTGCACGGTGCCCGACTCGTTACCGAATAATGGCGCACCTGCTGGGCGCCGAAGCGGTGCACATTGAGTTCCCCACGCGCGTCGTCTTTGATGCGGTGACACTCGGTGTGGCCGAGGGCGATCGCATCGGGCTCGTGGGACGCAACGGAGACGGCAAGTCCACGCTGCTCAACATTCTGTCGGGTCGGCTCGAACCCGACGCGGGGCAAGTGACCACGCGCCGCAGTCTGACCATCGGCGTTCTTGACCAGCGCGACAGCCTCGAGGACTCTCACACCGTGGCCCACGCCATCGTGGGAGATTCGGCCGACCACGAGTGGGCATCGAACGCTCGGATTCGTGACGTGCTCGCCGGTCTTGTCGCTGACGTCGGCTGGGATGCCACGATCGGATCGCTGTCGGGTGGCCAGCGCCGCCGGGTGGCGCTGGCGCAACTGCTCGTGGGTGATGACGACGTGCTCTTTCTCGACGAGCCCACGAACCACCTCGACGTCGAGGGCATCGCGTGGCTGGCCTCTCACCTCAAGACGCGTTGGCCGGCGACCTCGGGCGCTCTGCTTGTCGTGACGCACGATCGCTGGTTTCTTGACGAGGTGTGCAACACCACGTGGGAGGTGCACGATCGCATCGTCGAACCGTTCGAGGGCGGATACGCGGCCTACATTTTGCAGCGCGTCGAGCGCGACCGACAGAACGCCACCATCGAGGGCAAGCGCCGCAACCTGATGCGCAAGGAGCTCGCGTGGCTGCGTCGCGGTGCTCCGGCCCGAACGGCGAAGCCTAAGTTTCGCATCGATGCGGCCAACGATCTCATTGCTAACGAACCCGAACCGCGCAATGCTGTCGCACTGGCCAGCATGGCGATGCAGCGTTTGGGCAAAGACGTTCTCGATCTTGAGACCGTGCGCGTGGCCTATGACGAGCACACCGTCCTGTCTGACGTGACCTGGCGTTTGGCGCCGGGCGAGCGAACCGGAATTCTGGGTGTGAACGGTGCCGGAAAATCGACCCTGCTCAACCTACTGGCCGGCACTCTTGCCCCCACGTCGGGGCGCGTCAAACGAGGCAAGACGGTGAAGGTCGCCATGTTGACCCAGCAACTTTCTGAGCTCGAGGAATTCGAGAACGATCGGGTGAGTCAGGTCATTGCCCGCAAGAAGACCACCTATCAGACCGACGGCAAAGAGATGACTCCCGGTCAGTTGCTCGAGCGTCTGGGGTTCACCAGTGCACAGCTTTCGACACCCGTGAAGGATCTCTCGGGCGGGCAGCGTCGCCGGCTGCAGCTGATGATGATTCTGCTCGACGAACCCAACGTGCTCATTCTCGACGAGCCCACGAACGACCTCGATACCGACATGTTGGTGGCCATGGAAGACCTGCTGGACACGTGGCCCGGAACGCTCATCGTGGTGTCGCACGATCGCTACCTCATGGAGCGCGTGACCGATCAGCAGTACGCCATCATCGACGCGCATCTGCGTCACCTCACCGGTGGCGTCGATCAGTATCTGGCGCTGCGCGCGGGTTTCGATACGTCGGCTGTGCCGACTACTCAACCGGCTGGTTCGTCGGCTGCGCGGACTACTCAACCGGCGGGGGTCTCCAGGTCCGATACACAACCGGCGGGATCTCCGGCGGGTCGAGCGATGTCACCGGGCAGTGCCGAGCGGCGAAATGCCGAAAAAGAAATTCAGGCCATAGATCGAAAAATTGCCAAACTCGAGACGTCGCGTGCTGATGTGCACGAACGGCTGGCTCGGGCCGATCAGACCGACTTTGCCGCCCTGGCGACCCTGACCCAAGAATTGAGCTCGCTCGACGCCGAAACCGCCGATCTTGAGGCGCGCTGGCTCATTCTTTCGGCTGACCTCGATGCCTAAAGTGGGGTTACGATAAGGGCAACAGCATGAGTGGGCACCGTCGCCTTGCTCGTGAGGGGATTTGAGCATGACCAAGAGCTTGCACAGTACGCTGCAGTCGTTTGAGCTTGACGCCGACCTGCCCGACAGCATCTTTCGCTGGCGCACCGAGATGAATCGGGCGTTTCCGCCACTGGCCATCGTTCCGCGCGATCCGGCCGGTTTCCGGGCTAGCTATCGAGCGGCCGGCACCGCTGAACTTCAGGTCAGCGACCTGTCGGCCAACGCGCACACCGTCGAGCGGCGTCCGGGCCCGGTGACCGAGCAAGACCTCGGTTTCTACAAGATGAGTCTTCAGGTTTCTGGGTCCGGAATCATGATGCAGGGCAACCGCGAGATTGTGCTGACGCCCGGCACGATTGCGATCTATGACACTGCCCGTCCTTACACGCTTGAGTTCACTGAGGATTACCGATTCATCGTGGCGATGTTTCCGAAGAGCGCGCTCAGCTTGCCGGCGGGTCTCGCGGGGGAGCTCACGGCGCACGCCATCACGAGCGACTCGGGCCCGGGCTCGGTGCTCTCGGCCTATGTCATGGGCCTCGCTACACATCTCGACACGCTCGCGGGTGCACCGGGGGAGCGCCTGGCTCGCACGGGTCTTGACCTGCTCTCGACCGTGATCGCCGCCGAAGCGGGCGACGAAAGCCTGAGCGCCCAGGCGTCGCGTCGCGCCATGCTGATGACCGCGTGTCTCTACATCAACGAACATCTGGCCGATGAGCGTCTGAGTCCGGAGTCAATTGCTCACGCGCATTTCATCTCGGTTCGGCAGTTGTACAACGTGTTCGCCGAAGCCGGCGTTACAGTGTCGCAGTGGATCCGCACGCGTCGCCTTGTCGAATTTCGTCGCGACCTGGCTGATCCCCTCATGGCGGCGCGATCCATCACTCAGTTGGCTGCGGCGCGCGGCCTCTCGGATGCCGGCTACTACTCGCGGATTTTCAAAGAGACCTTTGGTATGACGCCCACCCAGTGGCGCGAAACCGCCAGCAACCTGGCTCGCTAGTTCGGGCACAACGCCCCAAAAGGTTCTCGCTCGGGTGCCCGAACCGTGCCCGAACCTTTACCGGAACGCATGCAGGAAAAGGCACATCGCGTGCGCCGGAGGGCTAGTCACAAGAGGCCCTGTTGCGAGAGTCTAAAGATACGCGGCCATAGGCTCGAACCTGTGACGTGCACGTTTAACACCTAGAGAGGACCCGACGATGACATCAGACGAATTGGCTCAGCTGCGCGGCATGCTGGCCGCCGCCCCTGTAGATTTCTCCATTCCCGCACTCGAGGTGCGCGCCATGTTCGATGGCATGATCGCCACGTTCCCGGTAGATGAGTCGTACTCCTTCGTTGAGAAGACCATCGGCGGCGTCAGTGGCCTGTGGCTCGATGCTCCCCGTAAGAGCTCCAGCGTCTTGCTCTATATCCACGGTGGCGCCATGCTCGTGGGAAACACGTTCGGATTCCGTGGGCTGTCGGGCAACCTGGCTCAGGCGTCGGGCGTGAACATGTTCTCGATTGACTACCGCCTGGCTCCTGAGCACAAGTTCCCGGCGGCTCTCGATGACTGCCACGCAGCGTACGAGGGCCTCTTGGCTGACGGATACAAGGCCGAGAACATCGTCGTTGCTGGTGACTCCGCCGGCGGAAACCTCGCGCTGTCACTGCTGCTCAAAATCAAAGCCACGGGCAAGCCCCAGCCGGCCGGCGCTGTGTTGCTGTCGCCGTGGGCTGACCTCACGCACAGTGGTGCGACCATGAAGTCCAAGGGTGACGTCGACAACTCGCTGTCGCACAAGGGTTTGCAGTCTGGCGCCGACCAGTATCTCGGTGGCGCATCCGCATCAGACCCACTCGCCTCACCCCTGTTCGGCGACTACTCCGGTGTGGCTCCGATGCTGATCGAGGTGGGTTCGGAAGAAATTTTGCTCGCCGACTCCACGCGCTTGGCTGCCGTGGCCGGCGAGGCGAAGGTCGACGTCACGCTGCACGTCTGGCCCGAAATGCCCCACGACTGGTCGCTGTTTAGCTTCATGCTGAGCGAGGGTCGCGACATGATCGCCGAAGTGGGCACCTGGGTGTCCGCTCGCGTGGCAAAGTAGGCCCATTATGGCGACACATGTTGACGCTCTCGTCGTGGGCGCCGGCTTTGCCGGCATGATGGCGGCGCACAATCTGCGCAATCAGGGCCTGAAGGTTCAGGGTCTCGAAAAAGGAGCCGACGTTGGCGGCACCTGGTATTGGAACCGCTACCCCGGTCTGCACTGTGACGTTGAGAGTGTGGAGTACTCCTACTCGTGGGACAACGAGCTGCAGCAGGAGTGGAACTGGTCGGAGCGTTACGCGTCGCAGGCAGAAATCCTGAAGTATGCCCAGCACGTTGCTGATCGATTCGACATTCGTGGTCTTTTTAGGTTTAACGCCGAGGTCACGGGTGCCGTCTTTGATGAAGCCGCCAACGAGTGGACGGTGACGACCTCGAGCGGCGACAGCTACATCGCCCGCTGGGTGGTCATGGCCACGGGTGCGCTGTCAACGCCCAAGCCCATCGACGTTCCCGGTGCGTCGTCGTTTAAGGGTGAGACATACAACTCGACCGACTGGCCGACCACGCCCGTGGACTTCTCGGGCAAGCGCGTTGCGATCATCGGCACCGGGTCCACGGGTATTCAGTTGTCGACGCACATCGCCAAGACGGCCAAGGAGCTCTTTGTTCTGCAGCGCACGCCCAGTTGGAGCGTGCCGGCAAACAATGCGCCGCTGAAATCCGATTACATCGCCGAGGTGAAAGCGACCTACCCCGCCGAGCGCCTGCGCAAGAGGCAGTCAATGGACGGACTCGGTCTGCCGGGCACCGGCAAGAGCGCACTTGAGGTGAGAGATGCGGATCGTAACGAGTACTTCCAGCACATTTATGACAACATGTCGCCGTTTACCTACTTTGGTTCTTACACCGATGTGCTCGTGGTGGACGAGGCGAACAAGACGATTTCAGACTTCTTGGGCAACAAGATTCGCGAGCGCGTGACCGACCCGGCTGTTGCCGAGAAGTTGATCCCCAAGAGCTACCCGTTCGGAACCCGGCGCACGTGTATCGACATGGGCTACTACGAAATCTACAACCAGCCCAACGTGCACCTCGTCGACCTGTTGGAGTCGCCACTGAAGACCATCACGCCAACGGGGTTTGCCACTGAGGCCGCCGAATACGAGGTCGACGTGATTGTCTTCGCCACGGGCTATGACGCGTTCACGGGCACGTTCAAGAACATGGACGTGATAGGCGAGAAGAGTGCGAACCTTCGCGACGTGTGGAACGAGGGCGCCAAGACGTACCTCGGCACGATGTCGGTGGGATTCCCCAACCTGTTCATCGTCACCGGCCCACAGTCACCCTCGGTGCTGTCAAACGTGGTGGTCTCGATTGAGCAGCACGTGCAGTGGATTACCGACTGCATCGCCTACCTCACCGTTCAGGGGCTGAACCGCATGGCGGCCACCCAAGAGGCGCAGGATGCCTGGGTCGCCATGAACAATGAGATTGGCCAGATCACCGTGCACCGCGATAGCCACTCGTGGTACATGGGTGACAACGTTGCCGGCAAGGCGCACGTGGTGCTTCCCGCGCTCATGGGAGTGGGACCGTTCCGTGTCGCGTGCGACGAGGTGGCCGCCGACGGTTATCGCGGATTCGCGCTGGCTAAATAGGACTCAGAATAAGGCTGGCTCGTTCATCGAATTCAGCCACTGAGGTGCGGGTTGCTCTAGGGGCGGCCCGCACCTCTTCGTATCAGCACGACACCGGGCAGCTGCGTCCACGCAGTGTCGGCCGTGAGGACGTTGCAGTTCAGACGGCGACCGACGGCGATGCAGAGGCGGTCACCCAGTGAGAGACCGTCCCCGCGTTCTCCGATGGTTGCTGATGTCTCGGCGTCTGCTGCGGTGACCGGTTCAACGTTGAGACCGAGGGCCACGAGCGCGTTTCGCAACTGTGGCCAGTCGATGCCTTTGTCGCTCACTTTGCGGGCGAGCTCTGCCCAGTTGGCGGCGCTCACGACGGCCCGAGGACCAATGGCCTCGCGAACGACATCTGCGCCCGTTTCACCGAGAAGCCAAGCGAGCAGGGCTGAGGTGTCGAGAACAATCGGAGTTCCGTTGCGTGTCACACTCATGCCGGCCTCAGAATCCGAGCTCGTCATTCGTTCTCAGCATCCGGCCTAAACGTCCAAGCGAGCTTCGCGGCGGCGTTCGGCGAGGAACTCATCCACCGAACCCAGGCCCGCCATGCTGCCCTGGAGCCCATCGAGCAGGGCCTCGCGGGGCAGAAGTTGAACGCCGTGCTGTGTCTCGAGTGCGATGAGTTCGGTGCCCTGTTTCCAGTTGTGTCGGGCGCGAATCTCTGCCGGGATCACCACGCGACCCCGCTCGCCAAGGTTAAGCACATATGTGTCACTCATTTCACAAGTTTCCCACATTTTTACGTTATGTGGCACAAAACGTGCCGTGGGGTAACTCATTAAATGACTTCCGCAAGAATTGCCACGCCGGTGGGCCACGCCTGTTGACTACTCGCCGCCCTCATCCATGTGCAGGCTCAGGCGTTTGAGTGCTTCGGCGAGGCGTTTCTGATCGGCACGCGTGAGGGGGCCGAGCATGGCGGCCTCGGCATCAACCAGGCGCGTGATGGCTGCGTCTACGCGCGTGAGGCCGGCGGTGGTCATCTCGACGAGCACTCCGCGGCCGTCGTTCGGGTCGTCGCGCCGCTCGACGAGTCCGCGGGTCACGAGGCGGTCGATGCGGTTGGTCATCGTGCCGCTCGATACGAGGTTCTGTTGCAGCAGTTGCTTCGGGCTGAGGTGATAGGGCGCCCCGGCTCGTCTGAGTGCGGCCAGCACGTCAAACTCCCAACCCTCGAGTTCTGATCGGGTGAACGCCTGCCGGCGGGCCCGATCGAGCAGTTTCGCCAGGCGCCCCACGCGAGAGAGCACTTCGAGGGGAGAAAAGTCCAAATCCGGTCGCTCGCGGCGCCAGGCATCGACAATTCTCGATACTTCGTCGTTCTCGAGCGCCATGTCCCCATTATGCCGGGCTAAGTTCTGGCAGACTTAGGGATGATACGCGTCACCAGACGCGGGTCGATCCGCCTTGGTGTAATGGCAGCACGACAGCCTTTGGAGCTGTTAAGTCTAGGTTCGAATCCTGGAGGCGGAGCGAACAGCAACGCATCGCGTGATCACCAAAAACGAAGGGGAGTGCCCATGGCTGACTCCAAACTCGCCATCGTGGTGCTGGCCGCCGGTCAGGGCACGCGCATGAAGTCGTCGACGCCCAAGTTGTTGCACAAACTGGCGGGTGTCACCGTCGTCTCGCACGTGTTGGCTACCGCACGGAGCCTCGAGGCTGCTCACGTTGTCGCGGTCGTTCGTCACGAACGCGATCGCCTGGTCGAAGTGATTGAGGTCGACCTGCCCGAAGCCGTGATCGTTGACCAAGACGATGTTCCGGGCACCGGTCGAGCGGTCGAGTTGGCGCTGCAGGCCATTCCGAGCGGATTCGCGGGCGAGGTTCTGGTGTTGAACGGCGACGTTCCCCTGCTCGACGCCGACACACTGACCGTCATGATTAACCGACACCGCTCGGGCGACGCCGTGGCCACGCTGATGACGACATCGCTCGACGACCCCAGCGGATACGGTCGCATTGTGCGGGGCGCTGACGGAGCGCTCGAAGCCATTGTTGAGCATCAGGATGCCGACGCAACGGTGCTTGCGATCGCTGAGGTGAATGCCGGGATTTATCTCTTTTCGGTGGCCGCCCTGCGCGATTCGGTGAGCCAGCTCACAACAGATAACTCCCAGTCCGAAAAGTACATCACGGATGTCGTCGCGATTCTGCGAGCGTCGGGTTCGGATGTGGCCGCACACGAGATAGCCCACGCGTGGAAAGTGGAAGGCATTAACGACAGAGCACAGCTCGCGACCGCGGCGGCACGGCTGAACGCGCTCATCGTGCGCGGCTGGCAGCTCGAGGGCGTGACGGTAATTGACCCCGCAACGACCTGGATTGACCTGCAGGTGCAGCTCGCCCCCGACGTCGAGGTGCGCCCGGGCACGCAGTTGTTGGGTGCCACGGTGGTTGCGACGGGTGCCGTGATTGGCCCTGAAACCACGCTGGTTGATTGTGAGGTGGGCGCCGGAGCCACGGTTAAACGAACCGACGCCACGCTTGCGGTCATCGGTACCAATGCGTCGGTCGGGCCCTTCTCATACCTGCGCCCCGGAACCTACCTCGGCGACGACGGCAAGATTGGCACATTCGTTGAGACGAAGAACGCGCGCATCGGCGTGGGCAGCAAAGTGCCGCATCTGTCTTATGTGGGCGACGCCACCATCGGCGAAGCAAGCAATATTGGCGCTGGCACCATCTTCGCCAACTATGACGGGGTCACCAAGAACAGCACGAATATCGGGTCACACGTGCGCTCAGGTTCACACAACGTCTTCGTCGCCCCGGTTAGTATCGGAGATGGAGCGTATACCGGAGCCGGTGCGGTCATTCGCAAGGATGTTCCCGCGGGTTCGATGGCTCTGAGCGTGGCACCACAACGAAACATGGATGGCTGGGTCGAAAAGAATCGACCGGGCTCACCCGCCGCCGACGCGGCTGCAGATAAGGCCGCGGACGCGTAGCGCAGCTATCCATCAGAAAAAAAGGACCTCATGGGCGAGACCGACATCACCACCAAGAACAAGAAGAAGCTCGTGCTCATGTCGGGACGTGCTCACCCCAAGTTGGCGCACGACATCGCCGCAGAGCTCGGCACGGTGGTGACCGGAAGCGACCTGCGCACCTTTGCCAGCGGTGAGATCTACGCCCGCCCCGAAGAAAGCGTTCGCGGCAGCGACGTCTTTGTGATTCAGTCGCACTGCGCACCCATCAACGAATGGTTGATGGAACAACTCATCTTGGTCGATGCCCTCAAACGAGCGTCGGCGAAACGCATCACGGTCGTTGCCCCGTTTTATCCCTACGCCCGCCAGGACAAGAAGGGCCGGGGGCGCGAGCCCATCTCGGCGCGCCTGATTGCCGACCTCTTTAAGGCTGCCGGGGCGAACCGCATAATGAGCGTCGATCTGCACGCCGCCCAGATACAAGGATTCTTTGATGGCCCGGTGGATCACCTTTTTGCCATGCCCGTGCTGCTCGAGCACTTCAAGGCCAAGCTTGATCCGGCAACGCTGACCGTCGTCTCACCGGATATGGGTCGCGTGCGGGTGGCTGACATTTGGAGCCAGAAGCTCGGTGTTCCGCTGGCGATTATTCACAAGCGGCGTGACCCCATGGTGCACAACGAGGTGACGGTTCACGAAATCGTGGGTGAGGTTGAGGGGCGCGTCTGCCTCATCGTTGATGACCTCATCGACACGGGCCGCACCATCACCAAGGCGGCGGAGGCGCTCAAGGCGAACGGCGCAACGGGCGTCGTCGTGGCGGCGACGCACGCCGTGTTTAGTGATCCGGCAACCGAAATGCTGCAATCGGCAGCCATTGATTCCGTGGTCGTCACCGACACGTTACCTCTGCCACCCGAGAAGATGTGGGATCGGCTCGAGATTCTGCCCATTGCCCCCCTGATTGCGCGCGCCATCCGCGAGGTATTTGACGACGGTTCCGTCACGAAGCTGTTCGACGGCGCAGCCTAGGGTTTCACGCGCCTCGGTAATGACCCACTATTGACCGTGTGTCTTTGTGCTGGCTAGGATTTTTTCACCTAATTGACCCTGTCTTGCCCAAGGGGTGATCATGAGTGAACCTGCTTCGCGACGTGCGCGGCGAATAATCTCGCGAATCGGAGTTCTGGCTGCCGGCATCGCGGCCGCCGCGTTTACCGCTCCGACCGCCGCCGACGCAAATGTGGACGCGCGCCTGTGGGGCGCATGGAGTGCGGCGGACGTGACCAACGCGCCCGTGGGTCGCATCGCTTTCGCAAACACGTCGGTCGGTGGCGCCGACTACGCCTTCACCGTCACGGCGGGCTCACCCACCGCGTCGATTGATGGTGTCTCTGCGGCCGGCGAATGGTTTACGGCGCAGACTGCCCCGGGTGCCGCCTTCGGCGGAAATGGACCGTCCGCGTCGGCGAACACCCTCACCCTTTCGGGGTCGGGAACGAACGCGACAACAACGATTACGTTCGATCAGCCGGTGCCCGCCAACAAACTTGCCCTTGTGATCAGCGACCTCGATTCAACGAACGCGAGCGACCCGAGCTACTCCGATCGCGTCACGGTGACGGCCACGACGGGATCGGCGACGAGTCTGACGTCAGCCCAGTTGCAGGGAGCCGCGGCCGGAGCAGAATTGTTCAACTTCTGCAATGTCACGGTGAACGCCGATATGCCCAGCGACTGTGCGGGCACGGTGGCTACGGCCGTTCCGGTCATGCGGACACCGACGCCAACCAGCGTGTACTTCTATGGCGATATTTCAACGTCGAGTCCGGTGGGCGACTCAGCCTGGCTGGCGCCGTCGCAGGAAGTTAAGACGCTCATCATTACCTGGTCGTCGTATGCCAGCACGAGCGACATTCGGCTCTATCTTGCCGTCACGGCCGATCCACCCCCGGCACCGCTGCCCAACACGGGTTTTGACGTCGGCGCTACAGCCCTGACCGGTCTCGTACTCGGTCTGCTCGGCGCCGGCGCGCTCATCGCCGTTAGTCGTCGCGCCTAGTGCGTGCTGGGCTCGGTGGCGACTTCTGTGCGATTGCCCGACCACAGCGTGTGGAAGGTGCCCTCGGCATCGACCCGCTTGTAGGTGTGTGCGCCAAAGAAGTCGCGCTGCCCCTGCACGAGTGCGGCGGGCAGACGCGCGGCACGCAGACCGTCGTAGTACGACAGTGACGAGCCAAACGCGGGAACGGGGAAGCCCGCGAGCGCGGCATGGGCAACCACGCGGCGCCAGGCGCTCAGCGAATCAGAAATGGCTTGTGTGAAGTAGTCGTCGAGCAGCAACGAAACCAGCTCCGCATTTTTGGCGTATGCATCGGCGATGCGGTTGAGGAATTGCGCGCGAATGATGCAACCGCCGCGCCAGATCTTGCTCACGGCACCGAGGTCGATCTTCCAGTTGTAGGTGGCCGCGCCGGCGCGAATCGCGTCGAAACCCTGAGCGTAGGCCACAATCTTCGAGGCGTAAAGGGCGCGGCGCACATCCTCGACGAAGGCGGCCTTGTCGGCCACCCCCCAAGCCGTCGTGACAGCGGGGAGGTTGCCCGCCTGAGCGCGTTGACCCGCTTGCGATGAGAGCGACCGGGCAAATACGGCCTCGGCGATACCTGAGACGGGCGTACCCAGGTCGAGTGCCGTCTGAACTGTCCAGACGCCGGTTCCCTTAGAGCCGGCCTGGTCGAGCACCACGTCGACAAACGGCTTGCCGGTGGCGGCGTCCACCTGAGTCAGCACCTCGGCCGTGATCTCGATGAGGTACGACTCGAGTTCGCCCGCGTTCCATTCGGTGAAGATGCCCGCAATCTCGACCGGAGTAAACCCGCCGGCGTGGCGCAGAATGTCGTAGGCCTCGGCAATGAGCTGCATGTCGGCGTACTCGATGCCGTTGTGGATCATCTTCACAAAGTGTCCGGCGCCGTCGGTGCCCACGTGGGTCACGCACGGTTCGCCCTCGGCGATGGCCGCGATCGACGACAGGATGGGCCCCAGCGTCTGATATGACTCAACGCTGCCTCCGGGCATAATGCTCGGGCCCTTAAGGGCGCCTTCTTCGCCGCCCGAAATACCGGCACCCACAAAATGTATTCCCGAGGCGGCAATGGTCTGTTCCCGTCGAATGGTGTCGGTAAACAGCGCGTTGCCGCCGTCCACGATGATGTCGCCGGGCTCAAAGCGGTCAACGAGTTCTGAGATCACCGCATCGGTTCCCGCTCCGGCCTGAACCATGATGATCGCGGTGCGGGGTTTTGCCAGTGATGCAACGAAGGCGTCTATTGATTCGCTCGCGATAAAGCCCGCTTCGGGGTGCTCGCTCATCAGTGTCTCGGTGCGGGCGAACGTTCGGTTGTAAATGGCCACGGTGTTGCCCTGACGGCTGGCGAGGTTTCGGGCCAGATTCGATCCCATCACGGCGAGGCCAACAACTCCGATATTTGCTTGTGCCTGTTCGCTCACGTGCGCAACGACTCCCTTAACATTCGTCTCAGTGGGGCTGTATCCCTGCGGTGCCGGCTCTCGTCGTCTCAGGCGAGATAGCCCGCGACTTCAAGGTTATCGCCGTTTCGCTTCGCTCACGGATTCTCGACGCGGGGTGCTCGCGGTCGAGTGCGCCTGACCCCGATTCGTAACCGGTAGCACCCGCAAGCTACAATCATGACGAAAGACTTCGGCGAGGAATCTGTGTCTCTCGGCAGGCCAAGAACACATATTCGTTATCGACGCGGTGGATGAGCAAGCCTGGCGGTTTACTCGGTTCCTCACGCTCGTAATGCGTTCGAGTTGAACTGAACATGAGGCTAGATGCCTCTCGTGAATAAAGGAGGCCAGTCATGGCTCACGAAAAAGACAACCACGTTGTGGGAGAAAGCCGCACGCAGTTTGGCAAGGGCTTTGCCCGTCGTCTGCGCGCTGCCGGCAAGATTCCCGCAGTGATTTACGGTCACGGAGCGCCCGTGCGCCACGTCGCCCTTCCCGCCCACCAGATTGGTCTGATTATCCGCAAGAAGAACGCGGTCATCGAACTCACTGTTGATGGCAAAGAAGAACTCGTTCTGGTGAAAGACGTGCAGAAGGACCCGGTTCACCAGATCATCGAGCACATGGATCTTGTCGAGGTACGCAAGGGCGAGAAGGTGCTTGTGGATGTTCCGCTTCACGTTGTGGGCACCCAGCAGTCCGGTGCTGTTCTCGAGTTGGACGTCAAGTCCATCGCCGTCGAGGCCGAGGCCACGCATATCCCCGAGTACCTCGAGGTCAGTGTCGACGGCGCAGAGCCCGGATTCAAGATCACGATTGGTGAGGTTGCACTTCCCGAGGGCGTGACCCTGACCGGTGACCCCGAGGGTGTCGTGGTGCACGTGCACTCGCCCAGCGCTCAGGATATGGCCGAGACCGAAGGCGAGTTGGCGGCAGAACTTGCCGACGATGCTGCCCACGCCGACCACAAAGACGAGATGCACCAGAACCAGCACGATTCTGAAAAGGCTGCGGCCGCTGCCGACGCCGATCTTTCGGGCGCCACAGCCGAAGCCGAAAAGTCCGTGGAGTAAGAGCTGTCTGCTGACGTATGGCTGGTAGTCGGGCTCGGTAACCCCGGGCCCGACTATGCCGGCCATCGTCACAATGTCGGGCAGATGGTGCTTGACACGCTGGCTCACTCCGTGCCGGTGACCTTCACGAAGCACAAGTCGCAGGCGACCGTCGCCGTAACGCGTTTTCAGTCCGCCCCCGACAAGGTCATTCTGGCGAAGCCCGCGTGCTTTATGAATCTTTCGGGCAAACCCGTGGCGGCGCTGGCGAAGTTCTATTCCGTTGAGCCCGAGCGTATCGTCGTCGTGTACGACGATCTCGATATTCCGTTCGATGACGTGCGCATCAAGTTCGCGGGCGGTCACGGTGGCCACAACGGTCTGCGCGACATCATGGCGGCGCTGGGCACCCCAGACTTCGTGCGGGTTCGGGTGGGCATTGGTCGTCCGCCCGGGCGTCAAGATGCCGCCGAGTTTGTGCTGCGCGACTTTGCCCGCGCCGAGCGCACGGTCTTGCCGCATGTGCTCGCGCGAGCGGCCGATGCCGTCACCGAAATCGTCAACTCCGGCTATCTTGCCGCGCAACAGGTGATCAACGCCCCCGCCTAGACTTGCCACGTGTTATTTCACGGGCTTCCGCGCGCCATCATGCGCTCGGCGTCTGTGGCGCAAGCGGTCCGTCAGACCATAGAGCGCGGTGACGTGGCATGCCAGTTATCTCTTCCCGAGGGCCTGAACGCCCCGCTGTTGGCCGCCCTGCTGACCGAACGCATCACCGGTGAACATGGCGCATGTCTCGTGCTGATTACGGCCACGGGTCGCGAGTCCGAGTCGGTCGCTTCGGCTCTGGTGTCGATGCTGCCCGATGTCGACGTGTGCGACTTTCCCGCGTGGGAGACGCTTCCACACGAACGGCTGAGCCCAACCGCCGAGATCGTGGGTGCACGGCTGCGCACGCTGCGCCGCATGGCTGAGGGCTCGACGCATCGCCCGCTGATCGTCACCACGTCGGTGCGTGGCGTTTTGCAACCGATTGCCGCCAATGTGCTCTCGGTCGACACCGTGACGCTCACGCAGGGGGTGAGCGGCTATGACCTGCGTGACCTGAGTTCGCGACTGGTTGACCTTGCCTACACCCGGGTTGACATGGTGGGTCGTCGCGGCGAGTTTGCCGTGCGCGGCGGCATTCTTGACGTCTTCCCGCCGGATGCGGCTCACCCGGTTCGCGTCGATTTCTTTGGTGATGAGGTTGAGTCGCTGACGCCCTTTAGCGTGGCCGACCAGCGCTCGCTTGACGAGCACATCACGCAGGTCGAGCTGGCCCCCAGTCGTGAGCTTCTGCTCACGCCATCAGTTCGCCAGCGAGCCCGCGAGATGATGGGCGAGTTTCCGAATATCGCGGGCATGCTCGAGAAAATCGCGGAGGGTATTCCGGTCGAGGGAATGGAGTCACTCACTCCGGCCCTGGTTGACCGCCTGGTTCCCCTCACGCATTTCGCCCCGCCGGGCACGGCGGTGGCTGTGCTCTCACCCGAGCGGGTGCGCACCCGAGCGGCCAACGTAGCCCAAACGAATACGGAATTTCTTGACGCTGCCTGGCACGCGGCCTCGGTCGGCGCCTCGGCACCCATCGATCTCAGTGCCGGTGACTTCTTGGATCTCGATGACCTGCGGTCAGGCTTCGGGGGACCGTGGTGGTCGCTTTCGTCATTCACGTCGGGCGACGACTCAGAAATTTGCCTCAGCGCCGAGCCCGTGCCCTCAACAGCGGGCGACATTGATGCCATGGTGACACACATCGGCGCGCGCCAGGCGGCCGGATGGTCAATCGTCGTGGCCACTCAGGGCATGGGGCTGGCCGAACGCGCTGGCCAGTTGCTGGCCGAGCACGACATCGGCTCGCGCGTGGTTGAGGCCTTCCCCGATGAGCTTGAGGCCGGTGTGATCTACCTGACTCACGGCACGTTGGAGCATGGATTCCAACTTCCCGACATCGCCTGTGAAGTTATTGTTGAGGCCGAGTTCTATGGCCGTTCGGCCACCTACGACGCGCGGGCGCCCCGAAAGTTGGCCACGCGACGACGCACCGTGGTCGATCCTCTGCAACTTGAATCGGGCGACATCGTGGTGCACGAGACACACGGCATTGGTCGATTCGTCGAATTGGTGCAGCGCGAGGTGTCGTCGGGCGGGCGCAATCCGGTCAAAACCCAGCGCGAGTACCTGCTGATTGAATACGCACCGAGCAAACGCGGCTTCCCCGGCGACAAGCTGTATGTGCCCACCGACCAGTTGGATCAGATCACCCGCTATGTGGGTGGTGAAGCACCGGCACTCTCAAAGATGGGCGGCAGCGACTGGTCGACCGCGAAGTCGCGCGCACGACGGGCCGTTCGCGACATCGCCGTGGAATTGGTGAAGCTCTATTCGGCGCGCCAGTCGAGCAGAGGGCACGCTTTTGCGCCGGACACCCCGTGGCAGCGCGAACTCGAAGAAGCTTTTCCCTTTGCCGAAACGCCCGATCAGCTCACGACTATCGACGAAGTCAAGGCCGACATGGAGAGTCCCATTCCCATGGATCGCCTGCTCTCGGGCGACGTTGGTTTTGGCAAGACCGAGGTCGCGGTTCGCGCTGCGTTCAAGGCGGTTCAAGACAGCAAGCAGGTGGCCATTCTTGTGCCGACGACCCTCTTGGTTCGGCAGCACATGGAAACCTTCAACGAACGATTCGCCGGATTTCCCCTTCAGGTTCGCGCGCTGAGCCGTTTTCAGTCTGACAAAGAGGCGCGCGAAACCAAGCAGGGTCTCGCTGAAGGCTCCGTGGATGTGGTCATTGGCACACACCGCATCTTGGCCGATGGCATGGTCTTCAAGGATTTAGGCCTCGTCGTGATTGACGAGGAACAACGCTTCGGCGTCGAACACAAAGAGGCGCTCAAGAAACTCAAGAACAATGTCGATGTGCTGGCCATGAGTGCGACGCCGATTCCGCGCACCCTCGAAATGGCCGTCACGGGTATTCGTGAAATGTCGACACTGGCAACACCGCCGGAAGACCGCCATCCCATCCTCACTTTTGTGGGGCCCTATTCCGAAAAGCAAGTGGCGGCGGCGATTCGGCGCGAGCTCTTGCGCGAGGGTCAGGTCTTTGTCGTGCACAATCGGGTCTCGAGCATTTCGGGTGCGGCCGCGAAAATCGCCGAACTTGTTCCCGAAGCACGCGTTGCCGTTGCACACGGTCAGATGTCTGAGGCCAATCTTGAGCGCGTCATCGTCGATTTTTGGGAACGCAAATTCGATGTTCTAGTGACCACGACCATCATCGAGACGGGCCTTGACATCGCGAACGCTAACACGCTGATCATTGACCGAGCGGAAAAATTTGGTTTGAGCCAATTGCACCAGTTGCGCGGACGCGTGGGCCGGGGCCGCGAGCGTGCCTACGCCTACCTCTTCTGTGACCCCGACAAGCCCCTGACCGAGACTGCTCACGACCGACTCAATGCGTTGGCCGCGAACAATGAACTCGGATCCGGAACGCAGATCGCGTTGAAAGACCTCGAGATACGTGGCGCCGGAAACCTGCTGGGTGGCGAGCAATCTGGCCATATCGCGGGCGTGGGCTTCGACCTTTACCTGCGCATGATTGGCGAGGCTGTCTCGGCCTTCCGTGGCGACGTCGTTGAGGGTCAGACCGAACTTCGACTCGAGATTCCGGTTGACGCGCGCATTCCCGAGGACTACGTCGATAGCGAGCGTCTGCGCCTCGAGGCGTACCAAAAGCTGTCGGTGGCAAGTTCACCCACGTCGACGCCCGATCAGCTCGATCTCGTTCGCGCTGAACTCGTCGACCGCTACGGAGAGCTTCCCCCGCCGGTCCAGACCCTCTTTCGGGTCTCGGCACTTCGTCGCCGGGCCTACCTTTCGGGTCTGTCAGAGGTGATTGTGATGGGCGCCAATCTGCGCATCACGCCCCTCGACTTGGCAGACTCGCGACAGATTCGTCTGACCCGCCTATATCCCGGTGCAAAGTATGCTCCGGCCCATCGTGTGGTGACCGTTCCGCTTCCGACGGACGGTCGTGAACTGGTCGACTGGCTCAGCGAGGTGCTCGATGCGCTCTTACCGGTCGCGCAAGCGGCGTCGAGCGAGACCGGCGCGCACTGACACGAACGTGCCGCCAATGATGATGCTCACGGCCGACCCCGACAAAACGGCAAGAACGCCCTGAGCTCGAAGCTCGCTGTTGTCAGCAAAGACGAGCTCGTTCATCAGCAGTGACACCGTGAAGCCAATGCCGGCCACGAGGGCGACGGTGGCGAGGTCCCAGCCGCGAACGCCCGTACCCTTGCGACCGGCGAGAGCGATAAGGGACCCCGCGGCCATAATTCCCACAAACTTACCCACCGGAAGGGCGATGCCGATTCCCCAAAACGCGGGAGAGAGGTCATCAAGGCTCACCGCAGGGAACGGAACGAGGGCGGCCACGAACGCAAATACCGGGAGGATGACAGCATTGTTGACTGGTACGAGTGCGTGGGCAATCTTTGCCGAGACCTTGGGGCTCATGAATAATCCCAGGGCAACGCCGGCGATGGTGCCGTGCACCCCAGAGACCACAACGAGGTACCACGTCAGGGCGGCGAGCACCGCGAGCACCGCATAGCGAACCGCACGTGGTCCGCGGCTCGCGCTGACGATACACGCGGCAATGACGGCCATGGCGGCGCCGATCAGCGCCCCCAGGTTCAGGCCGTGGGAGAAAAACAGGGCGATGATCAGAATGGCCACAAGGTCGTCGAGCACGGCGAGGGCAAGCAGAAAGGCTCGAATGCGCGTCGGCAGTCCGCGTCCCACGAGAGCAACCAGGCCGAGCGCGAAGGCAATGTCTGTTGCCGTGGCGATGGGCCAGCCGCCGGGCGCGACGGGTCCCGCAATCGCCAGATAAAGTGCGATCGGAACGATCACTCCGCCGAGCGCGGCCACCGCGGGGGCCACGGCCTTGTGCCACGTGTTGAGATCGCCACGCGTGAGTTCGAACCTGAGCTCAACCGCAATAATGAAAAAGAAGACGGCGAGCAAACCGTCGGTCACCCAGTGGGCGATGCTGAGATCGAGCCCGATGGAGGCCCATCCCAGATGGCCTTGTGCAAGCGAGATGAGGCCGGGCCCCGCAACCGAATTGGCAACAATGAGGCCCAGGGTCGCCGCGGCCGCGAGCGCAATCGCGGCATAGCGGTCCGAACGGAACACGTGAATCACGCGACGTTCGGTGGCCATGCGCCCCAGCCTACCGAGGCGCTTTGTCGTGTCGTTCGAGGAAGTCGTAGACCTCGGTTTGATCCACTCCGGGAAACGTGCCGGTCGGTAACGGCGAGAGTACGTAGGGGTTCATGCGTGCGCTGGGCCACGCCTTGCCTGCCCAGCGGTTGCGCAGGTGGTCACTCGGCGTATTGCAGCACGCGGCATCCGGACACGTAGACGACTGCCGGTAGGCCGTGTCGCGGCCGCGGAACCATTGCGCGTCTTCAAACGCCACCCCGATGCTGATGGCGAATTCTTCGTTGGTGGTGTGCCCGGTTTGTGTGGCGTCCCAAAATGTTCCGGCCGGCGTGTCGGTGTACTGATAAAACTCGGTGCTGCGATTGGTGCGGGTGAAGGCGATCCGGGAGGGCCATTTGCGACAGATGGACTGGCCCTCGATGGTTCCGTGCGAATCCGTGGGGATGGGCAGGCCATCGTTCTCGTAACCGCGGAAGAGGCCGCCGTCATCGTTGACGCGCAAGAAGTGCACCGAGAGATCGAGGTGGCTGGTTGCGAGGTTCGTAAATCGCAGGGCCGCGGCTTCGTGCGTGACACCGAAGGCATCGCGAAAATCTTCGATGGCGATGTTGCGGTCTGTTTTTGCCTCACGCAGAAAAGTCACGGAGGGTTCCCGGGGGAGCAGGCACGCGCAGGCAAAATAGTTAATCTCAAGCCGCTGCTTCAGAAACTCGGCGTAGTTCTCGGGCCGTTCGTGGCCCAAGAGTCTGTGGGCGATGGCTTGCAGCGCCATGGCGCGCAGACCGTGTCCCCCGGGAATTGACGCGGGCGGAATGTAGATGCGCCCATTCTCGAGATCGGTCACACTGCGGGCAGAACTCGGCAGATCGTCGACATAGATCAGAGTGAAACCGGTGAGCTCGGCCATTTCGGCAACCGTGCGGTGCATCAGGGCTCCGGAGGTGTGGCCCGCGCGTTTCACCAGGTCTTCGGCCAGCTCATCGAGTTCGGGCATGTAGTTGGTGTTCTCTCGTTGCACCCGCTGAAGCGCCGTGTTGGCGCGCCGAGCCTCTTCGGGTGTGGCGATGGCTTCCCGGGACCGTCGATCGATCTCTCGACTGAGGCCCACAATCATCTCGAGGGCTTCGTCTGGCAGTGACTTGCTGCTGCGCAGCGCGGGCAGATTCATCGACGTGAAGAGCTCTGTGTGCTGCAGGCGCCCCAACTCGATTTCAAGCTCGGATCGGCGGTCGGGCGCTTCGGCGCTGAGCAGCTCAGCCAGCGGCACACCAAGATGTTCGGCCATTGCGTTGAGGGCCGAGAGCTTAGGTTCACGTCGGCCATTTTCCATCTGCGACAACTGACTCGGCAGCAGGCCGACGGCTATACCGAGTTGTTCCAGGGTCAGGCCCGCTTGCGAGCGAAAATATCGGATGCGCTTACCCAGAATCAGCAAATCATTCGCCATATCTTCACAATACGTGAAAAAAGACGATTCTTTATTCAATGGGGGACGCTAGTTGGGCGGTAATACCCCTCAGTATTGAAATACAGCAGAGATTCACGCCCGAGACGGCATCGCTGGATGAGACGAACGAGACAAGGGACTTCTGATGACTGCCACACCCGCCACTCCCGTAAGAGATGTTCCCATTGCTGCCGGCGTGAATGCACCTGCTTTCGTCACCAACCAAAGTCTGCTGACGTGGGTGGGCGAGATTGCCGCGCTGACCAAGCCCGAGCGCATTCACTGGTGCGACGGCTCGCAGCAGGAGTGGTACGAGCTCACGCGTGACCTGATCGCCCAGGGCGTTTTGATTCCCCTGAATCCCGACGTGCGCCCCGATAGTTTTCTCGTGCGTTCCGATCCCGACGATGTTGCCCGCGTCGAAGACCGCACCTTTATTTGTTCACTCAAGAAAGAGGATGCGGGGCCCACCAACAACTGGCGTGATCCGGCCGGAATGCTTGACGAACTGCGTGGCCTCTTCGATGGCAGCATGCGGGGCCGCACCATGTATGTCGTTCCCTTCTCGATGGGCCCGCTTGGTGGTCCCATCTCGCAGTTGGGCGTGCAGGTGACCGATTCGCCTTACGCGGTGTTGAACATGCGCATCATGACCCGCATGGGAACAGACGCGCTCAAGCTCATCGGCGAAAAGACGCCATGGGTGCCCGCCGTGCACTCCGTTGGCTACCCTCTCGTCGATAGTGCGGGCAAGCGCACCGATGACATCGCGTGGCCGAGCAACCTGACCAAGTACATCTGCCACTTCCCCGAGTCGCGAGAAATTTGGTCGTACGGATCGGGCTACGGCGGCAATGCGCTGCTGTCGAAGAAGTGCTTCAGTCTGCGGATCGGCTCGTACATGGGTCGTCAAGAGGGCTGGCTGGCCGAGCACATGCTTATTCTCAAGCTCACCTCGCCCGAGGGAAAGACATACCACGTGGCAGCGGCGTTCCCGTCGGCCTGTGGCAAGACCAACCTGGCGATGATCACCCCGACCCTTCCCGGCTGGACCGCCGAAACCATCGGCGACGATATCGCATGGCTGCGCCCCGGCGCGGACGGTCGGCTCTATGCCATCAACCCCGAGGCAGGCTTCTTTGGCGTGGCGCCGGGTACCGGCGAGAAGACCAACCCGGTTGCCATGCACACCATCTGGGGAAACACAATCTTCACAAACGTGGCCCTCACCGACGAGGGTGACGTCTGGTGGGAGGGTATGACCGAGCAGGTTCCCGCTCATCTCGTTGACTGGCGCGGAGACGACTGGACGCCCGAATCCGGACGCCTCGCTGCACACGCCAACTCGCGCTTCACCGTGCCCATTCAACAGTGCCCCACGCTGTCGGATGAATGGTTCGAGAGCGACGGGGTGCCTCTCGACGCGATTATCTTTGGCGGTCGTCGGGCCACCAACATTCCGTTGGTTGCCGAAGCCTTGGACTGGGAGCACGGTGTATTCATTGGCGCGACCGTCTCGAGTGAGCAGACGGCCGCCGCCGAGGGAACCGTGGGCGAACTGCGCCGCGACCCCTTTGCCATGCTGCCGTTCTGCGGTTACAACATGGCCGACTATTGGCAGCACTGGCTCGACATGGGCGTAAAGCTCGGAGCCAATGCGCCCAAGATTTATCAGGTGAACTGGTTCCGCAAAGATGACGCGGGCCACTTTCTGTGGCCAGGATTCGGCGAGAACTCGCGCGTTCTTGAGTGGATTTGTCGCCGCATAGACGGTGAGGTCGAGGTCAATGAGCTTCCCGTGGGACGCGTTCCGGCCGCGGGGTCGCTCAACATCGACGGCTTGGATGTGACAACCGACGACATGGCTCAACTCTTCGCGGTCGACACCGACATGTGGAACGCCGAGTGCGATTTGACGGAACGCTTCTTTGACCAGTTCGGAAAGCGACTCCCCGAGGAATTGACTACTCAGCTTGCGGCACTGCGCCAGCGGTTGATGTAGCTCACAGGCCGCGATGCCTGTCGGATCGTCTCACCGGCGGCATCGCTTATCAAGAAGTGGGAGCATCCGGCTCGTCTCATCGGATGCTCCCACTTTCTCGTGTAACAATGGCTCTCACGCACGAAGATAATTAGCGTTTGTGTGCTCACCCACGGGAGGTTTCATGTCGGATTCACACGACACTCCCGCCATGCGCGATCTTGCCGAGGTTATTGAGCGACTGCGCGCTGAGGGCGGCTGCCCGTGGTGTGCGGAACAAACGCACGCGTCGCTCGTGCAGTACCTGCTCGAAGAGACCTACGAATTGATCGAGGCGATCGAGTCAGGCAACCGCGACGACATGCTCGAAGAGCTCGGTGATGTGCTTTACCAGGTCGTCTTTCACGCGAGTCTGTCGGCCGAGACGGGTGGTCAGGTCTTCACTCTCGAAGACGTGGCGCGCAAGGCCAGCGACAAAATGATCGGCCGCCACCCCCACGTTTTTGGCGATGTTCAATATGAGACCGCGGATGACGTGATTGCGGTGTGGGAAGAGTTGAAGAAGGTGGATAAGCCGGGGCGTGAGTCCACGCTCGACGGCATTCCGCAGTCCTTGCCCGCGCTAGCCCTCGCCGACAAACTCTTGGGTAAGGCCGCCAAACTCGAACTCATCGACATCGGTTCTCCGGCGCCGTTTAGCTTTGACAGCGAAGACGATCTCGGACCCCTGTTGATGGCAATCGTTGCGTCGGCGCGGGCCCAGGGTCTTGATGCCGAGCGCGCCCTGCGCTCGACGTTGCGCGATCTGCAGGTTGAGATTCGAGCGGCCGAAGCTTCCGAGGCCGAATAGTCATCGGTCGGCCCCCGTCGGGCTAAACCATTCCGGTCGCCCGACCGTAGGCCAGGGGGCCACCCTTCTCGGCCGGGAAGCCATAGCCGAGCACAAAGACGGTATCGACGTCTTCGGCGCTCGCGGCAATGCCGTCGGCCACAACCTGCTGCCCCTCGGCAATCAGGGCGCCCACGCAGCGTGCCACGATCTCATCCGCCCCCATCGGGCTCGCCGCCACGCCCACATGGCCGCGGGCCGCCGTGAGCAGCGAATCGATCTCGGGTCGGTCCACATAGGTGCGGTCAGGGCCGTGTGTGTACCATCCCGATCCGGTCTTGTTGCCGAGGTCTCCGCGCGCCACCACGTCACCCATCAGGGACCAGCCGAGTTCGTCGCCGTCGCCGGCCTCGCGACGAATATGCCAGAGAACGTCGAGCCCGATGAGATCCATCACGCGAAAAGGACCCATCTTGAAACCAAACTCTTCCAAGGCAGCGTCAATCTGCCGTGGTGTCGCTCCCTCGAGGGCACAGTCGAGAGCCTCAAGAAGAAAGGCGTCAAAGACGCGATTGCCAATGAACCCAAAACCGACCTGGGCCACGACCGCTGTTTTGCCCATGCGAGCCACCACATCGAGTGCGGTGGCGAGCGTGGCCGCCGAGGTATCGCGAGCGTCAATGACCTCGACCAACTTTTGCACGTGCGCGGGCGAGAAGAAGTGCAGCCCAAAAACCTGTGGTCCACGCGACGTCACATCGGCGATGGCGTTCACGTCAAGGGTCGACGTGTTTGTCGCAAGAAGCGCACCGGGGTGAACCGTGCGATCAAGTTCGGCAAAGAGTGCGCGTTTGGCATCGAGGTTTTCGACGATTGCCTCGACTACGAGATCGACCTCAGCGATTTCTGTCATCTCGAGTGCCGCGTTCAGGCGCGCGTTCATGCGGGCGGCAGCATCCGCAGAGAGGGCGCCCTTCTCGGCCTGGCGACCAAGTTCGGTCGTAATCCAGGCCACCGCCTCATCGGCGCGTCCGGGAGCCGTGTCGAGCAGAGTGACGTCACATTCGGCACGAAGTAACGACAGCGCGATGCCCCGCCCCATGTGTCCCGAGCCAACGACGGCAACCCGTGAGACTTGTTTGGTGGGACTCGACGCGTCCGCTCCCGGGCCGATCACAGATCGCAAGCGATGAACTGCTCGCGGTAGTTCTGAATGTGACGGTCGAGTGGTGCAGCCGCCACGCCCGACAGCGTGCGAATGTCATCGGTAACGATCGACATTTCGTCGGCGCGAATTGAGTAGAAGCAGCTGCGACGTGACTCCTTCATGGCCACCGGATCCGGAAGTCCCTTGGTGAGCAGGCGATCGAAGTCGTCGACATCTTCATAGGAGAGATGAGTTCCAAGCAGGCTGTTGACGCGTTCGGCTGTCTGGCTGAATGTGAGCGCCTCGGGGCCGGTGAGGTTATAGGTTTTGCCCGCGTGACCCGGGGTGCGCAGGGCGCCCGCAACCGCGGCACCGATGTCGCGTCGAGATACCCAACTCGCAGAGCCGTCGCCACCTGGCGCAGCGCAGAGGCCCTGGTCAAACATGAGGGGGGAGCTGGACTGGTAGAGGCTGGTGCGCAAGAAGGTGAAGGGCACGCCCGAGGCACGAATCATGTCTTCGGTTTCGGCGTGCGAAACACTGTGAATGAAGACCGCATCGGTGGCTGCGTTGACGAACGAGAGATAGGCGAGCTGGGCGACGTCAGCCTGCCCGGCGGCTTCGACGAAGGCACTGTGCTTGCGCAAGCGCTCGTCGTGTGTCTCGTAGAGCGAGACCATGAACACGCAGTCGCCCGGGTTGAGTGCGTCGGCCAGTCGCTGGGGATCCGCAAAATCACCTTCGACAACCTCGGCCGCACCGAGGTGGCGAGCTCGCGAGGCGTCTCGAACAAGCAGTCGCACGTCAACGCCCGACTCAATAAGCACTCGCGCGGCCTCGCCACCCACGTGGCCGGTCGCACCGGTAATAACAATCATGATGAGTCCTCTTCGCTGGGTTGGTCACGCGGTCTGGGTAATCGAAACCTCGGCAACGTCTCCATTCTTACCGTGAAAACCCAGCGCGTATAGTGTCACCATGCGCTCTGCGCCCGACTTCTTTGATGCCGTTCTTCGCGATAGGCCAGACGCCCGCGCGATTGCGTTCTTTGACGCTGATTTTTCTTATGCCAGTGTTTCTGCGCGAGCCGATCGAATGGCCCTGTGGCTCAGGTCGCACGGCATCCGCCACGAAGATCGCGTCGTTCTGCAACTACAAAACGTGCCGCAGTTCGCGATGGTCGCTCTGGCCGTATGGCGCCTCGGAGCTGTGCTCGTGCCCATCAACCCGATGTACAAGCGCGACGAAATTTCGCACGTGCTCAACGACAGCGGCGCGACGTTGTTTATCGGAGCCACGCAGACGGCTCCCGAAGCCCGCGAAGCGTGCCGGCGCAGTGGCGTCACGCAGGTCGACTTTGTCAACGAGTTCGGGCTGCAAGGCAGAGATGACGAACGACTCTTTGTATCAGTCGCCGCCGATCCGGAACCATCTGAGCTCGATGTGCTGTTGTCGCGTGATGACGGACACGACGGCACGGAATCGCTAATGTCGGAATCATTCGTGCCGGCTGAATTGTCTCCGCACGACCTGGCGATGATTTGTTACACCTCTGGCACCTCGGGCAGCCCCAAGGGAGCTGCCATCTCGCATGACAATGTCGTGGCCAGCGTGACCGCCTATCGTCAGTGGTGGGAGTTGCCCGCGGGCACCGACATTGCCGCCATTGCACCGCTGTGTCACATCACGGGAGTGATCTGCGGACTCGTGCTGCCGTGGGTGACGGGCGGTGCCGCCGTGATGACTTATCGATTCCATCCCGAGGTGACACTCTCTTCGTTCATCGAGCATCGACCGGGCTTCATGGCCGCGACCGCAACGGCGTTTCAAGCACTGCTGTCATCACCCAACGCCTCGCCCGATCACTTTTCGTCTTTTCTCACCTTGTGTTCGGGCGGTGCGGCCCTGCCGACGGCCGTTCTCGAGAGATTCGAGCAGGCGACCGGCCACTACGTTTACAACGGCTATGGTCTCACCGAAACGTCTGCCGCCTGCATGTCGGTTCCCGTGTCGGGCCATGCTCCCACCGATGAGGAGTTCGGCGTGGTGTCGACCGGCCACATGCTCGAGGGCTTTCAGATTCGAATCCTCGATGACCAGCGCAACGACGTTGTCAGTGGGGACCTGGGCGAAATCGCGATTGCCGGTCGGGGAGTGTTTAGCGGATACTGGCAGCAACCTGAGGTCACTGCGCAGTCATTCGTTGACGGATACTTTCTTACCGGCGACATTGGCTGCGTCCGCGATGGCTGGATCTATGTGCTCGACCGCAAGAAAGAGCTGATTAACGCTTCGGGGTTCAAGGTGTCACCCCGCGAGGTTGAGGATGTGCTCTACCGGCATCCTGCCATTCGAGAGGCAGGAGTGGCGGGCATTCCCGACGACTATCGCGGCGAAGCGGTGATTGCCGTCATTTCACTGCGCGATGGAGCGTCGATTGATGTCGACGATGTGCGCGCCTTTGTGCGCGAGCGACTGGCTGCCTACAAGGTGCCGAAGCTTGTCATCGTGGTTGACGAGTTGCCTAAGAACACGAATGGCAAGATCCTGCGTCGCGAGCTGGCGGCGCTCGCCGTGCGAGAATGAGGGTTATGGCGCGCGACGTAAATCCCCCTCGCGGCATGCGTGATTTCTTGCCCGCCGAGAAGGCAGAGCGCGAGCGCATTCTGGCCGTCATTCGGCAGACCTACGCAGCGCACGGATTCGATGAGATCGAGACGCCGGTCGTTGAAGACTATGACCGCCTGCACGCGGGACTCGGCGGCGACAACGAAAAACTGGCCTTCAGCGTTCTCAAGCGCGGACTCTCGCACGACGATCTGACCGCGGCCGCGGCGGCGGGAGACCCGCACGCGCTCGCCGATCTGGGCATGCGCTTTGACCTCACGGTGCCGCTCGCGCGGTTCTATGCCTCACACCGCAGTGACCTGCCTCGGGTCTTTCGTGCCATGCAGATAGGACCGGTGTGGCGGGCCGAGCGGCCACAAAAAGGCCGTTACCGACAGTTTGTGCAGTGCGACATCGACGTGGTGGGTGACGACACCGCTCTCGCCGAGGTTGAGCTCATCACGGCCACATCGGCCGCCCTTGTTGCTCTGGGCCTGACAGACTGCACGATTCGCATCAATGACCGTCGCATTCTCACCGGTATTTTGCACTGGTGCGGTTTTGCGAGCGAACGTTTCGATCAGGTGCTGATTTCGATCGACAAGCTCGACAAGATCGGCGTAGAGGGCGTTGTGTCGGAACTCTCTGAATTCGGCGCTGATGCGGCGGCCGTGCTGGGAGGGTTGCTTGACGGTCTGGCGCCCGCGCTGGCTGCCGGCGGACTCGAACTCACCGTCGAGGCCATCACGGGCAGTTTGCCCGAGGGCATCGACCCCGACGCCGTGGTCGCCCTCGAAACCCTGGCTCACGCGCTCGGCCACCTCCCTTCGTCGGTTCGTATCGCTTTCGACCCCACTCTGGTTCGGGGCATGGGTTATTACACGTCCACAATTTACGAGGTGGCGCATCCCGCGTCCGGTTCGTCGATCGGTGGTGGCGGACGCTACGACGGCATGATTGGGCGCTTTCTCGGCCAGGATGTGCCAGCCGTTGGTTTTTCGCTCGGCTTTGAACGCATCATGGACCTCGTGCCGCCGGTCGCGGCAGATGGTGACGGCGTAGTTCTCGTTCACGAGCCCATCGCGGGTGGGTCTCGCGTGAGCATGGCAACTCTGGTCGCCATCAAAGAGCAACTGGTGGCGCAGGGCAAGCGCGTTCGGCTCGAGGCGCGCGTGAAGAACCTGACACCCGTTCTCGATCGGGCCCGAGAGGCCGGATACGCCAGCTTTGCTTCGGTCAGCGCCGACACGACCGATGCGAGCGAGCTGATCTTTACGCCGCTCAGGTAGGTCGTTAACTTCGGCCGGGTTCGCTCGCCGGTCGCGCAGAGCGAGTCTGCGGCCTGCCCCGAAGGCCTCGCGAACGACCGCACCCTAGAATTGAGCCAGACGTTATTGCCTGCCTTCTCCCGAGGGGTGGGCCAACAAAGGAGAACACGTGACCTACATTGACGCCATCGGTGCTCGCGAGATTCTTGACTCGCGAGGCAACCCCACGGTCGAGGTCGAGGTGTTGCTGACGGACGGCACCGTTTCTCGGGCCGCCGTGCCATCGGGCGCGTCGACCGGGGCGTTTGAAGCCTACGAACTGCGCGACGGCGACAAGACGCGCTATCTAGGTAAGGGCGTGCTGAAGGCTGTTGACGCGGTGACCAACACTATTGGCCCTGCTTTGGATGGCATGGATGCCACCGACCAGCGCCTCATTGACGCCACTCTGATTGCCCTGGACGGCACCGACAACAAGAAAAAGCTTGGCGCCAACTCGATTCTGGGCGTGAGCCTGGCCGTTGCGCGGGCCGCCGCTGATTCGCGTGACCTGCCGCTCTTTCGTTACATCGGCGGACCAAACGCCCACGTTCTTCCCGTGCCGCTGATGAACATCATCAATGGTGGGGCGCACGCCGACACCGGCGTCGACATTCAAGAGTTCATGGCTGTTCCGCTGGGCGCACCAACATTTTCTGACGCGTTGCGCTGGGGCACTGAGGTCTATCACGCGCTCAAAGACCTGCTCAAGAGCAAGGGTCTGGCTACCGGCCTCGGCGACGAGGGTGGCTTCGCGCCCGACCTGCCCAACAACCGGGCCGCGTTAGAGCTCATTGTCGAGGCCATTTCGAAGGCCGGCCTCAAGCCGGGCACAGATGTGGCGCTCGCCCTCGACGTTGCGTCGACAGAGTTCTTTGCCGACGGAAGTTACACCTTCGAAGGCACGAAGCGTTCGGCGGCCGAGATGTCGGCCTACTACGCCGAACTCGCTGCCGCTTTCCCGCTGGTCTCGATCGAAGACCCGCTGGCCGAAGACGACTGGAGCGGATGGACGCACCTCACCGCCGAACTCGGCTCAGCCCTGCAGCTCGTCGGCGACGACCTCTACGTGACGAACCCAATCCGACTGGCCGACGGCATTGCCAAGCGCGCGGGCAACAGCATTCTGGTCAAGGTCAATCAAATTGGCACGCTGACCGAAACGCTTGACGCGGTGTCGCTCGCGCAGCGCAACGGCATGTCAGCGATTCTCTCGCACCGCTCGGGTGAGACCGAAGACACCACGATTGCTGACCTCGCTGTGGCTACGGACTGTGGCCAGATCAAGACGGGTGCGCCGGCGCGCAGTGAGCGTGTAGCGAAGTACAACCAGCTTCTGCGTATTGAGGAAGAGCTCGGGGAGGCCGCTGTTTATGCCGGCCGGAGTGCTTTCCCGCGTTTTTCAGCCTAGGCACTTAGCCTGTCGTTATGGATCCCCAGCGTCCCGAGGTTCGTGGCGCCATGAGCAGCGTCTCAGCTGGCGACAGTGGCAGGCAACGGCCCAAACCGAAGCGCACGCGCCGTCGCTCGTCGGGCGAGACGAAAGCACCGAGTCGTGCCTGGGTTCGTGCTAAGCACGAGATTACGCCGAGCGGCAATCGCCGCCTGGGGCTGTGGCTCGGTGGCGTGCGCGTTTCGGGACTCACCATCCTTGTCGTGATCTTGACCGTCATGGGCGTGGGCATTCTGGGCCCGCAAATCAACATTTTTGTGCAACAGCGGCATGAGGTTGCCGATCTCGAGGAACAGATTCGCGCCAAGAAGGCCGCCATCGACAACCTCCAGAAGGAGCGTGCGCGGTGGGACGATCCAGCCTTTATTCGCGCCCAGGCGCGCGAGCGTCTGTTCTACGTCATGCCGGGAGACATTAGTTTCATTGTGATCAACGATGTTCCCCTGACCGAGCAAGTAGTCGAGAAGCCGAGCTCAACCGTGCAGAGCACACAGAGCGATTGGATGCGCGGAATCTTTAACTCGGTCATGGTGGCCGGATTGTCTGACGCCACTCCAGCAGAGCTCGATGCCGCCACGAGCCGGTTAGGGTCGAAGTAATGCCCGTCAAACCTGCGCCTCTGCCAACGGATCGAGACCTCTCTATCGTCTCGGCCCAACTCGGCAGACCAGTGCGCGACGTCGTTGCCGTTGCGGCCCGGTGTGTCTGTGGAGCGCCAACGGTAGTTTCGACGCGACCGCGGTTGACTGACGGCACTCCTTTCCCCACCTTTTACTACTTGACTCATCCGGGTGCCACGGCGGCGGTGTCGGAGCTTGAGGCGGAACACGTCATGGATGAGTTCACCATGCTGCTCAACAGTGATGAAACGGTGCGCGCGTCATACGAACGAGCACATGTTGCCTATCTGGCGGACCGAGAGGTGCATGGCGCGGTCGATGAAATTGCCGGCATTTCGGCCGGCGGCATGCCGACTCGGGTCAAGTGCTTGCACTCACTCGTGGCCCATGCGCTGGCCGTTGGTCCGGGTGTCAACCCCATCGGCGACCAAGCGCTTTCGCGTGCTTCGTGGTCGCCCAATGTCTGTGTGTGTGCCGACTACGATGTCTAGAATTTCTGCTGTGTCTCGACATTCTGCTGCTGGTCAATTTCGCCTGTGGATGCGTCGTGGTGGCGCGCTTGTGGCAACCATGCTGGCACTTCTCCTTATTCCCGCGACTCCCGCTCAGGCAACCTGGGTTCGGGATGCCGAGTGGTGGCTCGATGATTACGGTTTCACCCAAGCGTGGAACGTCACCCAGGGTGACGGTGTTCTTGTGGCGGTCATCGATTCGGGAATAGCCGACGTGGCCGACCTTGCGGGAGCAGTCGTGGGCGGAGCAGACTTCTCAGGCGTGGGTAGCGCCGACGGCCGCACGCCCGTCGGAGTCCAGCTCAACCACGGCACGCTGGTCGCCTCTGTGTTGGCCGGTCGCGGCACGGGTAATGGCATTCTGGGCACGGCACCGCAGGCCCAGCTCTTGTCAGCCTCGGTTGGGTTTGGCGGAGTAAGTGAGATTTCTCCCGATGACCAGGTGGCGGCAGCCATCCGCTGGTCGGTCGATCAGGGGGCCCGAGTCATCAACATGTCTATTACCCGAAACACCCTCGACTGGCCCGAGAGCTGGGACCAAGCCATGCTCTACGCGTTCGACCACGACGTGGTCGTTGTGGCCGCGTCGGGAAACCGGGGTAGCGGTACCGATGAGGTCGGGGCACCCGCCACCATGCCCGGTGTGCTGGCTGTCGGCGGTTTCGACCGCAATGGTGAGGCGTCGTGGGATGCGTCGGCGCAGGGCATCACTATCGGTGTCACGGCTCCGGCAGAAGACCTCATCGGCATCAATCGTTTTGGTGATCCGCAAAGCTGGGCCGGAAGCAGCGGGGCAACGCCAATCGTTTCGGGCCTCGTGGCCCTGATTCGCGCGGCACATCCCGAACTCGATGCCGCAAACGTGATTCAGCGTGTCTTGGCCACGGCGACACCTGTGGGCACCGTGCCGAGTCCCATCTATGGGTATGGCCGCATCAATGCTTCTGCCGCCGTTACCGACCCGGTGGCTTCGGTGACCGAAAATCCGATGGGTTCGTTGGCCGAGTGGATTCGGGTGAATCGTCGAGCGCAGTCCACGTCGACGGCCACCGCGCCACCCACCTCGACGCCAGCGCCACTGCCGCTCGCCGGGTTTACGTGGCCACCCATCGTCTTTTTCTTACAGTGGTGGGGCATCCCGTTAGCGTTTGTGCTGGGATTCGCTAGTCTTATAGGGCTGGGCGCCGCTGCCGTAACCCGGCGAGTTCGTCGCCATCGTGGGGGCCGTTCCTAACTGCCTCAGGTGTGCAATCCCTGTTCCTGCCCAAATTCGGAGAAGTCGTCTGTGACAAAGATTCTGATCGTCGGTGCCGGCTATGCCGGTTTCTATACCGCGTGGAAGCTCGAGAAGTGGCTGCGCCACGGCGAGGCCGAGGTGACGATTGTCGACCCTCGCCCCTACATGACCTACCAGCCCTTCTTGCCAGAAATCGCCGCCGGATCAATCGAGGCGAGGCACGCCATTGTTCCGCTGCGCTCTCACCTCAAGAAGACGCACATCGTTGCCGGCAAGGTCACGGCGGTTAATCACGCGAAGAAGTCCGCGACCATTACACCTGAAGACGGCGCAAAATACGCCGTCGACTATGACCACATCGTGTACACGGCCGGTTCCGTCTCGCGCACCTTCCCTATTCCCGGCATCGCCGAGAAGGCGATCGGCCTCAAGACGATTGAAGAAGCCATTTATGTGCGCGACCGCATGCTGAATGACTTCGACAAGGCGGCTGGCATGCCCCCCGGGCCCGAACGTGAACGCTTGTTGACGGTTGTCGTTATCGGCGGTGGATTCGCCGGCATTGAAATCTTTGCCGAGCTGCGGTCACTGGCCAGCGCGATTCTGAAGGACTATCCCGAGCTGACCTTCGACGACACGCATTTTCA
>CAFBMB010000004.1_pt1 | contig 29115 bp, 32 predicted proteins | sample 7268381 | NCBI WGS metagenome assembly CAFBMB01 (sample SAMEA6814053, study PRJEB35770) | freshwater metagenome | biome: Freshwater; feature: Freshwater reservoir; material: water | place: Czech Republic | collected 2017-05-23 | depth 30m m
GTAAAGACCCACACCCTCACGTTTCATCTCACGAAACAAGATGCGCGGGCCATCGTTTTTGACCAGTGGATCTTCTCTCAACCTCCACTCGGCAATCTTCGTGTTGTTGTCGATCACGACACTTTGTTCCAAGCGGGAAGCTTGACCGCCATTGATATTCACTCATACCCCGCAGGATTAGCGCAGGCATTTAGCGCCTCGGCGGACTTCCCCGTCTTTGTCGGAACCAGCTATGCGACATTTCGGAAGAGCCCCCTGCTCTCGGCTGCCCGTGTCGTCACACCGATCACCGGGCCCGACGTGGCATCGGTCACCATTGATGTGCAGGCCACAGCGGAGTTCCAGAGAACCGTCCAGGCTGCGGTAAACGAGACCCTCGCTGGCTGCACTGACCAAACGGTATTGATGCCGACGGGCTGTCCGTTTGGTTACGCGACGCAAAACCGCTGGGTTGGTCCGGCCACGTGGACGATCGCCACCTACCCCGACATAACAATCGAACCCGGCAGCGTTGATTGGCGCGTGCATGGGACCGGCACGGCGCATCTGACCGGTTCTGTCACGTCGCTCTTTGACGGCTCGACGCAGCCGGTCGATACCGACGTCGATTTCACCATTGACGCGGGTGCGGTGGTCTCTGCGACCAACGCCATAAGTTTCGTTGGCTAGGTGTGCGCTCCGGCGGCTCAACTCGTCGCCGAGTAGCTCACCGCACAGTCAATCGCGTGACGCGAGGCCGCCGAGCATATCGTTGTAAGCCTTTAGGTCGGCATCGTCGTCGTTCTCAGCCTTGCGGTCTAGGCGTTTGGCAATGCGTCCCTCGTTCCTGCTCCACTGCATGGCAATCACGACGGCCAGAACAACGCTGGGAATCTCGCCCACACTCCAGGCGATGGCGCCGCCCGCTTGCTGGTCGACGAGTGGGGTCTCGCCCCACGTGCGCCCCATCGCCCCAAACCAGTCGGCGAGCAGCAGGCCGGAACCCGACATGATGGCGAGGCCAAAGAACGCGTGCACGGTCATGGCCGCAAAGAGTTGCACGAGACGCAGTGGATAGCTAAACCGGCTCGGCCCCGGATCAATGCCGATCAATGACTGCACAAAAAGGTAGCCGGCGAGCAAGAAGTGAATGACCATCCACTCGTGACCAATATGGTCGGTGATGGCCCACCGCAAAATCGACGTGTAGTAAAAGATCCACAGCGACCCGACAAAAATAACCGTCGCCACGAGAGGGTGCGAGATGAGGCGCCCAAAACGCGAATGAACGGCGAGCAAAATCCACTCGCGCGAACCGCGACTCCCGTCGGAGCGCTTGTTGACAGCCCGCATGACGAGGGTGACGGGTGCCCCGACAACCAGAAATATGGGAACCATCATGCCCAGCGCCATGTGCGCGGCCATGTGTGCGCTGAACAGAAAATGTTCATAAACATTCACCCCGCCACTGGTGATGTAAAAGAGCAACAGGAGTCCGAGCGTCCACAGCACGGAGCGGTACCACGGCCAGGCATCTCCGCGGCGTCGCAACCGCACCACACCCGCGATGTAGAAAAAGATGCCGAATCCGCACACGAGAAGCCACAGCGGGTCAATCTGCCACTGCGTTAAATAGCGCACCAGCGTGAGTTCGGGGGGAAGCGATTCTCCCGTGAGAATCTGAGCGGGGGTAAAAGCGCCCGTGGCCACCTGCGCCAGAGGGGGAGCCGTGCGAGAGAGGGCCTGGCCGAGGCCCGTGGCCGCCCCCAGCAGAGCTAACTCCACCGCAACGAGCCAGGCGAACCCGCCCCGCGGCTGCGCTGTCAAGCGATCCAGAGCGCGAGTGCGCTGCCAGGCGCCGAGGATCCCGAGAGCGATCAAAATCAGCGTCTTGGCAACAACCAGAATTCCATAGGGTGTCGCGAGGTTCGCCAACGAACCGAGGCGCAGCCACGCGCTGATCACGCCCGATGAAGCCACCGCGATGAACGAGATAAGCGCGAGACTCGAGTATCGCCGTGCGTAGTCGGAGAATTCTTGCGCGGTGCAGGCCGACCGGATGACGGCGAGAGCCACGAGCCCTCCCAGCCACACCGAGACAAAGACGAGGTGAATGCCCAGACCGGTGACGGCCATCCCGTGCCCGACTGATCCGGCCGCATGTCCCTGCAGCGCCAGGGGAAGCAGAGCCGAGAGTGCCAGCAGGCCGACAAAGAACAGGGCCGTTTGGTTGGATGTCGCGTAGAGCAGGATCGTCGCCGCCGCCGAAATGAGAAGGACGGCAAGCCACGCTTGACCCAGGCCGATTGACGTCACGAAAAATGCGAGTCCGTCACCAAACTCCGGGCTGGTGGAGAACCCTTGCTGGCTGACTTTCATGTAGGTGAACAGCAGTGTCACGAGAGAGAAAACGGTGACTAAAAAGCTAGCGAGCGCCGCGAGGTTGAGCGCTCGCCGGTGAGCCGGTGTGCCGGGCGTCAGCGCCCAGAGGGCGAGCACAACAGAACCAATCACAGTCGCCAGTGACAGGTCGACGACGAGCCGGGCCAGGGGAACCCCCCAGGTTGAGACCATGCCCACCGTCGATGATTGCGCCGTTGACCAGAATCCGAGCAGTAGCGCCGCGAGACCCGCAATACCGACCGTGAGCGCCGGCAGTGCGGGACGAAGAAAACGGGTCACTCCTTAAGCGTAGGCACAAAGACGCGGGGCGAACACCGGCATGGTGTTCGCCCCGCTTCGGGCTAGGTAGGAAACCTACTTAGCAGCAGCCTTGAGCTTGCTTCCGGCCGACACCTTGACAGCGTTGCTTGCCGCGATCTGGATGGTGGCACCGGTCTGTGGGTTGCGACCCGCGCGAGCGGCACGGCGTGTGCGCTCAAACGAGATGAAACCGGGAATGGTCACCTTGCCGCCATCGCGACCAACCTCAGCGGCAACGACGTCAAAGAGAGCGTCAATCGCAGCGGCAACAGCCGTCTGTGACTGACCCGTCTTAGCCGCTACGGCGGCGACGACCTCAGACTTGTTGAGAGCCATAATGTGTCCTCCTGGACTAATTACTTTGGAACGAGCGCCTCAATCGGCCGTCTCATTTACCTTCCCGGGTGGGAAGACACCCCAAATTTACCAAGAAGACTTAGTAATTCCCGGCAATTCGCCACGGTGTGCCATATCGCGAAAACGAACGCGCGAAACTCCGAATTTTGTGAGAACACCACGCGGACGTCCGTCAATCGCGTCGCGGCTGCGCACGCGGATAGGCGACGCATTTCGCGGCAGCTTCTGCAGACCCAAGCGAGCTGCGTCACGCGACTCGTCGGTGCCCGCCGGATCAACGAGAGCCTTTTTCAGTTCGGCCCGCTTCGCGGAATACCGCTCGACGATAACTTTGCGTTGCTCGTTACGAGCAATCTTGCTCTTCTTAGCCATTTAGCGCTCCTCGCGAAATTCCACGTGCTGACGCACGACGGGGTCGTACTTTTTGAGCACGAGACGGTCAGGGTTGTTGCGACGGTTCTTGCGGGTGACATAGGTGTATCCCGTGCCAGCCGTTGAACGAAGCTTGATGATGGGACGAACGTCCTGAGCTTTAGCCATTAGATTTTCTCCCCACGAGCGAGAATGTCTTTCACGACGGACTCGATTCCGCGGGCGTCAATGACCTTGATGCCTTTGGCAGACAACGTCAGCGTGACATTGCGGCGAAGCGACGGAACGTAGTACGTCTTCTTCTGGATGTTCGGATCGAAGCGACGCTTGGTGCGTCGGTGCGAGTGCGAAATGTTGTGGCCAAAGCCGGGTGTGGCTCCGGTCACCTGACAGTTTGCTGCCACGAGTGATTCCCTTTCATTACCGCGACACCACCGCGGTGGTATGTCGCCCAAGATCTCTTGTCTGCGCCCGCGGTGGTGAACCTCACGGCTCTCCGGTGCGAACACTACTGCGCAAGGGTTTTTGCACAGCCAAGGATTGAGTCTACGTGACGATGTGAACGCCGGCAAACTGGGCCGGGCAGCCCTGAGGTTTCAGAAGCCTGGCAGGTTTAGGCACGTGGCTGAGCCGAGCAGGCCGCGCAGTCACCAAAAACATCGACGACGTGATGCGCGCCCGTAAATCCGTGCTCGCTCGCCAGCGACTGGGCCCACTGCTCAACGGCGTCAGCCTCGATCTCTACGGTCATTCCGCAGGTTCGACAAATGAGGTGGTGGTGGTGCCGAGAGGTGGTGCAGGCACGATAGAGGTTTTCACCGTCCGGCGAGGTGAGAATGTCAGCACGGTCATCGTCGACGAGTGAAGCGAGAGTTCGATAGACCGTGGCCAAGCCGAGGGTATCGCCCTGGGCCTTGAGCTGGCCGTGCAGTGTCTGCGCAGATACGAATCCCGGAATCTGCGCCAAAGCGCTGGCCACCGCGTCGCGCTGCCGCGTATTGCGCCTCATGCCACGACCTCTCCGCGCAGTCGGCGCGGCATCCACCGGCCGACAATCAGGGCCACGCCCAGTAGCACCGTGGCCACGAGCGCGATGCACGCGCCCGCGCTCACGGAGAACTCGCGCGACAGCAACAGGCCCGCGATGCCCGAAAGCACCGAGAGCGTGGGTGCAATGATCAACATGACGCCCAGGCGGGCGGTGAGTGCGCGAGCCGCCGCTGCCGGCGCCGCGATCAGCGCAATGGTGAGAATCGCGCCCACCGCGGGCATGGTCACGACGACCGTGATTGTTGTCAGCACCATCAGCAAGGCCTCCATGGCGGCCGGTTCGTAGCCAAGTCCGCGGTAACCCTCAGGGTCGAACATCGCATAGACCAGGTGCTTCCCCGCAAAGACGATCGCCAGCAGCGATAGCCCCAAAGCAACGGCGGCGAGCACTCCGTCCGTGGTGCTCACCGACAACACCGATCCAAAGAGTAGGGCCGTCATGTCAATAGGAACATTCGAACCGAAGGCCTGCGCGAGGGCGCCCGCGGCAAATCCCCCAGCGAGCAGCACCCCCGAGGCCGCACCGGCACCACCCGGTGTGATGCGCCCAATGAGTGTGATGGTGCCCACAATCAGTGCACAGGCCACCACAGCGCCCAACTGCAGCGAGACACCGAGCAGAATTCCGATCACGGCTCCCGGGAAGGTGGCATGCGTGAGCGCCTGAGCAAAGAGCACGCGCTTGCGCAACACCACGAGAGTGCCCACGAGACCGGTCAGAATGCCCACAAGGGTGATCACGACGAGGGCACGATCGAAGTAGCTCATCGCGGCCCTCCCGCGTTTGGCCGACGAACGATGACAAAGAGCAACAGCGCCAGGAGGTAGGCGGCCACAAACACGGCGGCGATGGCGGCACCCGGGGGGATGGGAATATCGAGGCCAACCGAGATGGTGAATGCGCCCACGAGACCGGCCAACCCGCCGAGAACGGCGAAGCTCAGCGCGATAGTGAAGAGCGAGGTGAGTCGTCGGGCCCACACCCGAGCCAGCGCTCCCGGCACAATCAGAATCGCAATGACGAGCAGATTGCCGACCGCAATAGATGCCGAAACGACCACGAGTGCAATGGCCACGTTCAACGACAGGTCGACGAGCGTCAGCCGATAGCCCGCCGCGCGGGCCGCGTCGCGATCAAAAGCCGTCATCACCTGAGAGCGCACCGTGATCAGAACGGTGGCAATGGCCAACGCTCCGATGACTGCAGTGACAATGACTTCAGTGACGGAAACCGTGAAGAGGTGACCAAACAGCAATTGCTCGAGCTGCCCTGAAGCGTCGTGCGACCGGCTAACAATCACCACACCCACGCTGAACATCGCGACCAGAACGACCGCCACGGCGGCATCCGAAGACACACCACGACGAGCCAGCAGGCTCAGAAAAGCGGTTGCTGCAGCGGCCGCAATCGCGGCTCCCCAGAACGGGCCGCCCGAACTCGCAAAGGCAACGCCGGCAGCGATCCCTGGAAAGACGGCGTGCGTCAGTCCATCGGTCAAGAACTCCAGACCGCGAAGGTTCACGAAGACGCCCACCACGCCGGCTGTGACACCCAAGGTCACGATCACTATGACGGCACGGACCATAAACGGCATGGTCCAAAAGTGCAGCAGCAGGTCGAGGGTAATCACTAGTGATCGTGCCCGGGAATCACGACGCGGTGTTCGTCGACCTCGACCTGCACGTCGCCAAATGCCGCCTGCAGGTTTTCGAGGGTCAGCACCTGGTTCGTCGGTCCGAACGCCACCTGCGTTCCCGCGAGAAGCAGCACTTTGTCACACACGTCACGCGCGAGATCAAGGTCGTGCGTGGTCACCACGATGGTTACGCCGCGCAACTTCAGTTCGCGCAGCGTCGCCAGAAGTGCGGCCCGGTTGGGCTGATCCAGGCCATTGAAGGGCTCGTCAAGCAACAGCAGGCGGGGTTTTCCGGCAAGCGCGCGCGCGAGCAGCCCCCGCTGTTGCTGACCGCCGGACAGCGATCCAAAGCGGGCGCGCGCACGAGCCGTAAGTCCCGTCATCTCGAGGGCCTCGTTCACTGCCGAGCGGTCACTGGCGCGGGCAAACCGCCAGAAGCCGATACGCCGGTATCGGCCCATCATCACGACCTGGCGCAGGCTGATGGGAAAGTTGGGTTCGGTGGATTCCTGCTGTGGCAGGTACCCGATTCCCTCGGTGACTCCCGGGCGTCGCTTGTGGCCAAAAATCTTGACACTGCCGTCGGCCAGCGGAAGCAAGCCGAGAAGTCCGCGCAACAGCGTTGACTTTCCCGAGCCGTTGGGCCCGATCAGCGCTAGCGCCTCGCCGGCGTCCGCCTTTATCGAGACGTGATCGAGCGCCACCACGCCCTCATAGGCAAAGGCGGCGTTGGCCATTTCAATAGTCGGCACGGTACCGAGCTCGCTCGGGGTCTCGTCTGCCGGCGGCGGATTGTTCCCGCGTGCACTCTGGCTCATGGCGCTAGTCCTTCCGGAAGAGGTGGAACACTGCCGCCCCACGCGGTAACCATGACGGTCACGTTGTGAATTGTGGCTCCGATGTAGGTGGCGCCGGCAGTCCCGGGCCCTCCCAAAGAGTCGGCATAGAGGGCCTGGTCACCCGAGTACACCGCCACGCCGGCCTCGCGCGCAATGGTGGCGGCGAGTTTGGCCGAGACGGTGTTCTCACTGAACACTGCGGCGGCTCCACTCGCCCGGATCTTTTGCACGATGGCATCCACGTCGGCCGCGCTGGGTTCCGCATTATCGTCCAGCCCCGGAAGAATTGACCCAAGAAACCTGATGTCGTAGTCGCGAACAAAATAGGCGAGGGAATCGTGATTAGTCACCAGAATGCGCTGGTCTGCCGGAACCGAAGCAAACGCCTCGGTGGTCCAGTCATCGAGCAGCGTGAGGCGCGCCTCGTACGCGGAGCCGTTCTTGGCAAAGGTAGCGCTCATGTCTGGTCGAGCCAGCTGCAGGCCGGCAATGATGTTCGCCACCATGATGAGAGCATTTCGGGGCGACGTCCACACGTGTGGATCGTCAGCCATCACGGTCACGTCAGCGGATGCAACGATGAGGGTTCCGCCAAATCCACTCGCGTCCTCGACACTTGACAACCACGGTTCGAGGCCCAGGCCGTTTGAGATGAGTGCGTTGGCCTCTCCCAGGGCAACGAGATCACGAGCCGAGGGATCAAAGGCGTGTGCCGACTGATTGGGTCGGATGAGCGCCGTGACGATGCCGTCTTCCCCCGCAACGGCACGTGAGAAGTCGGCGATTTGCGTCGTCGTTGCCACAACTCGAACCGGCCCCGTCTGGGCGGGTGTATTCGCCGTGGCGCATCCGGCGAGCGCGAGGGCCAAGCCGGCGACCATCACGATGCCTACTGACGCCGATTCCCGCTGGCCCCATTTCCTCACGTGCCGACACTATGTCTTATTGAGAATCATTGTCAATATGCCGGGCGGGACCGGGCGTAACATCGACGTGTGGCCGTTCCCAAAGTTCTCTTGTTCTACGCCTTCACGCCCTTGGCCGATCCGGAAGCAATCCGACTCTGGCAGCGCGACCTGTGCCGAGCGCACAACCTCCGCGGACGCATCCTTATCTCGCACCACGGCATCAACGGCACGGTCGGCGGCGAACTGCGTGACGTAAAGCGTTATCTGCGGACAACGCGCGAATATACCGGTTTTGCGGGCATTGACGCCAAGTGGAGTGCGGGGTCGCCTCTCGACGCCGACGGACTCAGCGCCGACTTTCCCAAACTCAGCGTGAAAGTGCGCGATGAAATTGTGAGTTTTGGTGTGCCCGACGAGATTGTGGTCAGCGACAAAGGCGTCGTGGGCGGCGGCACGAAACTGAGTCCGCCGGAGCTTGAGGCGCTCGTGGCCGACCGCGATGTGGTGTTTTTCGACGGGCGCAACGCGTTCGAAGCCCAGATTGGTCGCTTCAGAGATGCCGTGATACCCGATGTGCGCACTACCCGTGACTTCGTTGCTCAGCTCGAAAGCGGGGTTTATGACCACCTCAAAGACAAGGCCGTGGTCACCTACTGCACGGGCGGCATTCGCTGCGAGGTGCTCACCCCGCTCATGAAAGCTCGTGGCTTTACCGAGGTCTACCAACTCGATGGAGGCATTGTTCGCTATGGCGAGTACGCCGGAAACAGCGGACTCTGGGACGGCTCACTGTACGTTTTTGACGGGCGCATCTCGATGGACTTTGCTCCCGACGCACGGCAGCTGGGAACCTGTACAGTCTGCGCAACGCCCACCAACCGCATGGTCAACTGCCACGAACCGTCATGTCGCGAACAACTCGTATGCTGCGATGTCTGCCGTCACACGACGAACGCCGGATGTTCATCGCATCCAGCCCTCGTGGCCAAGGCGTAAGCTCTGGGTCTTCGAGCGATACCTAAGCCGAAGCCAGCGCGTAGGCGACGAGCAGATCAACAAGAGCGTCGATGTCTTGCTCCTCGGCAATCACGTCGACGCGCACGCCGTGCGTGCGTGCGTCGCGAGCCGTTCGTGGACCCATGGCAGCGGTCAGGGTGACATCGGGGATCTCCCCGAACTGGAACGCAATCTGTTCGGCCACGGTTCCGGAGGTAACGAGCAAGATATCAAACTCGCCGTGACGCACATCTTCGGCGATCTCGGGGTCAACTTCGATACCCACGGTTCGGTAGGCGACAACTGATTCCACGTCATGACCGATGCGACGGAGTCCATCGGTCAGTATCGGAATCGACTGCTCCGATCGAATCGTCAAGACCTTAAGAGGAATGACGCCACCCGTGGCCTCTGCCCACTGGTCCAGGAGGGCCTCAACAGTGTTCTCTTCAGCCGGCACGAGATCGGCGCGATAGCCGGCGGCGGAAAGGGCTGTTGCCGTCGTCTCTCCCACGGCGGCAACCTTTGTGGCGCCAGGAATAATGGCGCGGTACGCGGCCACAACGTCAACGGTGGTCGAGCTCGAAAACGTCACCACGTCAAACTCGCCCGCAGCCAGCCGATTGAGGGCCGATTGCAATCCCTCGGCGTCATCCGTGACGACATAGTTGGTCATCGGGGCAATGACGGTAGATGCGCCCTGCGAACGAAGTGCCGAGGCAACCTGGTCGCCCCACGGCCCCCCGCGGGGAATAAGGATGCGCTGACCGGCCAAGGGGCGGGTTTCAATCGGTGATGTATGGGCCATAAGTGTCTCTCGTCTCAAGACGGGTCCGACAATGCCGGCCCGTCGCACATCTCACGTGCTTCATCCGAGCAAGCACACCATGCGCTTGCCCGGGGGTGTCATCATTGACGAGTCGGCGCAATTAGCGCTTTGACGTGATTTTAACCACCAGATAGGCCGTAACGCCAATCGCGGCCACGACCCCCACGGCAATTCCGGCCAAAAGCACCGGATTTTCTTGCCGCAGAGTCTGTACGCGACGACCAAACTTGCGCGAGGCCTTACCCAATTGCTTGGGCAGATTTACCTTGTCTTCCAAGGCGTCGAGCGTCGAAGCGAGCTGTCCGCGGGTCTGGGCCAAATGTGCCTTAAGCTCGGCGGCCTTCATTCCCGAAATATTAGAGCGCGTCGTGGTCAAAACGACCCTCCCCTCTGAGTGCATGGGCGTCTTCAATCAAGGAATCGAACGTCTCCGTCGGAAGGGGTGGGTTGCCCTTCTTAAACTTTGAGGCGCCTACGCCAAACAAAATAATCATCAGAATCAGAATCGCACCCGAAACCACGAGGGCAGCCTGCCATGCCGGCATGATCAGTGCAAGGCCCAGAATTGCGGCGGCGCACAGCGTTCCCATCAGAAACATCCCGAGCGTGCCCGCAATGACAAAAAGGAGAGCCCCGATGCCGAGATTCTTGAGCTTCCGGCCCATTTCACGCTTGAACTGCTCAAACTCAATGCGGACCAGCTCCAGCAGGGTCGCCGGTAGATCGCGCAGGAGCGCAAACAGGGACCGAGAATCTTCGCGGCCCTCGGGTCGAGGCGGCGTGCCGGGGGGCGTTGCAGCGGACACCTAGGCTCCCGGCGTCTCTTTAGCTGCCCGCGGCTTCGCTGTTGCCCGCTTCGCTGTCGCCCGCTTCGCCGCTGCGACATCCGGCTCTATTGTGCTGATGGGGCCTGTCATCGGTGAGGTGCCACGGACCGCTGGCTCCGCGGTCGGCCGAATTGGGGCCGGGGCAATCCTGCGGGTCGGTCGCGCAGACTCGCCCGAAACCTGAGCGATAACCTTTCGCGCCTGCGCAACGGCCTTATCGGCAACATCGGCCACGGCGTCCTGCGCTTGGCCGGCAGCCCACTGAACGGGCTCTGATTCCCAAACATTGCGAGCGGCAAGTTTGATTTGTTCGTAGCGCTGACGTCCCGCGCGCGTGCCGAGCACGTATCCGATTGCCAGACCGGCGACGAATAGCAGCTTGCCTCTCATCGGAGACTCCCCTCACATATTCCACAGCGTGCATATGAGCACGTCGTCAAGCCTAGCCCCCCAAATCGATAGGTCCTATTGGTGGTATTTCGGAATCTGACAGAAGGGACTGCCTGACCTCGGCCGCAGCGCGACGCGAAGCCTCAATCGCAGCGGGCAGTGTGGGCTGTCGTTCATCTAGTCCCACACACCCGCGGGGGCTGGGGGAGTCCGCAAAAAAATCGCAATAAAGACGCGGCGCGAGCAAAGCGGTTGCCTCGCAGCTCACCTGATCGCCTACGTCGCCAACGTCGCTCGTGTTTTCCGCGGCGCTCGAGTCAACAATCGAGTCGTCGCTCGGGTCGCCCACTCCTCGCTCGGGTCGGAGCTCGGGCCGTTGCGCGGGTCGTCCGGTCACCCCACAGCCCCGGGCTGAAGGTACTACGGTCACTTCGCGACAGATGAATCTCGTCACCGCAAAATAATCCAAACGGGCGCGCAGTGCCTGTGTCAGAGCCGTCATGCCCTCCGTGAGCGTGACCCTCTGCACGGCCCTTTCGTCGGCCGCCATCATTTCGATCACGCCCAGGGTCAGCGAGCCGACACGTGACGTGGCCTCGGCCAGTCCAGGCACGAGATCGCCGACATCGAGATCTTCAGTCGCTCCCGTTTCGCCAACAACGCGTGGCTGGATCATCAGTCGATAAGCACGTTGGCCCAGCCGGCGGGTCACCAACTTTGCGAAACTGCGCTCATTGCCAATGCCCATGATGGGCATGACGCGATCCAGGTAGACCCGCCAGGCACCTCGCCAGCCCAACGTGCGCCGCACGGCTGATGAAAACGGATTTGTCGGGATGCCAAGAATGTTCTCGTCCCCGGGCTGCGGTCGAGTCAAGGCGAACGAAATCCCGACATCGTCGCACACCTCGGCCACGATTCCGCCAATAGCGCTGTGCTCATCGCCCACCTGTCGTCCCGGAATCTCCCAGACCACAACCCTCAGGCCGATGCGTGCGCAGTCGAGCGCTGCGACGAGTCCCGAGGCGTCAGTGGCAATAACGGCGATGTCGAAGGCGTTGGCACGCGTGGGGGACATAGAAAAAAGTGTGGCTCGAGACTAGGCGCCGATGAGCGCCTGCGCGAGAAAACCAGGGAGGTCGGCCATGGGAATGCGCTCCTGCGCCATAGTGTCGCGGTGGCGCACGGTGACGGCCTTGTCTTCGAGGCTGTCGAAGTCGACCGTGATGCAAAACGGCGTGCCGATTTCATCTTGACGTCGATAGCGGCGCCCGATGGCTCCCGCGTCATCAAAGTCGATATTCCACGATTGACGAAGCTGGGCCGCGAGTTCCCGCGCGATGGGCGAAAGCTCGTCGTTGCGCGACAGCGGCAAGACGGCGGCCTTGACCGGCGCCAAGCGCGGGTCGAGCTTGAGGACCGTGCGCTTGTCGAGCTCGCCCTTGGCGTTCGGAACCTCTTCTTCGGTGTACGCATCGACAAGGAAGGCCATCAGCGAGCGCGTCAATCCGGCCGCGGGTTCAATGACGAAAGGAGTCCAGCGCTCGTTCTTGGTCTGGTCAAAGTAACTCAGGTCTTTACCGGAGTGCTCCGAGTGGGTTTTTAGGTCGAAGTCGGTGCGGTTCGCGATGCCCTCGAGCTCGCCAAACTCCGAACCAGAGAAACCAAACCGGTACTCGATGTCGACGGTTCGCTTTGCGTAGTGCGAAAGTTTTTCTTTTGCGTGCTCGAAGAGGCGCAGGTTGTCGGCGTCGATGCCCAACTCGACGTACCACGCGAGCCGGAGGTCAATCCAGTACTGGTGCCAGTCTTCGTCGGTGCCCGGTTCGACAAAGAACTCCATCTCCATCTGTTCAAACTCGCGCGTGCGGAAAATGAAGTTACCGGGCGTGATTTCGTTGCGGAAGCTCTTGCCAATTTGGCCAATACCAAACGGCGGCTTCATGCGGGCTGACTGCAGCACGTTGGCAAAGTTCACGAAGATGCCCTGCGCCGTCTCGGGGCGCAGGTAGTGAAGGCCCGCCTCGTCGTCAACCGGCCCGAGAAACGTCTTCAGCAGACCCGAGAAAGCGCGAGGTTCGGTCCACGAATCTTTGTTGCCACAGTTGGGACAGGGCACGCCGGCCAAGCCACCTTCGGGCGCGCGCCCCTTGCGCTCCTCGAACTCTTCGATCAGGTGGTCTTCACGAAAGCGGCGGTGGCAGCTTGTGCACTCCACGAGTGGGTCGCTAAACACCTCGACGTGGCCGGATGCTTCCCAGACCTGACGCGGCAGAATCACGCTCGAGTCGAGGCCCACCACGTCATCGCGAGACTGAACCATGGCACGCCACCACTGGCGTTTAATGTTCTCCTTGAGGGCGACACCCAAGGGGCCGTAGTCCCACGCAGAACGCGATCCGCCGTAAATTTCACCGGCCTGATAAACGAATCCGCGGTTTTTGGCCAGCGCGATAACAGCATCGAGTTTCGAGGTGGGCGCCATGAGCCAATCCTATTCGTCAGCCGTTAGCCTGCCGGGCAAGCGGACGGCGTCGGCAATGGGAGTTAGGCACTGGCCTTCGCAAAAATCCGGAGAGAGAATCAATTTTCGAGACTCCGTGAGATTTTCTCGGCGAAGTCATTAACGGCCGGCGCCGCCCGAGGGCTTCTCGAGCGGCGCAGCTAAAGCCGCGCGGTTAGGCTCGCGCACGGCGCCGGAGGACGATGAGCAAGACTCCCGCCCCCACGGCAATAACAGCAAGGGTTGCTCCGCCCACGAACGTGCCTGTATCTGTTCCCGTGTCGGGCAGTGGCTGGGGCGTTGGATCTTTGACGACCGTGATCGTCATTGGGGTGTCAACCCACTCGTTGGTATTGCTCGTATGGAGAACGCTCCACTTCGCCGGACTGACGCAACCACCGAACACAAAGTAATCACCCTCAGGAATATCCGTCGGCAGCGTGAAGTCGAGCGTGAGGGGGAGTGTTGCGGGGTCATATGGTGTGATGTTTCCTACGCCCGACCCACTGAATTGATAGTGTCCTCCGGAAGTGGCGGTAACTGTGATCCCGGCAGGAACGGGAATTGGTGTGGGATCGGTTCCTGTGAGAAAGAGGACGACGGAGTGCCCGGGGTCATTAGGGCCAGAAGGGTCGGTGGGGTTGTTGTAGTCGTAGCAGAAATAGGAAAAGTCTCCAGTTCCACTGAAGAGCGAGGGACTGACCGAGACGGTCAACGTACCGCCCGGGGCGATTGTCGTTGGTCCGGTGATGCTAATGGTTCCCGGTGTGGATGCCAGAGCCGGACTTGAGACGGCAATGGCGCCTCCGACAATCCCCGTGACTGCCGCCACGCTCAGAGCCACTTTGGTGAGTCGCTTACTGCCACTTGTGTGCATCAAAACTTCCCTTTTCTCTTCAGGCCATGGTTCAAGGGGCTTCGAGTTGAGTCCCTTCTCAAAAAACTTCTCACACGGGCTTCGACAGGCATGGGAAAGTTTCGGGCAGACCGAATAGGGGCGAAAGACCCCAAAGGTGTGACTCAGCGTGTGCCGAGCAGCTGGCTACCAGATGGTGACGCGCTGATCCTCGTCGAGCCAGAGCGCATCGCTCGGGTGAACATCGAACGCCGCGTAGAACGCGTCGATGTTGCGCACGATCTGGTTGCAGCGGAACTCGGGCGGCGAGTGCGGATCGATGGCCAGAAGACGCAGGGTCTCCTCGTCGCGAGCAATCTGCTGCCACGACTGGGCCCACGACAGGAAGAAGCGCTGCGCACCCGTGAGGCCGTCGATGACGGGTGGCTCGGCGCCGCCCAGCGCAATTTGGTAGGCCTTCCACGCAATGGCGAGGCCGCCCAGATCGCCGATGTTCTCGCCGATGGTCAGCTCACCATTGACCGTGTGCCCGGGCGTGGCCACCGGTTCGAGTGCGTTGTACTGCTCGATGAGAACGGCTGCACGCTTGTCGAACTGCTCACGGTCGCGCTCGGTCCACCAGTCGGTGAGTTTGCCGTCACCGTCGAAGCGCGACCCCTGGTCGTCAAATCCGTGGCCGATTTCGTGACCGATGACGGCTCCGATCGAACCGTAGTTGGCCGCGGCATCCCACTCGGCACTGAAAAACGGCGGCTGCAAAATTGCTGCCGGAAACACAATCTCGTTGAAACCGGGGTTGTAGTAGGCATTGACCGTCTGCGGTGTCATGAACCACTCGTCGCGGTCAATCGGCTTGCCGATCTTGCCAAGTTCGCGCTTCATTTCGAACTCGGCAATGTGGCGCACGTTCTGCATCAGATTGTCGGAGGTGATCTCGAGTGTTGAATAGTCCCGCCACTTCACGGGGTACCCCACCTTGGGCGTGAACTTGTCGAGCTTTTCGAGTGCACGCTTCTTGGTTGCCGGGCTCATCCAATCGAGCGCCTGGATCGAGTCGCGATAGGCCTCAATGAGGTGGCTGACGAGGACGTCCATCGATGCCTTCGCCGCTTCAGGAAAGTGACGTTCGACATAGACCTGACCCACTGCCTCGCCCATCGCTCCCTCGACGAAGGAGACGCCGCGTTTCCAGCGCTCGCGCTGTTGGGGCGTGCCCGTGAGCGTGCGGCCGTAAAAGTCAAAGTTTGCCTCGTTAAACGCTGCGGGAAGGTACGGGGCCGCTGAGTGCAGAACCTGCCAGATCAACCACGCGCGCCAATCCTCCAGGCGCTCCGGCACGAGCAGCGCTCCCAGTCCCTCGATAAAGCTGGGCTCACGCACCACGACGGTGTGCACAACGGCATCGTCGGCGCCGAGGGCAATTCGCCACAGGTCGAAATCGGGCTTGTGTTCAGCCGGTGACTTTTCTGCAATCAGTGCGCAGACCTCAGACCACGGCAGTGGATTGTACGTAGCTAGGCTGTCGCGGGTGCGCACATTGTCCCAGTGCACGGCCGCGATGTCCCGCTCAAGATCAAACACCCGCTGGGCCCGCACGGGCGCCGACTCATCAAAATCAAACGTCGGCAAGCTTTCGGCCGCCATCTCGAACATGCGCTGGATGTGGGCCACATAGGCGTCACGAATGGGCGCGAATGACTCCTCGCGAAAATAAGACTCATCAGGAAGCCCGATGCCCCCCTGTTCGGCAAAAACGAGATAACGCTCGGGGTTACCGGGGTCGTTGTCAACAAAGAGATTCAGGAATCCGCCTACGCCGTGACGCTCGAGTCGTCCCACCGCGTCGAGCACTGCAGAAATGCTGGCAACGTTTGACGCAAATGCAATCTGAGACTCGATCGGAGCGAGTCCATGAGCCTCAATGGCTGACGCGTCCATAAAAGTCGAATAGAGGTCGCCGACCTTTCTCGCCGACGTTCCTGGCTCGGCCCCCGGGGAGTCCTCGATGATGTCGCGAACGGCTTCTTCGGCCCTCTCGTGCAATACGTGGAACGACCCATAGCGTGCCTTATCCGCCGGAATCGCGGTGCGTTTCATCCACTTGCCGGTGACGTGAACAAAAAGGTCATCCTGCGGTCTGACCTCAGGGTCAAGTTCGTCAATCTTAATGCCCGAAGGGCGTCGTTCAGAAGTCATGTCACCAGCCTAGGCAACGAATACCGGTGCGCGCGCATTACTCTTGCACTCGTGAGTTCTGACGCATTCCTAACACCCAGAGACGGTGAGCCGTGGCAACCCATTCTCTTCGACATGGACGGTACTCTGCTCGACTCTGCTCCCGCAATTATCGGTCGGTTGCACCACACGCTCACCGAATTTGGGGTGGTGCCGCCCGCCGATGAAGAATTGCGACACCTCATTGGGCCGCCAACACGAACCGCGCTGAGCACCTTTCTCGATCCGGCGGTCATGGATGACGCGGTGAGTTTTTATCGCAGTCTGGCGCGCGACGAGGGCCTGGCCGGGTTCACCTTGTTTCCGGGTATTGCGGATGCGCTGGAACAGCTCGCTCAGGCGGGAGTGCCCCTCGCCGTGGCCACGAGTAAACCTCAGGGCGAAGCAGAAAATATCGTTGCGGCTTTCGGCATTGCGACGAGCTTTTCGGCCGTCGTGGGAGCCGAGGCCTCGCGGCCAAATAAGTCCGACGTTGTTGCGCAGGCGCTTCGCGCAGTCGAAACCTCTGCCGAGGATGCGCCGCTCATGGTGGGTGATCGCCGGTGGGATATCGACGGGGCAGCGCAATACAACGTACCCACGGTTCTGGTCTCGTGGGGCTATGCCCAAGAAGAGGAATTTTCCGCTGCGCTGACCCGAATCGACAGTCCCGCGGAGTTGGTCTCTTTCGTCCTCCGGCAGGAGGCATAGCGTGCGGCTCGTCGTGGCAACGTGTTCGGTGGACTACAGCGGACGCCTGACGGCGCACCTCCCGCTGGCCAAGCGACTACTTATTCTGAAACAGGATGGCAGCCTCTTGGTGCACTCCGACGGTGGTTCGTACAAACCACTCAACTGGATGTCTGCGCCCTGTTTCTTCACCGAGCATGAACCCGACGACGAGAGTCTGGCCCTGGGCGTCACGCTGATGTGGCGTGTGACCCACGCCAAGACGGCCGACATGCTGGTGGTCAGCATCCATGACATTCATGGCGAGTTCGATCACGACCTCGGCGACGAGCCTGGCCTCATCAAAGATGGCGTCGAGGCACACCTACAGGCACTGCTCGCTGACAACATTCAAGAATTGGGGGAGGGGTTCTCGCTCATTCGTCGGGAATACATGACCGCCATAGGCCCGGTCGATATTCTGGCGCGGAACGCAGATGCCCAGACCGTGGCCGTGGAAATTAAACGGCGAGGCGAAATCGAGGGCGTCGAACAGCTCACGCGTTATCTCGAACTCCTTAATCGCGACCCGCATCTCGCCCCCGTTTCAGGCGTCTTCGCCGCCCAAGAGATCAAACCCCAGGCGCGCACGCTAGCCGAAGACCGGGGTATTCGATGTTTCGTGCTCGACTATGACCGCCTGAAGGGTATTGACGACTCGTGGGGCCGGCTCTTTTAGACGCGCGCTTCTCAACCAGCGAGCGGACGTCTCTTCCAACCGAAAGCGGCCACGACGAGCGCCAGCATCATCAGCCCGGCCCCCGCAAACAAGGAGAAGAAGTCAACCGTTGCGTTCGGAAAGAGAAGGTCTTCTATAACCGCGGTCAGAATTTGGCCCGTGGTGGTCGCGAGGCTCGTGACGAGAGCCCCGAGATGACGAACCGACCACGCTGTCATTGAAACAAAGAAGACGCCACAGAGGCCCCCGAGATATAGCCACCAATCAACGGGATACGTGTCAGGAAGACCTGCCGTGAGGCTATAAATACCGGCAAGGATAGCCAGGACTCCCGAGCCCACCATGAAATTCACCACGGTCGGCGCCAGCGGCGTTCGAGCGATCCCTGCCAACGTGCCATTGGCAATCTGTTGCCACGCCACGAGCACCCCGAAGGTCAGGGGAAGAATCAGCAGCACCACGGACTGTATTTGGCCAAAACTGCCCAGCGTTGAAACGGTGACCGCTACGACGGCGAGGCCCACTCCCACCGCACGCGGCGAACTAAATGGACGTCGGCCGGCCGGACCAATTCCCAGAGCGTCCAAGAGAAAACTGCCAACAGTCAGGCCGCAGACAAACGTGATCGAAAAGAGGGCGACTCCCGTGAACCCGACGACGAGAGATTGAGAGAAGACGAACGATGCACCCGCAAAGCCAGCCAACGTGTAAAACCAGGGAACCCGCCGTTCCCTAATGGCCAGAACTATTGATCCCAGTCCCCGTTGGGTGCGACGAGACATGGTCAGGAAGAGCAAGAGAATGATCGTGCCGGAACCGAAAGAAATAAATGCCGTCAGGGGTGGATCGCCGAGGCGTGACGACAGTTCACCGTTAATTCGCGACTGGGTGGCCATGAAACCACCCGCCAGCATCGCCACTCCTACCGTGAGCCAGGTGTATGCGCGCAAGCTGCGTGGCGGTTTTTCGATGCTCACGTGCACAGACTAGCTCTTTGGCATTTTGCGAGAGCGTTCATAACTGTGGCCCCGGCGTATTCGCCGGGGCCACAGAGGTGTGCGGGTCGTGAACTAGGGCGTTACGACAACCGTGAAGGTCACGCTCTCGCCGGTGACGGTGTTCGTCATCGTGACGCCAGTCTCTCCGGGTGCCACGGGGGTCAGGCCGGGAACGAGGGTTGCGTCTCCGTCGGAGCCGCCCTTTGTGAATGTGACAACGCCGTCGGTGGCAGTTTCGCCGGTCCAATCAGCCTCGGTGCTCTCTGGCACATTGAGGTAGCCCATCGAGTTCATGGGGATTTCGTAGACCATTCCGTTGGCATCAGCCACAGGGATCTGGATGGGGGAGACGACACCGCTGCCTATGGCCGTCGATGACGCGTCCGGCGTCGGGGTGGTTGCGGAGCAGGCCGTAAGACCGACCACTGCCGCGGCAACAATTGCCGTGACGGCGCCGACCCGTGCGAAGTTCTTGTTCATTATTTTCTCTCTCTCGATTATGCAGTGCCCTAGCGAGAGCACGTTAGCGAGTTCAGGTTATTAGACTTTAGGTCGAGAACGATGTGCGTTTGCTGACGGTTTCCCGAGTATCGACCGAAAGTTCTGAGAAGGGCCCCATAGCCCCCGGAGGACCGGGGGCTATGTTCGTGCGCGAGGGGGGACTTGAACCCCCACGCCCTTGCGGGCACTGGCACCTGAAGCCAGCGCGTCTGCCATTCCGCCACTCGCGCGAACAGATACTGACGCTATCACGTCGGTGCACGCCCCCGCACGCTGGCGTCCTAGAGGTCAAGCGTCAGCTCCGGAGTCTGCGATCGCGAAACGCACGGGTACATAATGTGAAGTTCGTCTTTCTCGGCATCATCCATGATTGAGTCCAGATGTTCGGGCACACCCTCAAGCACGCGAACCTCGCAGGTGCCGCACAGGCCTTTCTCGCACGAACCAAGAACGGGCAGTCCTTCGCGAACCAGCGCGTCGAGTAGCGATTCGTCGGCGCCGGCAACAATCGATCGGCGAGATTTCTTGAGATTTAGGACCACCGAAGTTGGCTCCGCAGCCGAGCGTTCGACCGCAACGAATCGCTCCAGATGCATGTGAGCCGGCGGCACGTGGGCCGCGACAGAACTCATCAGCGACTCGGGGCCGCAACAGTAAACCTGCGCTGTCGTCGAGGTGACAAGAGCCCCAAGGTCGGGATCGGTGTCTCGTTCGTCGGCGGCACTCACGCTCACGCGATCCCCGAACTCGGCCTCGAGTTCGGAAGCGAAGGCCATGGTCGTGCGCGAACGACCAAAATAATGCAGCTGCCACTTTCGGCGTGGTGGCAGCGACTCAATCATGGCCTTGATCGGGGTGATGCCTATTCCGCCCGCAATAAAGATGTAGTCCGACGCCGGCTCGAGCTCAAAGTGGTTTCGGGGAAGCGAAACCTCGAGCTCGGTACCCACCATTACGTTTTCGTGAATCCACTTGCTTCCCCCGGACGACCCGCGCTTCTTGAGCACGGCAATATCGAAATGGTCTCGGTCGGCAGGGTCGCTACACAGGGAATACTGACGCTCGAGACCATTGGGCAGGTAGACCGTCACGTGCGATCCGGGGCGCCAGACGTTGAGATTACCCCCGGCAACGGGCACAAGCCGAAGGCCAAGAACCCCTTTGGCTAAGACCCGCACATCGCTGACGCGCATCCGCGTCGTTCCATCCGGTAGTTCGTTCGGGGCCGTTCGGCCCGATGCCTTCGCGCTCGTTCCACCCGCCGCCCCAGATGGCGTCACGGCTGCCGCCTCTCGGCGTGCCGGTCGGGTGCGGTTGCCGACAATCACGCGGATCAGGGTGGCTGCGGCAGCCGAGCCGATCAAGATGATGGACAGCGATTTGTACCACAGTTGCCCCACGTCGGTGCCGCTGAATCCAGCGTGGAACATCACGAGCACGAGCGCGGCATAGGCCGAGTAGTGAATACCCTTCCAGAAGCGGCGCGGAAGCTTGTTCATGAACCACGACGTGGCCTGCACCGCGATCATGAGATAAAGGGCCAGAACGCCCAATGTCACGGGGATCGTCTTTGCCTGGATGCTCGTCACCGTGGAGTTTGCTGTAGCCCCCGGAATGAGAATTTCAGCGAGCGAGAAGTGAACAAACTCGTCCAACATGAGCGAGACCAGATGCAGCCCCACAAAAATCAGAGCAAGGCCACTAACGAATCGGTGCAGATCTTGCAGCCATGCAGGATTGTCGACCTTTCGCATCACTCGCGTTGAGAGCAGAATGCCCAACACGATTGACCCAGTGAGCAAGACCCACGCTATGACAGAGCTGGCCCGCGTGACGTACCACCAAATATGGGGCTCGTTCATCGGTACGCCTCCCAATTCAGGCTGGTCTGCTGTGTGCCATCAGCCAAGACCACCATGCCCGCAGCATTCTGCGTTGGCAACCACTCAAGGTAAGCAGGTGTCTCACGAACGAAGGCGGACTTGCTCAACGCCTCGGCGTGGGCGCCAGTTCCCGCTATGACGGTCGCCGTTTGCACCGGTGAGGCGGCGCTCTCACCCGATCGTGCATTCAGCAGGTGATGCGCTGAACCGTCGGCCAACCGGCGCTTGAGCTGGCTCGAGGTCACGATGGCCCCGTGCGAGATGCGCACGAGGTCGACCTGCTTTTCTGTATCGAACGGATCTTCAACCGCCAGCCGCCAGGCTTGGCCGTCCGGGGCGGCCCCGGCAACGACAATATCGCCCAAAAACTCTGCCATGATCCCCAGTGCTCCGTCGTCGAGGGCGTGAGCACACACCAGATCAGCAGCCAATCCTTTGCCCATGCCACCGGCGTCAATGGTGGTTCCTACCGGCATCGTGACGAGATTGTCACGTGTTTCGACCCCCGCGAGATTTCCCGGTGCCCGCGCCGACGCGGGCAGGGTGGTCATCCTTCGCGAATCGGCCAGCGACGCCACGTATCCGATTTCTAAGAGCGAGGGAAGAAGCGTGGGATCGAAGTCTCCGCCACTGATCACAGACGCCCGCTTGAGGGCGCCGATGAGCTGAATGGTGAGCGGATCAACCTCAGTGGGCACACCCTCAGACCAGTTCAATCGCTGAACATCACTCGAAGCATCAAACCTGGTCCAGAGAGCTTCACAGCGGTGGGCAAACGACCATGCTTGGTCGAGGAGCGACTGACCGCCACCGACAATCGTTATTTTTCCCCAGCCACCCATCAGCTCCCGGCGATCAGAAACACTGGCGGGTAGCGAATCGCCCAGCGATATCGCGGCTCGCACAGCGTCGCGCGCGATATCTCGCTCGGTCATGACATCAAGACTACGGCTGAGGCGACTGGGGATGAGGCGATTACGGTTTCGCGGCTGACCCACCGGTCGTGCCATTACTCGGCGCTGGCGCCGGAGCAGGAGCTGGCGCGACCACGGGCGCGGGAGCTGGCGCCGGAGCAGGCGCCGCAGGAGCAGGCGCCGCGGGGGCAGGCGCAGCGGGAGCAGACCCCGTCGATCCGCCGGAAGTTGCGTTTGAATCGGGCGCGGGCGCTGCGGGAGCCGGAGCCGCCGGTAGTGACGCGTCAGTCTGCGCGGACTCCGCCGTTGACGTCGACGGTACAGCAACGTTTCCCGCCGAAGCAGCGGCGTTTTCTTGGGCAACAGCGGCAATCTGAAACCCGGTCACGATCCCCACAAGAGCGATCCCTGCGGCGGCGCCGGTCAAGACGCGAGCCGTCTGGGCGGGATGAATTCGCTTAGTCATCGTCGTCGTCCTCGTAATCTCCGTGGTGGTGTCGGTCATCGCCACTAATCGGCGCGGTTCCAGAACCTCCCGAGGTCCCGTCGGATGGCGGAGCATCCTCGTCATCGCAATTCGAATCATCGGCTACAAAAACACCACAATCCGGTTCTTCTGTATCGGGCGCATCTGAATCAGAGTCGTCATCGATGTCAGAGTCGTCTTCTACATCCGGGCCGTCGACACTTGTCGGAGCGCTCTGTGTTTTGGGGGCGGGAGCCGCCGGGGCCGGCGGGGCCGGCGTTGGGGTCGTTGGGATCGTTGGCGCGCTGGTCGACGGCACAAGTGCTTCGGAGGCCGATACGGGTTGACCGCTGCCAAATGCGATCGAGAGAGCATCAGTGTTGGCCGCCATGGCTGCTGTTGCGGTGCCGAGAATGCCGACGACAGAGAGTGCGGTTACCAGGGGAGACTTCATACCTCAACGCTACGAAGTCGAAACTTCAGAAATAGACGTGCTACATCAAAGAATTGGAGAAGATTATTCCTGCTCACCGGTCTTCACGCGCAATGTTGCGAAATCGGGAGAGAATGGGAGTGTGAAGGTTCTTGTCGTTGAAGATGACCCCTCGGTGGCCGACGGCATCGTCGATGGTTTGAGTGACGCTGCTTTTGAGGTTCATCACAGCGCCACCGGTGCAGCAGCTCTCGCCGACTTTTCGTCATTTGGGCCCGACATTGTGCTGCTTGATCTCGGCCTCCCCGATATGGATGGCACGGATGTCTGTCGCGCCCTGCGCAAACAGGGCAGCGTGCCCATCATTGTGGTCAGCGCCCGCGGAGATGAGATTGATCGGGTGGTCAGCCTTGAAATGGGCGCCGATGACTATGTGGTCAAACCATTCGGCATGCGCGAACTTATTGCACGAATCCGCGCGGTTTCGCGTCGCACCAACGCCCCCGAATCTCCCGTAGGTCCCACAGAACGGGTTCTGGGACCACTCACCATCAACACGCGAACTCAGCGCGTAGCTCTGTCCGGCGAAGACATCCATCTCACCCCGACGGAGTTCGAGTTGCTGGTCTACCTGACCGAAGATCCCGGGGCCGTGTGTCGGCGCAGCGACATCCTGAACGACGTCTGGGATACCAACTGGTTTGGCACCACAAAAACTCTTGATGCTCACGTTGCCGCGATTCGCAAGAAGTTGGGACACGCGGGCTGGATTGAATCCGTTCGCGGCGTAGGGTTTCGATTCGGTCAACCGGCATGAAGTGGCGCTTCATGGCCGCCATCATGGCCGTGACACTGCTCGTTCTTCTGGTTCAAGACATCCCCATTGCAAGCTACCTTCAGACGGCCGAACACGCCCGTCTCATCACCTCGCTTGAAAAAGACGCGTTCGTTCTCGCCGGCAGGTCTCAAGAGGCGCTTGGTCAGCCAACCGAAGCGGCTATTTCTGAACTCAGCACTGTGGCGCAGACTTACCGCAAGGCCGGCGGCGCTCGCGTCGTCATCGTGAATGAAGCCGGTGCCGCCATCGTCACGAGCGATGACGATCAGGCGGCCGTGGGGTCTGAGTACCTTTCGCGACCAGAAATCGCGACAGCGCTGACAGGACAAATTGCCACCGGTGAACGATTTTCGACAACGCTGAACGAACAGCTCGTTTATGTCACTGTCCCGGTATTGCACGGTGAAGACATCGTAGGCGCTGTGCGTCTGACATTCCCTAACCAAACGGTCGTCGACAAGGTCAATTCACAACTGCAGCTGCTGACCCTCGTGGCGATCGTGACGGTCTTCCTCGCGGGAATTGTGGGCTTCATTCTGTCTGTCAGCGTGACCCGCCGACTCAAACTGCTTCAGCGGGCTACCGTCTTTCTTGCCGACGGAGATCTTTCGGCTCGCACGGATGAACGGGGAGCCCCAGAGATTAAGTCACTGTCGCGTTCGTTCAACCTCATGGCGGATCGTCTGGACGGACTCCTCGCCCAACAGAAAACTTTTGCCGCGGATGCGTCCCACCAGTTGCGCACTCCCCTGACGGCGCTTCGCCTCAAGCTGGAACGGGCCCGGGACATGGTCGGAACAGATCCTGTTGGCGCTGAACAGCGCATCGCCGCTGCCGAAACCGAAGCGAACCGCTTGGGCAACATCATCGAGGGCCTCCTGATGCTGAGTCGAACCGAGGCGAGCTCGGCGCCCATAGAGAACTATGACGTTGCCCAGATCTCTCGCGAGCGCATTGAACACTGGCAGCCGCTCGCGACAGAGTCAAAGCTCAAGATTCGCTATGAGGGTCCCGTCACCGCGAATGCGCTTGCGGTGCCGACCGCCGTTGAGCAAATCATCGATAACTACATTGACAATGCGCTCAGCATCGCTCCGGCGAAATCGACGCTGACAGTCCGGGTCGTCAAAAACTCACGCTTTGTTGAAGTCCACGTGCTCGATCAGGGCCCCGGGCTGAGCAAGGAGGACTGCCGGCGGGCTTTTGACCGCTTCTGGCGCGCAGCGAGTGATACCAAGGGCAGTGGTTTGGGGTTGGCAATCGTGGCACAACTTGCCCGGGCGAGCGGAGCGCAAGCCCTTCTGGCGCCACGGCCCGAAGGCGGACTAGACGCAAGCGTGCGGTTCACTGCCTCATAGGCAGACAGAGGTTTACAGCCATGTCACAGGGCAGACGCGTCGACCGCGAGTAGCATTGGACTCAGAATTGACAGTATGCGGGCGAGGTAATTGTGGGCATTCTTGATCGCATTGAGCGGGGCCTCGAGCGCGCGGTGAACACTGCGTTTGCCCGTACTTTCCGGTCCGGAGTTCAACCCGTCGAAATAACTTCAGCCCTTCGTCGCGAGCTTGATACGAAAGCCAGCGTGGTAGCGCGAGACCGAATTCTTGTTCCCAACGTGTTCACCGTCCGCCTCTCGAGACCTGACTTTGATCGACTTTCCGGCATGGGCCGAACCCTGACCGATGAAATCGCCAAGCAACTCACCAAACACGCGCAAAGCCAGGGCTACCAATTTGCTGGCGGAATTCGGCTGAAGCTCGAGCCCGATATCGCGCTTTCCGTCGGACTCATCGGTATCGATGCGCGGAATGTTCGCGGCTCCGTCACGTGGCTGGCCGTGGTTGATATCAACGGCCGGCGGCACAATCTGAAGAAGGGCGTTACCGTCGTCGGTCGCGGAACGGACGCCGACATTACGGTCAACGACTCATCGATTTCGCGGCGGCACATTGAGTTAACCTGGGACGGAACGCGCGCTCAGGCCAAAGACCTAGGGTCCACCAATGGCTCCCGAATCAACGGTTCCCGGCTGACTATTTCCGGCCTGGAGTCTGGTTCGGCCATCGAACTCGGCGCCACCACCATCGTCTTTCATGTCGTTCCCGAGACGAAAGGCAACACGGAAGATGTGCCTGCTCACTCGCGAACCAGTGCACCCGTTCGCGATGCCTTCGGGAGTTGATCATGAGTGAGCTCACGCTGTTTATCTTCAGGATCGCCTTCTTGATTTTGCTGTGGGTTTTTGTCTTCTTTGTGGTCTACGCCGTGCGAAGTGACCTCTTCGGTCAGCGCGCGAAAAAGATGACGGCGCCCTCGCTCGCCCCCGCGTCGTCTGCGTTTCTGACGCAAGCCCATGCCGCAATCTCGGATCCTGCAGTCCCTCGAGCCGCCCAGGGATCGCGCCTCTGGTTGGTCATCACGGCCGGCACAAAAGCCGGCGAACGCATACCTCTGGGTGATCAGGCACTCACCATCGGCCGTTCATCTGATTCGTCGCTCGTGATTCGAGACGATTACACATCGACCCGCCATGCGGTCATTGAGATGCGGAATGGCGAGTGGCACATTAGCGACCTAGATAGCACGAATGGCACCATTGTCAATGGCAAGCGGATTTCGGGCTCCGTGCCACTGGCCCTGAATGTGCCCATCACAATTGGCCAAACGGTGTGTGAAGTGCAGGGCGACGCATGAGCGGTCTCGCGGCGGCGCGCTCCGATGTCGGCCGGGTGCGAACGTCAAACCAGGATTCCGGATATGCCGGTCAGTTTTTGTTTATTGTTGCCGACGGCATGGGCGGGCATGCCGGTGGCGACGTTGCTTCGGGAATCGCGGTGCGTGATCTTGCGAAACTGGATCGCCCCTTTGCCTCGTTGACAGAGGCGAAGAAGGCGCTCACCCGCGAGCTGCAAGTCATAAACGACAGCCTGTCTCACGTCGTCGATAACCAACCCGAACTGGCTGGCCTGGGAACTACGGTGAGCGCACTCCTGCGCGTTGACGACCGCTACGTGATTGCACACATTGGCGATTCGCGAATTTACCGACTCACAAACGGTGACCTCACGCAAGTGACAAAGGACCACACGTTCGTGCAACAACTCATTGATGCCGGGCGCATCACACCGGAAGAGGCCAAAGACCATCCCCGGCGATCTGTGTTGATGCGCGTCTTGGGCGACGTCGAGGATCAACCGACTATTGACATTGCAGACCTGCCGGCCATCCCCGGTGAGCGCTGGCTTCTGTGCAGCGACGGCCTCACGGGTGCCGTTGACGACGGCGCGATTGCCGATGTGCTTTCGGGCAAGGCTACGTCGGAGCAGGTGTGCTCCCGTCTTGTCGACAGGGGTTTGCGTGCAGGGGCTCCCGACAACATCACCATTGTCGTGCTTGACGTCGCGGCAGAGGCTGAGGCGCGTTCAGATTTTGTCGGCGCCGCCTCGTCAAAACGCAAGCTACCCGAGCGTCCCCCGGCAGACACGGGCACGTCGCCTCGTCCGAAAACGCGAACAATCCCCGTCTCAACGAGTGAGTTACCCCTTCCGCAAACAACCCCTGCCGGTGCATCGATCGTTTCCGAACACACCTCGGCTCGTGACGCCCAGCGGCGACGACGCATCTGGGCGGCCGTGGTGTCGATATGTGTCGTCGGTATTGTGACGGTGGTCGCGATTCTGGGTTACCAGTGGACCCAGTCCCGCTACTACCTCGGCGTCTTGGGAACGCATGTGGCCGTGTTTCAGGGTATTCCGGTGACCCTGGCGGGGCTGCCCCTTTCCCAGGTCTACCTCGAGACCGATGTGATCGTCACTTCCCTGTCTACCTACGAACAGGCTCAAGTCCGTCAAACGATTTCTTTTGATAACGCATCCGATGCCGTCTCTGCCGTGAATCGGATGAACGGTGACTAGCGCGAGCGTTGATCTCGCCAAGATCGATACGGGCCAGATACCGCGCATCCCGAGGGTCCGTTCGTCACAACGCCGTCGAAACATTGAATTAGGGCTGCTTGTTATTGCCTCCGTCCTAAGCGCCATCGCGGTGGGCTTGGTGCAGATGGCAACAATGGGGGCGGTTCACGGCGGAATTTTTGCCCTCGCCGCGATCATCGTAATCTTGGTCCTTCTGCTACACATTGTTCTGCGGTTTGTCGCACCGAGTGCCGACCCCCTGATCATGCCCATCGCCGTGATGCTCAATGGCATTGGCATTGCAGAGATTTATCGCATTGATCTGGCCCTGAACAATGTCGGATGGGACTCGCTGGCGATTCGACAGATTGCGTGGACGGCTCTTGCTTTGGCTGCCGCCTTCATCGTCATTCTCACCATGCGATCACCGCGATCCCTGCAGCGCTACACCTATACCTCAGGTCTCGCTGCCGTGATTCTGCTTCTCCTCCCCATGGTTCCCGGTCTCGGCGTAGAAGTTAACGGCGCGCGAGTCTGGATTGATATCGGAGGCCTGACCTTCCAACCGGGTGAGATTGCCAAGATTGCGCTCGCCGTTTTTTTTGCCGGTTACCTCGTGCAACACCGCGACAGTCTGTCTATGGTGGGTCGCCGCGTTATCGGTATTCGCTTTCCGCGGGGCCGCGACCTCGGTCCGATTGTGGCCATTTGGATTTTGTCGATGCTGGTCATCGTTTTTCAGCGCGACCTGGGAACGGGTCTTCTCTACTTTGGACTCTTTCTCGTCATGCTCTACGTTGCGACAGCACGCGTCTCGTGGGTGCTTTTGGGCATCGGGCTATTCGCCGCCGGCGCAATAGCCGCCAACCAATTCTTGACCTATGTTCATGATCGATTTGCCAACTGGTACGACGCATTTAATCAACAAGTTTTCGATGCGGACGGCGGGAGTTATCAGCTCGTGCAGGGCCTATTCGGCATGGGGCACGGGGGTCTCATCGGTACGGGCTTGGGCCAAGGCATGCCCTACATCACGCCCGTTTCACAGAGTGACTACATCGTGGCCAGTGTTGCAGAAGAACTGGGGCTGGTTGGCCTCTTTGCTCTGCTCTGCCTTTATGTTTTGCTCGTCTCTCGGGGCGTTCGTATTGGCTTTGCTGCGACCGATGACTTCAGCAAATTACTCTCTGTCGGCCTCGCCAGCGTCATTGCACTGCAGACATTTCTTGTCGTTGGTGGTGTCACGCGAATCATCCCGCTCACCGGTCTCACCACGCCGTTCCTGGCAGCGGGCGGA
>CAFBMB010000005.1_pt1 | contig 22495 bp, 14 predicted proteins | sample 7268381 | NCBI WGS metagenome assembly CAFBMB01 (sample SAMEA6814053, study PRJEB35770) | freshwater metagenome | biome: Freshwater; feature: Freshwater reservoir; material: water | place: Czech Republic | collected 2017-05-23 | depth 30m m
AGATTCGTGCACCGAGTGGTGAGCTGTTTAGCCTGCACCGACCAATTGTTCTCGGGCGAACGCCCCGAACGCCCCTGGGCCCCTTCGATCGCGTGCTGTTATTGACCTGGCCGGGCGAGGACCGTGAAGTATCAGCCACCCACGTCATGCTGGAACAGGTCGAAACGCGCGTGGTGATCACGGATCTCGGTTCGGCAAACGGCACGCGCGTGCGCGTGCCCGGGCAGCAGCCACGCAGGCTGGCGCCCCACGAGACCTTTACGGCCTCCGGCGAGGCAACCGTGGAATTTGGGCACAGCGGTAGAATTATGGTTATTCCCGCTCGATCCGCTCCCTCAGCCTGAGGCTCTCGCGGCAGCGGAGTTATTTGCGCAGGGAAGTGATTTGTCGTGACCGCCATCGGAATCAACACCACGGGTCACACCGTGCGCGATTCCGCAACGGGCGCGGCCGTCACGCTGTCGTGGGCTGCGGCCACCGAGGTGGGTTTGCAACGAAGCGCCAACGAAGACAGCTTCGTCGTCGGTTGCCCCATTTTTGCCGTCGCTGATGGAATGGGCGGTCACTCCGCCGGCGACGTGGCCAGCGGTGCCGTCGTTGCTCGCCTGGCCGAGATGGCAAGCAGTGAGTTCGCTCGTGCCGATGACATTCAGACGGCGCTCGAGCGTGCGGTCGCTGACCTTGACAAGCTCGTTCTGGATGATCAACGGTCGGCGGGCACCACGGTGACCGGAGCAGTGCTCGTTATCGACGACGGCCGGCTCGAATGGGCCATTTTCAATATTGGTGACTCACGCGTTTACGCGCTCCTCGATGACACTCTCGAGCAGCTGACGCGCGATCATTCGATTGTCCAGCAATTGGTTGATGCGGGAGATATCACGCGCGACGAGGCCGACATTCACCCGCACGCAAATGTCATCACTCGCGCCGTCGGACTGATGGAGCCCCCTGTTCCCGACATCGTTTCGATTCCCGTCACACCCGGAACCCGAATTTTGTTGTGTTCGGATGGCCTGACCAAAGAAATCACAGATATCGGCATTGAGCACTTTCTCAGATCGACCGCGACGGCTGAGGATACGGTGACCGATCTCATGCGAGCTGCGCTGGGTAACAGTGGCCGTGACAACATCACCGTTGTGGTTGTTGATGTGCTGGCTGTGACGGCCCCCAGCCAGACGGACTGATCGCAATGGCCCGGCGCATCCCTTCCGAGCCCCCGATTCTCAATGGCTTTTCGTTCGTTCGCGCTCTGGGCTCGGGCGGCTTTGCCGATGTGTTTCTTTACGAGCAAGACCTTCCACGCCGTCAGGTTGCCGTCAAAGTTCTGCTGTCGGACACAGTGAATCCACGGGCAACTCAAATGTTTGTGGCCGAGTCTCGACTTATGGCCCATGTCAGCACGCATCCGGCGATCCTCACCGTGTTCGATGCGGGCGTTGCCGCCGACGGACGTCTCTACCTCGTCATGGAGTACTGTCCTTCCGGCTACGGAGATATGTATCGGTCCGAGCGCATTCCCATCCCCGAGGTGTTGAAGACGGGTATTCGTATGGCGTCCGCTCTTGAGACGGCTCATCGGTCCCATGTTCTTCACCGTGACGTGAAGCCGGCAAATATTCTCTTCACGGTCTACGGTCATTCCGTGCTCAGCGACTTTGGAATTGCCGCCACCGTGTCAGCCTCGGATCGCGGCGAGGCAGCCGGATTGAGCGTGCCCTGGTCGGCGCCCGAGATAATTTCTCAAGACACCACGGGAACCGTGTCAACAGATATCTTCTCACTCGGCGCCACGCTCTTCTCTCTTGTTGCGGGTCGAACTCCTTTTGAGCGAGCGGGAAAGGACAATGCTCCCGGCGTCATAGCCGGACGGATTCTGAAGGGGAAGCCCGACGGCATTGATCGCAGCGATGTCCCAGAATCGCTTCAGCTACTTCTGGCCCGCACGCTGGCCCGTGACCCGCTCGCTCGACCCCTATCCGCTCTCGCTTTCGCGCGCGAGCTTCAGGCCGTCGAGGCAGAGCTGGGCATCGCGCAAACCCAGATTGATGTGCCGATGTATGTTGACCCCGTTGTCTCCGGGGCGGGTGATACGCAACTCACGAGCGTCGTTCCCGATCGCCGTCGATCCTGGCGCCGGCGAGGCTCGACGTCATGACCGACACGGTCACGCCGCGGCGGCGATTTGGCCGCTTCGTACCCGTGGGAATAGCCATCGTCGCCGTTAGTGCGCTGATTACCGGCATAGCAGTGGCATCCGGGTTTACCGCCGCTCGTGTCGAAACAACCGACGGCGCCGTATGGATAACCAGCATGGATCGTGAAGCACTGGGGCGGGCAAACACGCGTATTCAGCAGCTGGGAAGCATTGTGGGCACCCAGACAGAGCTCATTGATGTCGTTCAATCAACCCAGGCCGTCTATTTGTTGGACGATTCAAAGCACACCATTACGCCCGTCGACGAACGCACGAACACTCTCCTGACTCCCATCGCTCTTCCCGCGGGAGTCACCGATGTGACGATGACCGACAGGTTCGTGGTCGCGCACGCGAGTGAAACAGGAGACGTCTGGGTGGTTCCCCTGGCCGCCGTCTCGACTTTTGACGCCCGGTCACCGGCACGCTTGTCTGTGGGTCCCGCCTCGCAGATCGCGGTCGAACCGGGGGGATTGCTCGTGGGAGTGAGCCTCAAGGACTCGACCGTGACTGTCGTTGATATCGGCACGGCAGATGCGCCCTCGACGGTAGACCTGCCTCAAAAACTTTCGCTCGACCAGGTCAGTGTGACTCTTGCGGGCCAGGCGTGGGCGGTATTGGATGCTGCCGCTGGCCACCTGTATCTCCCGGGTCGTGATGTGGATCTTGCGGCTACGACGGGCCCAACGACGCAGGGCATTTTGGCCCAGCCCTCGGCAGACGCCACCGACGTGATTGTCGCCTATGCAAATGGTCTCGCTCAGGTGACGATGGGCGGAACGGTCTCATCTCTCATGAGTCAAGCGAATCTGGGTCGACCGGCACCACCGCGAACTCAAAATTCCTGTATCTACGCCGCCTGGTCGGGCGGGCAGGTGTGGTCACGATGCCCCGGCATGGCGGCGGCAATCAGTGACGCCGAGGGAATGCTGGGCACGGCTCGGTTGAGTATTCGTGAGCGGGGCGGCGTACTTGCTCTCAATGACGTGCAGACCGGAACGGCCTGGACGCTTCAGGATGGTGTTCATCTCATCGACAACTGGGATGAGTTGATTCGAGATCAGACCACTGCGCAAACCGTTGTTGCCGATGATTCGGGAACTCAGACGGTCGATCCGCAACCCCAACCCCCCGTCGCGCGTGATGACAGTCTCGGCGCTCGGGCGGGACGCATCACGTATCTGCCGGTCTTGCTCAATGACTTTGATCCGAACGGTGACGTTCTCGTCATTACCGACGTCACACCCGTCGCGCCCGCACTGGGCACGGTTGATATTGCGCCGGATCGCACCTCGCTGCGTCTGGCCCTAGCCCCCACTGCCTCCGGGGTTTTTAGTTTTGGATATTCGATTGACGACGGTCGGGGCGGAGAAGCGAGCGCTCGCGTGACCGTCACCGTTCGGGCCGAAAGTGAAAACTCGGCCCCCGTGCAGGTTCGCCAGACGCAAGCAGACGTTGCCTCGGGGGGCCAAACAACACTCAGTGTCTTGGGGGACTGGGTCGATCCCGAAGGCGACCCCATTCATGTGGTTCAGGCAACAACAGGGTCGGGTGTCGTCACGTTCACTCCCGGCGGCAGGCTGTCGTTCATTGACTCGGGTGCATCGAGCACGCAAGCACGCATCGATCTCGAAGTATCAGACGGACGTGCCAGCGGTTACGGCACCATTTCCATATCGGTCAAGCCCGGTTCTGTCGTCCCCATCACCGCAGAACCCTACGCCGTGCTCGCTTACACCGATGAACCGATCCGGATTTCACCGTCGGATCACGTGCGCGGCGGATCGAGTGCCGTCAGTTTGACCGGAGTTCCTGGCGTGCGTGGACTCGATATCGTCGGTCACTTTGATGATTTCGCGTTTTCCGTGACGGCCGCCCGCACCGGAACCTATTACGTCAGCTACGCCGTCAGCGACGGCCGCACGAACGGTTCAGGTTTGGTCAGGGTCGATGTGGTGAACCGTCCGGCAGTCGGTGCCGCGCCTGTGACAGCACCCCATCAGGTCGTGGTGGGTTTGCAGCAAAGTCGAACCATTGATGTGACCGCTACGGATGTCGATCCCGCGGGGGGTGTTCTCGTGGTGACCGGTCTCACGTCGGGAGCCGTGACACCCGAGGTGCGGGCCGAGGTGGTCGATTACCACATCATTCGAGTCACTCTGTTGAGACCACTTTCGGGGGTGCACGTCATCACCTATCGTGTCTCGAACGGGTCGAGCTCGGCGGAGGGGCAGGTGGCCGTGGTGGAGGCGCCCGCGCCGACCATGTCACTGCCACCCATTGCGGTGCCCGATGCCGTCACCGTGCGGGCAGGCAACGTCGTCAACATTCCGGTACTCGCTAATGACATTCATCCCTCAGGCGGAGTATTGACGCTTGCGCCCATCCTTGACCAGCAGGTTCCCGAGGGTGCCGGTCTGTTGTTTGCCACGGCCACTCAGCTGCGCTACCTCGCGCCGGAACAGCCGGGAACCTATTCGGCCGCCTATCGTGTCGTGGCCGACAACGGCGCTTGGGCTACGGGCATCGTTTCGATTACCGTGCGCCCCCGGGATGCCGCGAGCAATCGTGCCCCTCAGCCTGCGGCCATCACGGCTCGCGTGGTGGCCGGTACCACGGTCCGCATTCCCGTTGAGTTGGCTGGGGTGGATCCGGATGGTGACAACGTGCAGCTTGCCGGACTCGCCTCAAACCCCACTAAGGGCGCGGTGACGTCTGTCGGTGCCGACTGGATTGAGTATGAGGCGGGACCGTATTCGAGTGAAACGGATAACTTCACATATTCGGTGATTGACGGATTTGGCGCCGTAGCGGTGGGCAATATTCGAGTGGGTATTACGCCCGAGACGACGGGGAGCAGCTCACCAACAGCATCGCCAGACACCGTTGTCGTGCGTCCGGGCCGCACAATCGTGGTCGATCCTCTGGCAAACGATTCGGATCCTGGGCAGCGCCCCTTGACCGTCACTTCTGTTCAACCCACAACACCGAGCGTCACCGCAACCGTGTCATCGAACCTGGTTACCATCACCGTCCCGGACGCGCCGGGAACCTATGGCATCCTCTATGAAATATCGAATGACCTGGCCGGAACGGCATCGAGCTTTATTACGATTGATGTTCGCGCCGATGCTCCCCTCAATGCCCCCGTTTTGAGCGACACCCTAGTTCCGTTGAGTGATATTTTGACGCGAAGCGACATCGACGTGGATGCGTTCGCGAACAGTTTCTGGGCAGACGGTGACATTCGTGCGCTGACTCCGCAACTCGTCGCGGGATATCCGGGGGCTGCCCGCGTCGAGGCCGCTGGCAAGATTCGAGTGACGGTTCAGCAGAAATCGCAGGTCATTCCGTTCAGCGTGAGTCACCCCGATGACCCCAGCATTGTGTCCTACGCATTCATCTGGGTGCCGGGAACAGATGACGCCCGCCCGCAGGTGAAACGGGATGCCAAACCACTGACTGTGAGCAGTGAGAAGACGATCCGCATCAATATCAATGACTACGTGACGGCCGCGGCGGGCAAGCAGGTTCGTCTTACTTCCCCCGACACGGTGCGCGCGACGCACGCTAATGGTGAGTCGCTCGTCATCGACGATACGACCCTCACGTTCACCAGCGAGAACCTTTACTTTGGCCCAGCGTCGCTCTCGTTTGAAGTGACGGACGGCACCAGCGGTGATGATCCGGCGGGTCGACGTGCCGTCATTGTTTTGCCCATCCAGGTGACTCCGCGCGGAAACCAGCCACCCATTCTGCAGGACACCCAGATTGAGCTTGAGCCTGACTCATCGAAGCAAATCGATCTTGTCAAGATCACTCGGTATCCCTACGCACGTAACGTTGGTGAGTTGACCTACCGCCTGCGCGGGGCAACCGACGGCATTACGACGAAACTCGACGGAACGGTGCTCACAATAACGGCCGCCCCCGGAGCGGCAAAAGGTTCTCGCTTGGCGCTCGAAGTCACACCCTCAGACGCCGAGAATGAGGGCAAACCGGGAACCGTCGTGATATCTATCGTGGCTTCCACTCGCCCCATCGCCGTGCCGCAGTCTGACCGCGTAACGGTTCGCCGCGGCTCTGCCGTCGAGGTGGATGTGCTGGCTAACGACCAGGCGAGCAATCCCTTCCCCGATACGCCGTTGCGCGTGATCGCCGTGCGCGGAACAGACACGGCCGATCTTCCCGCCGGAGTCACCGTTGTGCCGTCACCCGACAAATCTCGCCTCAATGTCGTCGTGGCCGAGTCGGCCTCCGCGTCCGATATCACGCTGCAGTATGAGGTGGCCGATGCCACCAATGACCCCGACCGTTACGCGTGGGGGGTCATCGCCATTTCGATCCAGGACGTTCCGGATGCACCGACGGTGCCCACTCGAGCGGCCGGATTTGTTAACGGTGAGCTCACGCTCACCTGGGGTGCACCCGCCGGTAATAATTCACCCATCACGGAATACCTCGTGACGAGCGACGGCGGCTACACACGCACGTGCGGCTCGACGGTCTGCACACTCGTGGGCCTGCCTACGGGAACCAAATCCCGATTTTCGGTCGTTGCCGTCAACGGCATCGGACGTTCCCCGGCGAGCCCGTGGAGCGATCCGCTCGGTGCTGATCTTGCTCCGCCCGCGCCAGCCACCGTTACTGCGGCAGTTGTGCCGTTCTCGGGTGCACGACCGGCCGGCGGCGGCGTGAACGTTTCGTGGTCGGCAGTGACTGCGCCCGCCGGCGCCAGTGCGATTACCGAGTATCGGATTGAAATTTTCGAAGAGGGAAACCTTGTTGCTGACCTTCGGGCGGCGGCCAGCGCAACCTCGCTTCTCACCTATTGGGGACGTGCGGGTGCCGCGTACTTTGCGCGTGTGTCGGCGATCAATGCCGCCGACACGGCCGACTGGAACTGGCAAACGTCGTCGACGATCACAGCGGCGGGTCCGCCCATTTGGGGCGGCGGACTGAGCGTCGATGCGGGCGGAGCGCACGTGAACTGGGCGTCGGCAGATCGACAGGGTTCTCCCGAGGCCCCGACGTATTACGTGTGGCGAAGCACGAGTGAACTATCGGCGGCGTGTCCGTCCGATCCGGCCGCTGGCGCCACGGGGTCGACGGCCGAAACCTCGTGGACAGACACGACACCCCTCGCAGATGGAACCTACTGGTTTGCCGTCTTTGCCCGCACCCCCTGGGGTTGTGCGGGAGATGTTACGAGCGTTACCGTCACGACCACGCCCGGCAAGGCCAGCTACGACCAAGCGACCCTGACCGCGCGTGACGCAACAACCACGCGGATCAGCGTGGTAGGCCCCACCGTTGATCGTGCCGCTTCCATCGTGGCTATCTGGCAGGTGCTGGTGGCTGGTACCTGGCAGGAACTGATACCCGACCCCGCAACGACAAGCACCTTTACCCTCGACGCGCTGACGACGGGTTTGAGCAATCCCTTTACCGTGGTCATTCGCGGGTGCACCGCTGAGAATGTCTGTGGCGTCGAGGGCGGATCGACTGCGATTGACGTACCCACCTTCGGCGGATAACCGCCTCGAACAGAAGAGAATATTGAACATGGCAAAGAATGAAAAAACACTCGTCATCACCGAGGAACAAGCTGCCGGATTTGCCAGCGTGTTTGGTCGACTCGCCGAAAATGTGGAACAGGTCGTCGTGGGTAAGGCGCGTGTCATCCGACTCGCTTTCGTCGCCCTGTTTAGTCAAGGGCACCTCTTGATTGAGGACTACCCGGGAACAGGCAAGACATCGCTGGCTCGCGCCATGGCGCAGAGCGTGAAGGGCACGCAGTCGCGCATCCAGTTCACCCCGGACCTGTTGCCGGGAGACATTACGGGCGTGAGCATCTTCGACCAAAAAAAGGGCTCGTTCACGTTTCACGGCGGTCCGATATTTGCCAACATCGTGTTGGCGGATGAGATCAACCGGGCGAGCCCCAAGACGCAGTCGGCACTCTTGGAAGTTATGGAAGAACGACGGGTCACTGTTGACGGGGTGAGTCACGAGGTCGGTGAACCGTTCATGGTGATAGCCACGCAAAACCCAATCGAGCAGGCCGGCACGTACCGTCTTCCCGAAGCTCAACTCGATCGGTTCATCATGAAGACGTCGCTGGGGTATCCGGATCATGCGGCGACGGTGAGCATTCTGGCCGCCCGCTCGGGTAGGGCGGTGCAAGACGTCGAACCGATTGTGACCGCCGATATGGTGACCAAGATGGCTGTTCTCGCCGAGGGCATTCATGTGGCACCGGAGGTTCTTGACTACATCACTCGCCTCACCGAAGCAACGCGCGTGGCTCCCGAAGTTCGACTCGGCGTGAGTGTGCGTGGTGCGTTGGCCCTCACCCGGGCGGCGCGCGTGGCCGCAATTTCTGAGGGACGCCTCTTCGTGACGCCGGACGATGTCAAAGACCTCGCCGACGCTGTCTTTGCGCATCGACTCATTCTCGATGCCGAGGCTGAATTTGATGGTGTCACCGCGACGAGTGTGATGAGCCAGATCCTTATCGATACGCCCCTGCGTCACGAGTAGGAACCGGCGAAGCGAACGAAGGGTCTTATGTCTGTGCGATGGGTAACAGTCACCGGCTGGATGTGCTGGTCGATGTTTGTTGCGTGCCTCGTGCTGGGCCTGAGTCTCTCGTGGCGCGAGGTCCTCATTATTGCGGTGGCGCTCGGGTTGGTCGCCGTTGTCGGATTGTCGATCTTGCGGCGACGGGGAACACTTGTGGTCACGTTTGCCTCATCGGTCGTGCGCGTTTTGCCGGGAACGCGAGCCACGCTGGGTGTCACCCTCGCGAATCCGGGCCGGTTTTCGACATCCGCGACCGACGTTGATATTCCCGTGGGAAGTGACCTCGTCACCAGACGAACCGCCAGGCTTCCGGGGGGCGGCGCCTTCGAGACGGTGCTCGAGGTCGATGCGCCGCGACGAATGGTCATCCCCATTGGTCCCGTGTCAATCGTTCGTCGTGATCCCTTCGGTCTTTACCGCCGTTCGATTACGCTGCACGGAACGGCAAAAGTGGTGGTGCATCCGACAACGGCAACGCTTCCCCCGCTCAGTGCCGGATTTGTGCGTGACCTCGAGGGTGAAGCAACGCGCGACCTGACAGACTCTGACCTCTCGTTCCATGCGTTGCGGGAGTATGTGGCCGGCGACGATCGACGACACATCCACTGGAAGTCAAGCGCCAAAACTGGACGTTTCATGATTCGACAGTATGAGCAGACACGCCGATCGCGCATGCTCATCGTGCTCGACACGCGCCGTGGCGCTTACGTCGACGACGCCGAATTTGAGCTCGCCGTGTCGGCCGCTGCGTCGTTGGGTGTTCGCGCTCTGCGAGACAGCCGTGACGTGACATTCGCCGTTTCCCACGCGAGCCTTCAGCATCAGGTCCAGCGGCCACGGTCATCTGCCCTTCAGGTGCGTGAGACGGTTGCCCGCCTCTCGTCGGTGTCGCCACCGCGCCTGCTCGACGACGTGGCCAGCGTCACGCGGTCAGAGGCCAGCCTTCCGATTGCCGCCCTCACGCCGTACGCCGCGCAACTGGCAACCGATGTCTCGGTCGTTTTCGTGGTGACGGGATCGACACCTCAGGTGTCTGACATTGAACAGGCGTCCCTTCCCTTTGGTGCCGGCGTGGAGGTCATCACGCTGCGTTGCTCGGTCGAGGGCGTTCCGTCGTTGCGCACGTCAGGACGACTGTCGGTGGGCACGCTCGGTCGACTCGATGACCTCACCAAACTCATGACACGTCATCGAGTAGGTGCGTAATGCCCGTTTTTGGCGTGCTCGCCGTGGCCCTCGGCCTGATGCCCCTCTGGCCGATTTATCAGAGCCCGGGATTTATTGTGGCCGTGGCTGTTGGCTGTCTGGCCGGCTCTCTCGCGGCACTGCTTGTGTCGGCTCGACGATGGCCCTGGTGGACGCTCCCCCTTCTTCTCATCGGACTTTTCGCCCTTCTGGGCGTTCCGGTTGCTGTGCCACACTCGTCAATCTTCTCCGCGCTGCCCACTCTGCAGGGTGAACAAGAACTTTTCATCGGTGCTGTCGCCGCATGGAAACAGATTGTTACCATCACCCCACCCGTGGGTGACTACGGGGCACTTCTCGTTCCGGTCTTTATGATGTCACTCGTCGGCGCGGCCGTCTCCGTCGTGTTGGGCCGGGTTCGGCGCTTTCGCGCGCTCGCCCTGCTGCCCGGAGTGGCACTTGTGTGCATTGCCATTTGGCTGGGGCCCGACGATGCGCGCCTTTCCGTGCCCGCGGGCGTTGCGCTGACCGCAGTTCTCCTTGCGGCCATGCTTTTCGGAACTCCCGGCGGGGTATGGCGCAAAGTGGTTGCGTTGGCACTGACCATCGCCGTTCTCGGGGTCTCGGGATTCGTCACCGGCCTCCTGAGCACACAACCCGACGTGTGGCGTTCGCGGGTCGTTCCCACTCTCGATCAAGAATCGTTGCCGTCCCCTCTTTCGGCATATCGCTCCTATGCCGTGGGAGACCTTTCCGAAACGCCCATGTTCACCGCACAGGACGCCACGGCCGGAGACATGTTGACCCTCGCCACGCTGTCGCGTTATGACGGTGTCACCTATACCGTGTGGACTCCCGACGGCGATTTCACCCGCCAAGCTGACTACGCGTTGGCCGCCGGGGTTGATGTGACGTCCGCCGTGATTAACATCGATCAGCTCACCGGTCCCTGGCTGCCGCTGCAGGGCGATCTCACCGGAATGCAGTCCGAGGGCGTGGGTCTCGGGTCTCTCTATTACAGCCCCAATGCCTCCACCGCAGTGGACCTCGACGGGCTGACATCGGGACTGAGCTACCGGGTCAGCGGTCCGGGTGTGCGTGCGGCAAATCTGAAGACCCTGCGCGGCGAGATGCCTGGTTCGGCAAAAACGGTCGTCAGTGACGAACCGGCGGGAGTTCAGGCCTTCGCCTCGGCGAACAGTCAGTCTGCCGATGAGCCCGGTGCTCGTCTCGTCGACGTTCTCGGTGCCCTGCGACAGAAGGGTTACATCAGCCACGGGGGTTCCGACGAACCGGCGTCGCGCAGTGGACACTCGGCCGACCGCATCACGGCGCTGCTGACCGACAAGCTCATGATTGGCGATGCGGAGCAATACGCCGTCGCCGCGACACTGTTGGCGCAGCAGGTGGGATTTCCGGCGCGCATTGTTGTGGGCTTTGTCGTGCCCGAAAGCAGTCCAGAGATTCGTGGTTCCGACCTCACGGCATGGGTCGAGGTAAACACGGAGCGCGGCTGGGTTGCCCTGGATCCCGTTCCCGAAGATCGTCCGATTCCCGATGCCCCGCCCGAAGACCCCAACAAGGTGTCGCCTCCGCAGTCTGTGGTTGAACCACCCCCGGCCGATATTTCGCAGGTGCGTTCGGCGCAAGCTCCTCAATCGGATCAGTCAAACGAGACCGACGCACCCGATCCGATCTGGATTCTTGTCGCAGTCATCCTGCAGGTGCTCGGCTGGGTGTTCCTCGTCGGTGTCGTGCTTCTTGTGCCACCGCTGACGATTCTCGTGGCCAAACTGTGGCGTCGCCGCCGGCGACTTTCGGCACCGCATCCCCGGGCTCGGATCATGGGTGCCCAACGGCAGGTTGCCGACGTGCTCGTCGACGCTCACTATCCGATTGGCCGAGCGACCACCAATCGCGAAATGGTCCAAACCGTGCCCGTCGCTCAGGCTGGTCAGCTCGCTTTCGTCATGGACCGTGCCGAGTACTCACTGGACGACATGGTGGCCGCCGATGCGCGGGCGGCCTGGCTGGTGGTTTCAGAAATAGAGAGAGAGCTCATGTCTGGGTTGACCCGTCGGGCGCGTTGGGCCCGTCGCCTCTCGCTTCGATCCTTTGTAAACCGTGTGCGTCGGCCTCGTCGCGGCCGTGAGACCGGTGAGTAACATGACATACATGAGCGCCGACGAGTCACCCTGCGACATCTGCGGCGAGAGCCTGCCTCCCGGCGCATTTTTTTGCGGAGAGTGTGGCGCGAGTGTTCCCGAACGACCCGTGCTCGTGCCAGTACCCCCGCGACAAGAAAACTTGCCGGAGCCCACGGTTGTGGTGGACATAACAGACCTTGTGTCTCTCGTCGTACCCGCGAAAACTGAGCCAGAGCCAGAGCCAGAGCCAGAGCCACTGCTCGCGGCCATCCCGACGTCAACAGAACCGGAGAGAACTGCCGAGGCTCGTTATGGCTTGGTGTTTAGCACGGGCGAGCGGGCTCAGATCACGGGTCGCGCACTGATCGGGCGCAAGCCGAGCCCCGAAGCGGGCGATGGGTGGGATCATCTCATCGTGGTCAACGATGCGTCCCGCACGGTCTCAAAGTCGCACCTCGCCCTCGAGGTCACTGCTGACGGTCTGGTTGTGACCGATCTCGAGAGTGCGAACGGAACGGTGGTCAGTGTTCCCGGTGTGGCTGCCGAGCGCCTCATTCCGCACGAGCGCGTTATTCTTCCTCGAGGAGCTTCGGTGGGCATGGGCGACCAGTCCTTCATCATCGACTAGCGGTCGCCGCCAGCGACCAACGCCGGCCCGCGTCCCGGCCCCCGTTTTGCGGCCAAGCATCTCGGTCGTGTGGATAGTTGGTTGCACGATGTCGCGAGACATGGTGACCTCGCCGGGTGCCCCGTCCCCGTTTCATGACCTCACTTCCGCTGCTGTCGCTGGTCACTCCCCTCGCAATGGCGGTGGTGATGTGGCTCGTCACATCGTCTCCCGCAATGATGCTGATGGCTGCCCTGGGGCCTGTCGCTATGGTTGCATCTTTTGGCGATGCCTGGCGGGTCCGGCGTGTTCAGGCCCGCGATCAGGAGCGGGCGCGTGTTCGTGACGTGGCCGAACAGGATTCCCAAGCAATCGTTCGCGCGGCACGTGAAGCTGAACAGGCTCGTCGGGACTATCCCAGCGTGGCTGATCTGCTGAGCACCGGTGATGAACTGGTACTTCCCGCGGCGCGTCACGCAGGGCACATTCGCATCGGTCTTGACGAAGCACGCCGCCCTGTTCTCGTTCCGGCTTCGGTCTCGCTGTGTGTGGTGGGCTCGCCGCTTCATGCGCAACGGCTGATCAGGTGCCTGAGGTTGACTTTCGCCTGGCACGGCTTTGCCGACGCCGAGAGCCGGGTCACCCAGGTCTCTCAGATGAGCCGCGTGCCAGACTCCGCCGACATCATTTTGAGCACAGACGGCCATCACGCATCTCCGGGGTGGGCATATCTCATTGACCGGGGACGAACTATCGAACGCGTCGGAGTGCTGATGGATGACCTCTCGCACCCCCAGGAAGTGCAGATTCATCGCGCTCTCGGACGGCGGCAACAGAGGGTTAATCACACTCCAGCGTTTGTCGACGTGTTGGCAAGAACGCCAGAAACACGCTTATCGACGGATGTGCGCGGCGTGGCTGGGTGCGCGTTGACAGGTGATGAGCCGGCACCGCTGGGCATTTCTCTGATCGAAGACGGTCCGCACTTTTTGCTGTCTGGCGCGACGGGGAGCGGAAAGACAGAGACACTCGTCGCACTGGTGGCTTCGATGGCGGCTAGCTCGACGCCACGGGAATTTACGTTTGCCATTATCGACTTCAAGGGTGGGGGCGGGTTCACGCGACTCGAGGGGCTTCCGCACTGCCGCGGCGTGAGTACGGATCTCGACCTCGACGATGTGGCACGTGCCTTCGTCGGAATAACGGTCGAGATGCGTCACCGCGAGAATCTGCTGCGGCACTGCGCGCAGACGGATGTTTCTGCGGTGTCGGCCGATTCACGTGTGGCACGCCTGCTCATCATCATTGATGAATATCGTGCGCTGTGTGAGCAGATTCCCGAGGCGCGCGGCATCGTGGCTGATATCGCCGCGCGTGGACGCGCACTGGGCGTTCATCTGATGGTCGCGTCACAGCGCGCGTCCGGGGCTTTCGGCGATGATCTTGTCGTCAACGCTCAGACACGCATGTGCCTGGCTCCCGTGAGTGACGACGACGCCCACTATCTCTTGGGCGAAAGGGTTCTCGCCGCGGGTCCAGACCGACAGATCCATCTGCGGCGGCGCTCGGGCATCATCGAGCTCGCCACGCCGCTCATGGTCGACGACGAGACTCTCGAGCGGGCCGCGCTCAACGAGAGTGAAACACGCGGCCCATCAAGTGAGGCAACTGAGCCGTTGTGGTTCCCGGCCCTCCCGGCGCGATTGAGCGTCGCGGATATTGCGGCGGCGAGAAAACGACATTCGGTTGTGAACGGCGCCATCCTGTTGGGACTGCGTCAAGATGCCCGCACAACCGCGTGGTTACCTGCCGTGTACGACCCGGCCGAACACGGCAGTTTGTGGGTGTTCGGTGGCCCGCAGTCGGGTAAGACTTCCCTGCTGATGCAGATCATTCGCGACTCCCCGAGGGCGTGTCACCTTGTCTCGACCGAACCGGCGTTGGCTTGGGACGAGGTGGTCTCTCGGGCAGCGACCGTGCGACAGCGCTCCGGCGATCCCGAACTACTCGTGGTCGACGGCGTCGACGCGCTCCTCTCGGGCCTGCCCGATGACTATCGAGACGACATGTGCGACGCGCTCGAGGTCATTGCCCGTGACGGTGCGGGGCGCGGGTTGACTCTCGTGATTTCTAGCTCAATCCGGGACGCCACGCTGGTTCGGGTATGCCGACACGGGGGCGAGACGATTCAATTGACCCGTTTTCCGGGTCAGGCAGATACGGTGCATTTCGTCTCGACCCGGTCGCCCGAACCCCGCACACAGGTTCCCGGGCGGGGGTTCTGGGGCGACGACGAGGTGCAGTTTCGTCACCCGGGTGATGAGGTCACCCCATCGACAGCCGAACACCGACAACTTCTGTGCATCACCGATATGGTCGCTCTCGAATCTGTTGTCGTTCTGGCCGGTGACGTGTCGCTCTGGCGCAACCTGGCCGACTCACAGGTTTTCACTCCCGAAACGGCCCTCGCAGACTACGAGCGGTTTGCGCTTCTCGTGCGAACTCAACCGTTGATCTGGGATGGTCTGGGGCGTCGCCACGCCCGGCTGCTGGGCATTCCGGTTGAGCGGATTCACCCACCGACTCCCGACACCGTGGTCATCATTGACATCAATGGGAAAACGCTTCGTGCACGCCGTTGTCCCGAGCAGAGTGCCCCGAGCACGGTTCGTCAGTCCGGCAGGTCGGATCTCAACGACAGCGTCAATGCCGGTGAGGGTTAGGCCAATGCCTCGGCGACATCGATCGCCGATATGTCGAGAGCAGCACCGACCGCAGTGTTCGTAAGCTGCCCCGTCCAGGTATTCAGGCCTCCCCGCAAAACCTCGTCATCGCGCAGGGCATCACGCCATCCCTTGTTCGCCAGCGAGCGCACGAACGGCAATGTGGCATTTGTCAGTGCGTAGGTGGAGGTGTGTGGAACAGCTCCCGGCATGTTGGCGACGCAATAAAAAATTGATTTGTGAACGGCAAACGTCGGGTCGGTGTGGGTAGTGGGGTGCGTATCTTCAAAACAACCGCCCTGATCGACCGCAATGTCAACGAGCACGCTGCCCGATTGCATCTTTGCCACGAGTTTGTTAGAGACCAGCTTGGGGGCCTTCGCGCCGGGAATCAGAACGGCTCCGATCACCAGGTCGGCTGCGATAACGGCCCGCTCGATCTCGTACCTGTTTGAGGCGATGGTGTTGACGCGACCCTGGAACGCGAGGTCAAGCTGCGCCAGGCGCGCCAGGTTCGTATCGAGCACGGTGACCTGAGCACCCAAACCCACAGCCATTTGAATGGCGTTCGTTCCGGCCACACCGCCGCCGAGAACCACCACGTTGGCCGCGTGCGTTCCGGGAACACCCGAGATAAGCAGCCCGGGGCCGCCGTGCGGTGACATCATCACGTTTGCGCCCACGAGCGGAGCGAGGCGACCGGCAACCTCACTCATCGGGGCAAGAAGGGGCAGCGACCCGTTGCTCGCCTGCACGGTTTCGTAGGCGATCGCGGTTGTGCCCGCACGCAACAGGGCCGCGGTCAGCTCGGCTTCGGCGGCAAGATGCAGAAAGGTGAAGAGAACGAGGTCGTCGCGTAGAAAAGGGTATTCGACGGCTTGGGGCTCTTTGACCTTAAGCACGAGTTCGGCGTCATTCCAGGCCGAGGCGGCCGATGAAACAATCTGTGCGCCGGCACGCGTGTAAGAATCATCACTCAATCCCGATCCGGTGCCGGCACCGGATTCGATCAAAACATCGTGTCCCTGCGCAACAAGGTCAACGACACCACTCGGGGTTATGGCAACACGGAACTCGTTGTTCTTGATCTCAGACGGAACCCCGATGCGCATGGGTGTTACTTGCGATAACTGGTGCAGGCCGCATCGAGCACGCCAAGGGCATCGGCGATCAGGTCATCCGACATGCGCACATTGGGCAAGAAGCGAAGCACGTTGTAGTTCGTTCCCGCGTTCAACAGCAGCAGACCGTTCTGAAAGCCCTCGTCAACCAGGTGCTTTACGGCCGCCGCGTCGGGCTTTTTTGTGCCCGGCTCAACCAGCTCAATCGCGATCATGGCGCCACGGCCCCGCACCTCGCCAATCATGGGGTGCTTTTCCTGCATCGCTCGTAATCCCGCCATGAGAGTCTTTTCAACCCGCTGGGCTTCGCCCAGGAGGTTGTGACGCTCGATCTGTTCAAACACGGCGATGGACGCAGCACACGAGACCGGATTTCCGCCAAACGTTCCGCCGAGGCCACCGGGGTGAGTGGCGTCCATGATGTCTGCGCGCCCGACAACCCCGGCGAGGGGCATGCCGCCCGCAATTCCCTTGGCGACCGTGATGAGGTCGGGCACGAGAGAGAAGGTCTCCGAGGCAAAGTAGGCGCCCGAACGCGCCATTCCGCACTGCACCTCGTCGGCAACGAAAACGACGTTGTTCTCGTGGCACCAGTCCTGCAGTCTGTTCAGATAGCCGTCGGCAGGAACCATGAAACCACCCTCGCCCTGAATCGGCTCGGCAAATATGGCTGCCAGATCACTGGCGCCCACCTGTTTCTCGAAATACCAGATGGTGCGTTCGGCCGCCTCTTCACCCGAGAGGCCGTCGAGGTAGGGGTAAGAACTCGGCGCCCGAAAGACTGAGGTGCCCAGCGAACCGAAACCGGTGGCGTACGGACTGTTCTTGAAGTTCATCGCCATCGTCATGTTGGTGCGCCCGTGGTAGGCGTGGTCCAACACGCCAATGGCGTTCTTACCGGTGAACTTGCGGGCAATCTTGACGGCGTTTTCGATGGCCTCTGCTCCCGAATTGCATAGCATCGTGCGTTTTTCGTGGTTTCCCGGGGTGTGCTCGGCCAAGAGTTCCGCCACGCGCACGTATCCCTCATAGGGGGTGACCGTGAAGCACGTGTGTGTGAAGCGCGCCACCTGTTCGGCTACGGCGGCCACGACCGCGTCGTCGGTGTGCCCAATCGTGGTAACGCCGATTCCTGAAGCGAAGTCAATGAACTGATTTCCATCGATATCGACCACGATCGACTCGTGTGCTTCGGCGATATAAACGGGAAGGGCCGCGCCGACCCCGGGCGGAACGACTTTGGCGCGGCGGGCGTGCATGGCCTGAGATTGGGGGCCGGGAATGGCCGTCACAACGCGACGCTCTTGAGCAATAGACGACGTGCTTTCAACAATTGTGGTCATAAGGCAATTCTAGGAGTGCCGAACGGTTTACCGAGGGGTGAGAGGATGTCTTTCGTGCGTCGCGTCATTATTTTGGGGTCTACGGGATCCATCGGAACACAGGCCCTTGAGGTTATTGCGGCGAACCCGGAACGGTTTCGAGTGGTTGGTCTGGCCGCCGGAACGAACCGTGACCTCCTCGTTGAGCAGGCGCAAAAGTTTGCGGTAGAGCACACCGCGCTCGGCGCCGATGAGGCCGAGCAGCTGGTGCGCACGGTCGATGCCGATGTCGTTCTTAACGGCATGACGGGAGCCGTGGGGCTGGGTCCCACTCTCGCCACGTTGGAACGGGGTATGACCCTGGCGCTGGCCAACAAAGAGAGCTTGATCATCGGCGGAAAACTGGTGATGGCCGCCGCATCGCCCGGGCAGATTGTGCCCGTGGACAGCGAGCATTCGGCCATCGCACAGTGCCTCGTCTCGGGCACACACGCCGAGGTTCGTCGTCTGATCCTGACGGCCTCGGGCGGACCGTTCCGCGGGCGCTCCCGCGACCAGTTGGGCGACGTGACTCCTCAGCAGGCTCTGGCGCACCCCACGTGGGACATGGGCCTTATGGTCACCACCAACTCGGCCACACTGATGAACAAGGGTCTCGAGGTGATTGAGGCGAGCCTACTTTTTGACATCGACTACGCCGACATTTCGGTGACCGTGCATCCACAGTCCGTCATCCACTCCATGGTGGAGTTTGTCGACGGGTCCACGATGGCGCAGGCCTCGCCGCCCGACATGAAGCTTCCCATCGCGCTGGGCCTCGACTGGCCGCATCGCGTGGCGCACGTGGCCGAGGCGGTGGACTGGAGCAACGCGCACACCTGGACGTTCGAACCTCTGGATGAGGTCGCATTCCCTGCCGTGGCGCTCGCTAAGTCGGTGGGTTCGGCTGGTCTCACGTTCCCGGCGGTGATGAATGCGGCTAACGAAGAGGCCGTGCGGGCTTTCCACGCCGGTCGGCTCGGCTTCACCGACATCGTCGACACTGTTTCTCGCGTTGTCGAGGCGCACTCGGCGCCCGAAGGCGAGCTGTCACGTGAGGTTTTGTTCGATGCGGATGCGTGGGCCAGAGCGCACGCACGCGAGGCCATTGCCAGAAACTAAGACTCGGCGGTATCCTGCCTCCCATGAGCGAGATGGGCGAAGAGGCGCCAGCGGGAGGCAGCCAGCCGGCTCCCGAGCGGGCGAGGTCGCGTCGGGGTCTGATTATTGGGTTATTGGTCGGCGCGCTTGTGGTGTTGATTGTCATTGCCGGACTGCTGTTCTGGCGACCGTGGATTCTCACTCAAGCTCCCACAGCGGCGCCCAGCACCAGCATCTCACCGTCGGCCTCCTCGACTCCTACGCCCGCTCCCGTGGCGGCTTCACTCGAGGTCTCGGTGACAAATCTTGTTCTCAAAAACAGCGCGGGCGAGGTGATGTGGGCGCACTTACTGACCGACGACCCTGCACTCGTCGTTGCCGATCTTGAAACTGCTTTTGGATCCGCTCCGGTTGTCACGGATCAGAGTTCTCGCGAGCAGAGCACGTATTTGGCTGAGTATCGCTGGGAGAATTTCGTGCTCATTTCGGAGCGACCAGGTTGGGATGCACCCGACTCCCTCTTGCGCGCCTTTAACGTATGGGCCCGCGGTCCCGCACAGGGGCCGATCGCGCTGTTGACTCCCGAAGGGATAGCGGTGGGCCAACCGGCTTCCGTCCTGGTTGACTATGCCGACGACTCGTCGATAATCACCGACACCTCAAGCTGTTACGTGATTGAGCGGGATGCGTCCTCCGGATTTGATGATCCGGATCAGGGGGGCCTCTTTACGGGGCGCGTCCTTCAAGCCTGCTCTGACTCGGCTACCGGCCTGGTGTCCGTTTTCCACTCTCCCGGGTTCCTGCTTTTCGACCTCTGACGGCTTTCCGGGCACCCTGACACCGTATCGAAAACGTCGGATGCTGTGCGGGAAACTGTCAGACATTCGGCGTAGTCTCGGCGGGTGGATATCTTTCCCTTCCTCCTCGGTGTGCTCATCTTCTTGATCGGGCTCTCGTTGTCGATTGGTTTGCACGAACTGGGTCACTTGATTCCGGCCAAGATCTTCAAGGTTAAGGTCGGCAAGTACATGATCGGCTTCGGTCCCACGCTTTTCAAACGCACATGGGGCGAAACCGAATACGGGCTCAAAGCTCTTCCCCTGGGCGGCTACATTTCTATGGCCGGCATGTTCCCACCCGGCACGAAGTCGAGGTCGAGCGCGTCACGAAACTTCTTCGGCAAGATGGTGCAAGACGCCCGCGACGCGAGCGCTGAGACCGCCGAAAATGTCGATCAATCTCGGTTGTTTTACCGCCTGCCCGTCTGGAAACGCATCATCATCATGTTCGGTGGCCCGTTCATGAACCTGGTTCTCGCGTTCGTTCTCTTTGCCATCATCGTGATGACCTTCGGCATGCCTCAGTCCACAACGAAGCTGAGTGCTGTCGCTGAGTGCACTCCCGCCAACGCGTCGTGTGCCGTGGCCGATTCCCCGGGCGCGCTCGCCGGCCTCACGGTTGGTGATGAGGTGACGGCCATAAATGGCAAGGTGGTTACGTCGTGGGACGACGTCAGCGCGTTAATTCGCCCGGCCGCCGCCCAGACGTTGACTTTCACGGTGGTCAGGAATGGCCAAATACAAGATATTTCGGTCACTCCCATAGAGGCGGAACGCACGGTTTTTGACAGCTCAGGACAACCGGTTCGTGACAGCACCGGTCAGCCGCTCACGGAGCAGGTCGGGTACGTCGGTATTTCACCCGGCACGCGCCTCGCGCCCCAGCCCATTACAGCCGCTTTTCCACTAATGGGCAGCACCATCACGGGAACGGCCAACATGATAGCCACGTTGCCCCAGCGTCTCGTTGAGGTGGGCCAAGCGGCCTTCGGTGACGCACCCCGCCAGCTCGATGGCCCGATCTCCGTTGTGGGAGTCGGACGCGTCGCCGGCGACATTGCGGAATCCTCACAGGTCACGACAGACGGAAAGATTGCTTCTCTCCTGGGCATCTTGGCCTCGCTCAACATCGCTCTCTTCGTGTTCAACATGCTTCCGCTCCTGCCCCTCGACGGCGGTCACATCGCGGGCGCCCTGTGGGAGCTCATCCGTAAAGGGTGGTCGCGACTGCGCAATCGCCCGGATCCCGGCCCCGTTGACATTGCCCGACTGATGCCGGTCACGTTCGTTGTCGTGGTTGTGATGATTGCCATGAGCGCGCTGTTGATCTACGCCGACATCGTGAAGCCGGTCAGTATTTTCTAGCTCACTTTCGAGAACTCCACGCTGTCCGCAAAACCCAGTCGAGGATGATGTCGACAGTGCGCGGAACGCCGTAGGCTGAAAGCGTGCCTGCCGTAAATTTAGGAATGCCCGCGAAGCCTGAAGTGCTCGCTCCACGACGCGTCTCGCGTCAAATTAAAGTGGGAAAGGTTCTTGTCGGGGGTGATGCCCCGGTCAGTGTTCAGTCGATGACGACAACCCCGACCACCGACATTAACGCGACGCTCCAGCAGATCGCTGAGTTGACGGCTTCGGGATGTGACATCGTGCGGGTGGCCGTTCCGACTCGTGACGATGCTGAAACGTTGCCGATCATCGCGAAGAAGTCTCAGATTCCCGTCATCGCTGACATTCACTTTCAGCCCAACTATGTTTTTGCCGCAATCGACGCGGGCTGTGCGGCTGTGCGGGTCAACCCCGGAAACATTCGCAAGTTCGACGACCAGATTGCCGAGATCTCAAAGCGTGCAGCTGCCGCCGGGGTGAGCATCCGCATTGGTGTGAATGCGGGATCTCTCGATCCGCGACTTCTAGAAAAATACGGCAAGGCGACTCCCGAGGCCCTGGTCGAGAGCGCCGTCTGGGAGGCCAGTCTTTTCGAAGAGCACGATTTTCACGACTTCAAGATTTCGGTCAAGCACAACGATCCGGTCATCATGGTCAAGGCCTATCGCCTTCTTGCCGAGCGAGGTGACTGGCCCCTGCACCTGGGCGTGACCGAGGCCGGTCCCGCCTTCCAAGGCACGATCAAATCTGCCACGGCGTTCGGCATTCTGTTGGGCGAAGGCATCGGCGACACGATTCGGGTCTCGCTCTCGGCTCCCCCCGTAGAAGAAGTCAAGGTGGGCTTGCAGATACTGCAGTCACTCAATCTTCGCGAACGAAAACTCGAAATTGTCTCGTGCCCCAGTTGCGGACGCGCCCAGGTCGATGTCTACACGCTGGCCGAACAGGTGACCGAGGGGCTTCAAGGCATGACGGTTCCGCTTCGCGTTGCCGTGATGGGTTGCGTGGTCAACGGACCGGGCGAAGCGCGTGAAGCAGACCTCGGCGTCGCCTCCGGAAACGGTAAGGGACAAATTTTCGTCAAGGGCGAGGTTATCAAGACGGTGCCGGAGTCAGAGATTGTCGCCACACTCATCGAGGAGGCCAACCGACTCGCGGCGGCGATGCCGACGTCGGAGACGGGCTCTGTGGAGGTCGTCACCTCGTAGGGGTGCGCCGCCGATGGCAAACGTGCTGC
>CAFBMB010000006.1_pt1 | contig 22449 bp, 35 predicted proteins | sample 7268381 | NCBI WGS metagenome assembly CAFBMB01 (sample SAMEA6814053, study PRJEB35770) | freshwater metagenome | biome: Freshwater; feature: Freshwater reservoir; material: water | place: Czech Republic | collected 2017-05-23 | depth 30m m
AGTCACGTGCGTGGTGGGTAATGAACCTAAAACGGCACCGCCCACAGCAACCAGAAGTATCACCATGGCGATGCGCACGCCATAGGCGGCAAGCCACACCACAAGTCGCCGACGTTTCGACACGCTTATTGCCCTTCAATGACCCAGCATCTGCCCCGCCTCTAACCTATCTTTTCCCCGACGCACGTTTCTTCCACCGAGGCGCAGGTCGCCGTACGGTGGGCCAAATCCTTGTCGATCTAGGATTCCGGGATCGGGTTCCGCTGACCCGACACGCCCGGGTTGCAAAATGCTTGACTTCTGTGGGAGACTCGGGAGGTTGCTATTTCCACGCCTTGCGCGTGGACACTGTCATGAAAGTGCATAACGTCGGGCAAGAGCTCGCATCTCGTTAGGCCGCAGGCAGCGCAACACCGCCAACATCTCGTTGCCGAGCTGGGCTTGCCCACATTGGTGTGCCCGCTTGCGTGCACGAGACAAGGTATTGATATCAGAACAGTGGTGCGTTTCACGAGAGTGCAAAAGCACAGCGTCCTATGCGGTCTGGAAGCCGTAAGACGCCGAACTATCTAAGAGAGAAGAGTCAGACATGGCGGGACAAAAAATCCGCATTCGACTTAAGTCGTACGACCATGAGGTCATCGACTCCTCGGCGCGCAAGATTGTCGACACCGTCACCCGTGCGGGTGCTTCGGTAATCGGTCCCGTGCCCCTTCCGACCGAGAAAAACGTGATCTGTGTGATCCGTTCGCCTCACAAATACAAAGACAGCCGCGAGCACTTTGAGATGCGCACTCACAAGCGTCTGATCGACATCATCGATCCCACGCCGAAGGCCGTCGACTCGCTCATGCGTCTGGACCTTCCGGCCGATGTCAACATCGAGATTAAGCTTTAGGGATCGCCATGTCTACGCAGAATAAGACCGTTAAGGGTCTGCTCGGCAAGAAGCTTGGCATGACCCAGGTGTGGGACGAAAACAACAAACTCGTTCCCGTTACCGTCATCGAAGTCACCCCCAATGTGGTGACTCAATTGCGCACCCCCGAGCTGGATGGCTACTCAGCAATCCAAATTGCCGCCGGTGCTATCGACCCCCGCAAGGTGAATAAGCCCGCAACGGGCCACTTCACCAAGGCGGGCGTAACTCCTCGTCGCCACCTCACCGAGGTGCGCACAGATGATGCCTCGTCTTACGCCGTGGGTCAGGAACTCACCGTGGATGGCACCTTCGAAGCCGGCCAAAAGGTCGACGTCGTGGGCACCAGCAAGGGCAAGGGTTTCGCCGGCGTCATGAAGCGCCACAACTTCAAGGGTGTCTCGGCTTCGCACGGTTCGCACCGTAACCACCGCAAGCCCGGTTCTATCGGTGCCTCGTCCACGCCCAGCCGCGTGTTCAAGGGCATGCGCATGGCCGGACGCATGGGTGGCGATCGTGTCACGGTTCTCAACCTGCGGGTACACGCCGTTGACGCCGAAAAGAACTTGATCCTGGTCAAGGGCGCCGTGCCCGGAGCCAAGGGTCGCCTCGTTTTTGTTCGCAACGCTGTGAAGGGGGCATAGTCCATGGCTAACACAACCATTGACGTGTTCGACCTCACCGGCACGAAGTCGGGCTCGCTCGATTTGCCGGCTGACCTGTTCGACGTCGAGCCCAACATGCCGCTTCTGCACCAGGTTGTTGTGGCCCAGCTTGCCGCTGCGCGCCAGGGCACACACAAGACCAAGACCCGCGGTGAAGTTTCGGGTGCCGGTCGCAAGCCGTTCAAGCAGAAGGGAACCGGTCGCGCTCGTCAGGGCTCGATTCGCGCTCCCCAAATGACCGGTGGTGGAATCGTCCACGGACCAACGCCGCGCAGCTACGCGCAGCGCACGCCCAAGAAAATGATTGCTGCGGCCCTCTTAGGTGCTCTCTCTGACCGCGCTCGCGGAAGCCGCATTCACGCGGTCGCCGGTTTTGCGGTCGAGGCGCCCTCGACGTCCAAGGCAGCCACGCTGATCCGCACGGTCGTGCCGGGTCGCAATGTGCTGGCTGTTTGCGCTCGCGGCGACGACGTCGCCATCAAGAGCGTTCGCAACATTCCAGGCGTACACGCACTCTTCGCCGATCAGCTCAACGCCTATGACGTTTTGGTCAGTGACGACATCATCTTCACCACCGACGCGCTCACCGCGTTTGTCGACAGCAAGAAGAAGAAGCAGGAGGTCTCGGCATGACCGCGGCAGACAAGAACCCACGCGATGTCATCATCTCGCCGGTCGTCTCTGAAAAGAGCTACTCGTTGATCGATCAGGGAAAGTACACGTTCATCGTTGACCCCCGTTCGAACAAGACCGAAATCAAGCTCGCTATTGAGAAGATTTTTGACGTCAAGGTTGCTTCGATTAACACACTCAACCGTCAGGGCAAGACGCGCCGCACAAAGTTCGGCGAGGGCAAGCGCAAGAACACCAAGCGCGCCATCGTCACGCTCAAGTCGGGCTCGATCGACTTCTTCACGGCAGTCGGCTAAGGGACCGGTAAGGACACATCATGGCTATTCGTAAATACAAGCCCACGACCCCCGGTCGTCGCGGATCTTCGGTTGCCGACTTTGCTGAAATTACGCGGTCGACGCCCGAGAAGTCGCTGCTGCGCCCCCTGTCAAAGACGGGCGGACGCAACAACCAGGGACGCATCACAACGCGTCACATCGGTGGTGGCCACAAGCGCCAGTACCGTCTGATCGACTTTCGTCGCAACGACAAAGACGGCGTGCTGGCCAAGGTTGCTCACATTGAGTACGACCCCAACCGCACCGCCCGCATCGCGCTGCTTCACTTCGTTGACGGAACCAAGCGCTACATCTTGGCCCCCAACAAGCTCAACCAGGGCGACGTCATCGAGTCGGGTGCCGGTGCCGACATCAAGCCCGGTAACAACCTGCCGCTGCGCAACATCCCCACGGGTACGGTCATCCACGCCATTGAGCTCAAGCCGGGTGGGGGAGCAAAGCTCGCCCGTTCCGCTGGTTCGTCGGTGCGCTTGGTCGCCAAGGATGGCCCCTACGCTCAGCTGCGACTGCCCTCGGGCGAAATTCGCAACGTCGATGCGCGCTGTCGCGCGACCATCGGCGAGGTGGGTAACGCCGAGCAGTCCAACATCAACTGGGGAAAGGCCGGCCGCATGCGCTGGAAGGGTGTTCGCCCGACCGTGCGTGGTGTCGCCATGAACCCGGTCGACCACCCGCACGGTGGTGGTGAGGGTAAGACCTCCGGTGGTCGCCACCCAGTAAGCCCCTGGGGTCAATCAGAGGGTCGCACCCGTCGCAAGAATAAAGAAAGCGACAAGCTCATCGATCGCCGCCGTTCGACCGGCAAGAAGCGCTAGTAGGAGTTTAAGCAGATGCCACGCAGTCTCAAAAAGGGCCCCTTCGTCGACGACCACCTGCTCAAAAAGGTTGTTGCACAGAACGAGGCCAAGACCAAGAACGTGATCAAGACCTGGTCGCGCCGTTCGATGATCGTGCCAGCCATGCTGGGCCACACCATCGCGGTGCACGACGGCCGTAAGCACATCCCCGTGTTCGTGACCGAAACCATGGTGGGACACAAACTCGGTGAGTTTGCCCCCACCCGCACCTTCCGTGGTCACGTCAAAGATGACAAGAAGGGTCGTCGCCGCTAACCGCGGTGACGTAAGGAGAAGACATCATGGTTGAATCTGTCGCCCGCGTGCGCCACATTCGCGTGACCCCGCAGAAGGCACGCCGGGTCGTAGACCTCATACGTGGCAAGCAAGCCACCGAGGCTCTCGCCATTCTCAAGTTTGCACCTCAGGGTGCGAGCGAGCCCATTTACAAGCTCGTCGCTTCGGCCATGGCCAACGCCCGCGTGAAGGCCGACGCGTCGAACCAGTACCTCGATGAACAAGACCTGTTCATCGCCCGCGCTTTTGTTGATGAAGGCACCACCCTGAAGCGGTTCCAACCGCGAGCCCAGGGTCGTGCGTTCAAGATTCTCAAGCGCACCAGCCACATCACGGTCGTGCTCACCACGCCCGATGAGACGCAGGCTGCTGCCGTGAGCGCTTCGAAGAAGGAGGCCAAGTAATGGGCCAGAAAGTAAACCCGTACGGCTTCCGCCTGGGAATCACGACCGACCACGTGTCGCGCTGGTTCTCTGACAGCACGAAGAAGGGTCAGCGTTATTCTGACTTCGTTGCCGAAGACGTGAAGATTCGCAAGATGCTGTCTGAGACGCTCGACCGCGCTGGCGTGTCGCGCATTGAGATTGAGCGCACGCGTGACCGCGTTCGTGTCGACATTCACACCGCCCGTCCGGGCATCGTGATTGGTCGTCGTGGCGCCGAGGCCGAGCGTATTCGCGCCGACCTCGAAAAGCTCACCGATAAGCAGATCCAGTTGAACATCCTCGAGGTAAAGAACCCCGAGCTTGATGCCCAGCTGGTGGCCCAAGGCATTGCCGAGCAGCTCTCGGCTCGTGTGGCTTTCCGTCGCGCGATGCGCAAGGGGCTGCAGGGTGCTCAGCGCGCCGGCGCGAAGGGTGTTCGCATCCAGGTGTCGGGTCGTCTGGGTGGTGCCGAAATGAGTCGCTCGGAGTTCTACCGCGAGGGACGAGTACCACTGCACACGCTGCGCGCGAACATCGACTACGGCTTCTACGAAGCCAAGACCACCTTCGGCCGCATCGGCGTGAAGGTATGGATCTACAAGGGTGAAATCACCAACAAAGAACTCGCGCGCGAACAGGCCAACCAGAAGTCGGTCCGTCCCGAGCGCGGTGCCGCCGGACGCCGTGGCCCTCGTGCCGACGCGGCTCCCGTCGCAGCAGTAGGAGCGGAAGGCTAATCATGTTGATTCCCCGTAAGGTCAAGCACCGTAAGCAGCACCACCCCAGTCGCACGGGGCACGCTACCGGTGGCACCAAGGTCACGTTTGGTGAGTTCGGCATTCAGGCCCTCACCTCGGCCTACGTAACCAACCGCCAGATCGAATCTGCGCGTATTGCGATGACCCGTCACATCAAGCGTGGCGGCAAGGTGTGGATCAACATCTACCCCGACCGTCCGCTCACAAAGAAGCCTGCCGAAACCCGCATGGGTTCGGGCAAGGGATCACCCGAGTGGTGGATTGCCAACGTCAAGCCCGGTCGCGTGCTCTTCGAGCTGGCCGGTGTCAACGAAACCGTCGCACGTGAGGCACTCACGCGCGCTATTCACAAGCTGCCCCTCAAGGCACGCATCATCAAGCGTGAGGAAGGTGACGCGTAATGCCTATCGGGTCTAAGGAACTTCGCCCCACTGATCTCGACGCCTTTGACAACGAGCGTCTGGTCGACGAACTGCGCAAGGCGAAAGAAGAACTGTTCAACCTGCGCTTTCAGTCGGCCACCGGCCAGCTGGAAAGCCACGGACGTCTTCGTGCCGTCAAGCGCGATATCTCACGTATTTATACGGTGATTCGCGAGCGCGAGTTGGGCATTCGCCCCACTCCCGTGGTCGCCGCACCTGTGGCGAAGGCCGCCGCGAAGACTGCCCCTAAGAAGGCTGCCGCTGAAGCCGACGCACCGTCGGCCGAGACCTCCGAGGAGACCGAATAATGGCTACCGCCAAGGCCAAGGCCGCAGCAGAGACAGAGACCCGCGGGTACCGCAAGGTACGTCGGGGATATGTCACCAGCGACAAGATGGACAAGACCATCGTCGTTGAGGTTGAAGACCGCGTGAAGCACCCCCTCTACGGCAAGGTCATGCGCCGTAGTTCGAAGGTCAAGGCCCACGATGAGCAGAACACCGCGGGAATTGGCGACCTGGTCGTCATCAGCGAGACCCGGCCGCTCAGCGCGTCAAAGCGCTGGCGTCTGGTCGAAATCGTCGAGAAGGCCAAGTAAGCCTCGGCTTACCTGTTAGAGGAGTAAAGAAGTGATTCAGCAAGAATCTCGCATCAAGGTTGCCGATAACACCGGCGCCAAGGAGCTGCTGACCATCCGCGTACTTGGTGGATCGGGTCGTCGTTACGCCGGCCTGGGTGATGTCATCGTGGCCACGGTCAAAGACGCCATCCCCGGCGGAAACGTCAAGAAGGGCGACGTAGTCAAGGCGGTCGTGGTTCGCACGGTCAAGTCGACGCGTCGCGCCGACGGTTCGTACATCAAGTTCGATGAGAACGCGGCCGTGCTGCTGAAGACCGACGGTGACCCTCGCGGCACCCGCATCTTCGGGCCGGTCGGTCGTGAACTTCGCGACAAGAAGTTTATGAAAATCGTTTCGCTCGCACCGGAGGTTATCTAAACCATGGCGAACATTCGTAAGGGCGACCTCGTTCAGGTCATCAGTGGCAAGAGCCAGGCTCGTGGCGGTGACCGCGGCAAGCAGGGCAAGGTAATTGATGTGCTTGTTGAGCACGATCGCGTCATTGTTGAAGGAATCAACTTCGTCACCAAGCATTCCCGCGTCGGCCAGACCGAGCGCGGCACGAAGACCGGTGGCATTGAGACCGTCGAGGCGCCGATTCATATCTCGAACGTCGCCATCGTCGATCCCCAGACCAAGAAGCCGACGCGCGTTGGTTTTCGCGTTGAAAAGATAACGAAGAACGGGGTCGTCAAGACCTCGCGCGTTCGTTACGCCAAGAAGTCAGGTAAGGACCTGTAATGACTGTTACTGCCGCTGCCGCTGGCAAAATCCAGCCGCGCCTCAAGCAGAAGTACCGCACCGAGATCTCGCCGGCTTTGGCCACCGAACTCGGTTTCACGAACGTGAACCAGATTCCAGGGCTCACCAAGATCGTGGTGAACATGGGTGTGGGTGAGGCCGCTCGCGATAGCAAGGTGATTGACGGCGCTATCGCCGACATCACGGCCATCACCGGTCAGAAGCCCATGATCACCAAGGCACGCAAGTCGATCGCTCAGTTCAAGTTGCGTGAGGGTCAGCCCATCGGTGTTCACGTCACGCTTCGCGGTGACCGCATGTGGGAGTTCTTGGACCGCCTCTTGGCGCTCGCCCTTCCCCGCATCCGCGACTTTCGCGGCCTTTCGCCCAAGCAGTTTGACGGAACGGGAAACTACACGTTCGGCCTTACTGAGCAGTCTGTGTTTCACGAGATCAACCAAGACAAGATTGACCGAGTGCGCGGTATGGATATCACCGTCGTCACCACGGCCAAGTCAGACGACGAGGGCCGTGCGCTATTGACAGCACTCGGCTTCCCGTTCAAGCAAGCCGTTAGCCAAGAAGACAACTAAATACTCAACCACCACAGGTCGCCTCCCTTGCAAAGGAGTCGAAACCTGGTGAACAAAGGATAAAAACGAGATGACGATGACAGATCCGGTCGCAGACATGCTGACCAGACTGCGCAACGCCAACACCGCTCACCATGAGCAGGTGTCGATGCCGCACAGCAAGCTCAAGACGGGCATTGCCGAGATCCTCACACGTGAGGGCTTTATCTCGAGCTGGGACGTTGCCGATGCACGCGTGGGCAAGACGCTCACCCTGAACCTCAAGTTTGGCCCGAACCGCGAGCCGTCGATTGTCGGCATCAAGCGCGTATCGAAGCCGGGACTTCGGGTGTACGCAAAGTCGAACGAGATCCCCAAGGTTCTCGGCGGGCTGGGCGTTGCCATCCTGTCCACCTCCTCGGGTCTGCTAACCGACCGTGAGGCCGAGAAGAAGGGCGTGGGCGGAGAAGTTCTCGCCTACGTGTGGTAACCGGTCATGTCACGTATTGGTCGTCTTCCGATTGACATCCCTTCGGGTGTCACGGTTTCCGTTGACAACGCCCTGGTCACCGTCAAGGGGCCTAAGGGTGAGCTGTCGCTCACCGTGGCGAGCCCTATTGAGGTTGCGATTGCCGAGACCCAGGTCTTGGTGACGCGTCCCAACGACGAGCGCATGTCGCGGTCGTTGCACGGACTCACGCGCACGCTGATTAACAACCAGATCATTGGTGTTACCGAGGGATACACGAAGCGGCTCGAAGTTGTCGGCACGGGTTATCGTGTTGCCGCCAAGGGTTCATCGCTCGAGTTCGCCCTGGGCTATTCTCACTCAATCACGGTAGATCCGCCTGCGGGCATCGCCTTTGAGGTCGAGGGCCAGAACAAGGTCATTGTCAGCGGCATCGACAAGCAAGCTGTCGGTGAGGTCGCTGCCAATATTCGTAAGCTGCGCAAGCCTGAGCCCTATAAGGGCAAGGGTATTCGTTATGAAGGCGAACACGTTCGCCGCAAGGCCGGAAAGGCTGGTAAGTAGCCATGGCACTCGGAATCCGAGGAAAGAGCAAGTCGGCAGCGCGGGATCGTCGCCACACCCGACTTCGCAAGAAGATTGAGGGCACGGCAAGCCGTCCCCGTCTGGTGGTTACCCGTTCGGCCCGCCACGTGTTCGTTCAAGTTGTTGACGATGCCAAGGGTCATACCCTGGCATCGGCGTCAACCCTTGAGGCCGACATGCGTTCCTTCAGCGGTGACAAGACCGCGAAGGCAAAAAAGGTCGGTGAGCTCGTTGCCGAGCGCGCCAAGAAGGCCGGTATCGAGGCCGTGGTCTTTGACCGCGGTGGAAACAAATACGCCGGTCGCGTTGCCGCGATTGCCGAAGGTGCCCGAGAGGGAGGACTGAGCTTGTGAGCGAAGAAATTAAGGATTCAGGAGCGGCCGAAGAAGCTGCTGTCGTCGAGTCCGAAGAAGTTGTTGAGGCCACTGAGGTCGTGGAGGCTGTCGAAGTTGTTGAGGCTGTTGCCGAAGCGACCGCGAGCGCCGATACGTCAGATAACCGTAACGAGCCTCGTGAGGCCCGTCGTGGTTCGCGTGAGCGCAACCCCAACCAGGGGCGTAACAGCCGCGATCGCGATGCCGATAAGAGTCAGTTTCTCGAGCGCGTTGTGACCATCAACCGTGTTTCTAAGGTCGTCAAGGGTGGTCGTCGCTTCAGCTTCACCGCGCTGGTTGTGGTTGGAGACGGTAACGGCATGGTCGGCGTCGGTTACGGCAAGGCGCGTGAGGTTCCGCTCGCCATCTCGAAGGGCGTTGAAGACGCGAAGAAGAACTTCTTCCGGGTTCCGCGCGTGGGAGTCACCATTCCCCATCCCGTTCAGGGCGAGGCCGCCGCGGGCGTTGTTTTACTGCGTCCCGCCGCAGCTGGTACCGGCGTTATCGCCGGCGGTCCGGTTCGTGCGGTGCTCGAGTGCGCGGGTATTCACGACGTGCTGAGCAAGTCGTTGGGTTCGTCGAACACCATCAACATTGTGCACGCGACCGTTGCCGCACTTCAGCAACTCGAAGAGCCCCGTGCCGTGGCCGCGCGTCGTGGTCTTGACTTTGACCAGGTTGCTCCAGCTCGCCTGGTACGCGCCGAGGCTGAGGCACTGGCGGCTGCGAAAGATGCCGCGAAGGCTTCAGCGGCGGCCGACAAGGCCGCAGCAAAGGCAGGTGTCTAATGGCCGCCCGTCTCAAGATCACACAGACCAAGTCCGAAATTAGCGAAAAACGAAACCAGCGCGAGACACTTCGTAGCTTGGGCCTCAAGCGCATTGGCGACATTGTCGTCAAAGAAGATAGCCCGGTAAACCGCGGCTATGTGCGTACCGTGGCTCACCTGGTGAAGGTCGAGGAGATTGACTAATGGCTGAAGAAAAGAAGCCCGCTGCGAAGGCGGCTGCCCCCAAGGCGGCTGCCGCTAAGCCGGCTACCGAAAAGGCTGCCGCTAAGCCCGCAACGGCTAAGGCTGCTGCCGCTAAGCCCGCAACGGCCAAGGCTGCTGCGGCCAAGCCGGCTACCGAAAAGGCTGCTGCTGCCAAGCCCGCCACCGAAAAGGCCGTCGCCCCTAAAGCCGCTGCTAAGCCGGCAACGGCCCAGGCTGCTGCCCCGAAGGCCGAATCGGCACCGGCGGCGAGTGCGAAGGCCGCTGAAAGCAAGGCTGCTTCACCCGAGGCCTCGACGCCCAAGGTCGCCGCACCCAAGGCGGCCGCGCCCAAAACCCCCATCCCCAAGGCCAAGAAGCCCGTTGTCGAAAAGCGTGAGCAGGTCATCAAGGTGCACCACTTGCGCCCGGCCGCCGGATCCAAGAAGCCGCGCACGCGCGTAGGCCGCGGTGAGGGCTCGAAGGGTAAGACCGCGGGTCGTGGAACTAAGGGCACGAAGGCGCGCTATCAGGTCAGGATCGGTTTCGAGGGTGGTCAGATGCCGCTGCACATGCGCACCCCGAAACTGCGCGGATTCAAGAACCCCTTCCGCGTTGAATATCAGGTCGTGAACCTCGAGAAGTTGGCCGAACTCTATCCCTCGGGCGGAGAAGTCACCATTACCGACCTCGTGTCAAAGGGCGCCGTTCGCAAGAACGAGAAGGTTAAGGTTCTCGGAACAGGAGACATTGCGGTTAAACTCAATGTCACCGTCGACAAGGTCTCGAGCTCGGCTGAGCAGAAGATCGTCGCCGCTGGCGGCTCTGTCTCTTAACCCCGAACCCCCTACGCTCGAAACCGGAGAAAAATCGTGTTTAGCGCCATTGGACGGATTTTCCGCACGCCAGACCTGCGACGCAAGCTTGCGTTCACGCTGGGTATCGTCGTGCTGTTCCGTCTGGGCTCTTTCATCCCCAGCCCGTTCGTAGATTTCTCGAACGTTCAGCAGTGTCTGGCCGCAAACCAGAACACGTCGGGGCTCTACGAGCTGGTCAACCTCTTCTCTGGTGGCGCGCTGCTGCAGCTGTCGATTTTCGCCCTGGGCATCATGCCCTACATCACGGCGTCGATCATCATCCAGTTGCTGCGTGTGGTGATTCCTCACTTTGAAAATCTGCACAAAGAGGGTCAGGCGGGTCAGAGCAAGCTCACCCAGTACACGCGCTACCTCACCATTGCTCTGGGTGTTCTGCAGTCCACCACGCTGATCACGGTGGCGCGAAGCGGCGCTCTCTTTGGTAGTTCGTCAGAGCCAGCCTGTGCGCAGTTGCTGACCAACGAGGCGTGGTACGCCATTCTCCTCATGGTCATCACGATGACCGCGGGCACCGGCCTCATCATGTGGATGGCCGAGCTCATCACCGAGCGCGGCATCGGTAACGGCATGTCGCTGCTTATTTTCATGTCGATCGCATCTCAGTTCCCGCAGTCCATGGGGGCCATCTTCCAGAGCAAGGGAATCAACACCTTCCTGATTGTTCTCGCCGTGGGCCTGGTCATCGTCGGGCTCATCGTGTTCGTTGAGCAATCCCAGCGGCGCATTCCGGTGCAATACGCCAAACGCATCGTCGGGCGGCGAACCTACGGCGGAAACAACACGTATATACCGCTCAAGGTCAACATGGCCGGCGTTATTCCCGTCATCTTTGCCTCGTCCCTGCTCTACCTGCCTGCTCTGATTGCCCAGTTCAATCAGCCGTCAGCGGGCAAGCCGGCCGCCGAGTGGGTGACCTGGATTACCAACAACCTGACCCGCGGTGACAGCCCGATTTACATGCTGCTGTTCTTCTTGCTCATCGTTGGATTTACCTACTTCTATGTGGCCATCACGTTCAACCCCGAAGAGGTAGCCGACAACATGAAGCAGTACGGCGGCTTCATCCCCGGTATTCGTGCCGGTCGACCGACGGCGGAATATCTCAACTACGTGCTGACGCGCATTACGCTTCCGGGATCGCTCTACCTCGGCCTGGTCGCCCTCATACCGCTCATCGCCCTGGGCCTGCTCGGCGCCAACTCCAACTTCCCCTTCGGCGGTACGTCGATTCTGATTATTGTTGGTGTCGGACTCGAGACGGTCAAGCAGATTGACTCGCAACTTCAACAGCGTCACTACGAGGGCCTTCTCAAGTGACCCGACTGCTCCTCGTCGGCCCCCCGGGCGCCGGTAAGGGTACGCAGGCTGCGATTCTTTCCGACACGCTGGGCATTCCCGCAATCTCGACCGGTGACATCTTTCGCACCAATGTGGCTAACGAGACCCCACTGGGCATCAAGGTCAAGGCAATCATGGCCAAGGGCGAGTACGTGCCGGATGACCTGACCAACGAAATTGTTGCCCATCGCCTGAGCGAACCTGACGCCGCAGAGGGATTTTTGCTCGACGGCTACCCGCGCACCATCGAGCAGGTGAACGAACTCGATCGCAGTCTCGGCAAGGACGGACATGCTCTCGACGTGGTCGTTTTGCTCGAGGCCGATATCGAAGACGTGGTGGCGCGGCTGATGAAGCGGGCCATCGAACAGGGTCGGGTCGACGACACCGAAGAGATTATTCGTCACCGAATGAGCGTCTACACAGAACAAACGGCCCCGCTCATCAAACTCTTTGACGAACGCAATCTGGTGGTTCGCGTTGATGCCCTCGGTGCCGTCGACAACGTGACGGATCGAATCGTCAGCGCCCTCGCCGGTCGCGGTCTCGCAAGCGCCTGATCCGCGTGTTCGCTCGTCACACCTTTTACAAGTCCGCCGATGACATACGGCAGATGATCGAACCCGGACTTGCTACGGCGGCTGCACTCGACGCTGCCCGCAAGACCATTGCTGCCGGAGTTTCGACGCTCGCCGTTGACGCCGCAGCAGAGCGTGCCATTGTGAAGTGGGGCGGCGCGTCGAACTTCAAGCTCGTTCCCGGCTATCGCCACACGGTGTGTGCGTCGGTCAATGACGAGGTGGTGCACGGAATTCCGACCGAGCGAAAGCTGGCGCCCGGCGACATTGTGTCGATCGACGCCGGAGCAATTCTTGGCGGCTGGAACGGGGACGCGGCGATGACCGTGGTGATTCCCGACACATCGCGGCCCGACCTCGTGACGGACCGCGAGACGCTCTCTGCCGTTACGCGTGGATCGCTCTGGGCCGGCATCGCCCGCTTGGCGAGCGCTCGGCATCTCAACGAACTGGGCGATGCCATCGAGGGTCACATCGAAGACGAGGGGCGCCGACTCGGTCACGATTTTGGCATTCTGACCGAATATGTCGGGCACGGAATTGGGCGGTCGATGCACGAGGATCCGCCCGTCTATAACTACCGCGTGAAGGGCAAAGGCCCGGATGTCAAGCCCGGCCTGGTGGTCGCCATCGAGCCCATGGTGACCTGGGGAAGCCCCGAGACCAAGGTGCTCGACGATGGGTGGACGGTCTCGACTGTCGATGGACTGTCGGCCTGCCACTGGGAACACACCGTTGCGGTGCACGCCGACGGAATTTGGGTCACCACAGCCGTCGACGGTGGGGCCGCAGATCTCGCCCCGTGGGGCGTGACGCCCGTGCGTCCGGCCTAGTGTGGGCCCCTTCGTGCGCACCTCGATTGGCGCACCACTCACATAGCACGTAGTATTGACTCTTGGTGTCTTTTGTCATGCCTGTCGGCGTGTCACGAGGCACTCACGCCCGCAAACCTGCGGGTGCGCACGACCAGAACAGACAACGTAACGAAGTGAGGCTATGGCCAAGAAAGACGGCGTCATCGAGATCGAAGGCTCGGTTGTCGAAGCGCTGCCCAACGCCATGTTCCGCGTGGAGTTGACCAACGGCCATAAGGTTCTTGCCCACATTTCGGGCAAGATGCGCCAGCACTACATCCGAATCCTCCCCGAGGACAAGGTCATCGTAGAGCTGAGTCCCTACGACCTCACCCGCGGACGCATTGTCTATCGCTACAAGTAGGCCCCGGCCCGCCTGAGCAACTGCAAAGTAACGGCCCCCGCCTGCGCGAGGGTACGAGGACAGCGAAAAGGAAACATCATGAAGGTAAACCCCAGCGTCAAGAAAATCTGCGATAAGTGCAAGGTCATTCGTCGCCACGGACGCGTCATGGTCATTTGTGAGAACCCACGTCACAAACAGCGCCAAGGCTAATCCCCACATTCTCAGAACCCAATAAACGTCACGCCAACTAAATAAAAGAAAAAGTACATCCACGATTTCGCGCGAGCGAAGGACACCTTGGGACAGAGGCCCAGGCACCGGATGTGCTCCACACCTCTGATAAACAACAGGAGAAGCCACCATGGCACGTCTCGCCGGAGTTGACATTCCACGCGACAAGCGCGTTGAAGTCGCCCTTACCTACATTTACGGCGTCGGCCGCACGCGAGCGAAGAAGACGCTCGTTGACACCGGCATTAGTCCCGACATCCGCGTCAAGGATCTGTCAGACGAACAGCTCATCGCGCTTCGTGATTACATCGAAGCAACCTTCCGCGTCGAGGGTGACCTTCGGCGCGAGGTTGCTGCCGACATTCGCCGCAAGGTTGAGATCGGTAGCTACGAGGGAATTCGCCACCGCAAGGGCTTGCCCGTTCGCGGTCAGCGCACCAAAACCAACGCCCGCACGCGCAAGGGCCCCAAGCGCACCGTTGCCGGAAAGAAGAAGGCCAAGTAGCCGCAGGGCTCGCCTTCATTCAGAACAGGTTTTAGGAGAAGCAAATGGCTACACCAAAGTCCGCAGTGCGCAAGCCGCGCAAAAAAGACAAGAAAAACATTGCCGTGGGTCAGGCCCACATCAAGTCGACCTTCAACAACACCATCGTGTCGATTACCGACACGACCGGTGCTGTCATCAGCTGGGCTTCGTCCGGTGGTGTGGGCTTCAAGGGCTCACGCAAGTCGACTCCCTACGCCGCACAGATGGCCGCAGAGTCGGCCGCCCGTCAGGCGCAGGAGCACGGCATGAAGAAGGTCGACGTCTTCGTCAAAGGACCGGGTTCCGGTCGCGAGACGGCAATCCGTTCACTGCAGGCCGCCGGTCTTGAGGTTGGTTCGATCAGCGATGTGACGCCTCAAGCGCACAACGGCTGCCGTCCGCCCAAGCGTCGCCGCGTCTAGTTTTTCGCCTCACGGTACCCCCATTCACAATTAAATAATCACGCACGGAAGTGTCATATATCGGACACTTGGCCGAAAGGAATACACAGTGCTCATTGCACAGCGCCCCACGCTTGTCGAAGAGACCATCTCGGAGTTCCGTTCGCGGTTCATTATCGAGCCGCTTGAACCAGGATTTGGATACACCCTGGGTAACTCTCTGCGCCGCACCCTGCTGTCGTCGATTCCTGGCGCAGCGGTCACCAGCATTCGTCTGGATGGTGTGCAGCACCCCTTCAGCACCATTCCGGGTGCCAAAGAGGACGTCACCGAAATCATTCTCAACATCAAGTCGATTGTTGTGTCGAGCGAGCACGACGAACCCATCACGGTTCGCCTGAGCAAGAACGGCGCAGGAGTGGTCACGGCCGCCAACATCACGGCGCCCGCGGGTGTTGAGATTCACAATCCTGACCTGGTTATCGCCACGCTCAACGACAAGGCAAAGTTTGACCTCGAGCTCATCATTGAGCGCGGTCGTGGCTATGTCTCGTCTGAGCAAAACCGCAACGAGTATTCCGAGGCCGGGCAAATGCCGGTTGACTCGATCTACTCGCCCGTGCTCAAGGTGACCTACCGCGTTGAGGCGACCCGTGCCGGAGAGCGCACTGACTTCGACCGTCTCGTCGTTGACGTTGAGACCAAGCCGGCAATCACCCCCCGCGACGCCATGGCGTCGGCCGGTCGCACACTGACCGAGCTGTTCGGTCTGGCCCGCGAACTCAACTCGGCCGCTGAGGGCATTGAGATTGGCCCGGCTCCGGTTGACGCCATCACGACTTCAGAGCTGCAGATTCCGATTGAAGACATGGACCTGTCGGTTCGTTCGTACAACTGCCTCAAGCGCGAGGGAATCAACACGATTAGCGAACTCGTGGCTCTCTCGGAGCACCAGCTCATGAACATTCGCAACTTCGGCCAGAAATCGGTCGACGAGGTTCGCGACAAGCTCATTGAAATGGGACTGTCACTCAAGGATTCGGTTCCTGGATTCGACGGTGCCCACTTCTACGGTGGATACGACGACGAGGAACAGATCTAGGCTTCGCGCTGAGATTCTGTCATCACTGTTAAACGGAGAAAGAAAAAATGCCTGCACCTACTAAAGGTCCCCGTCTCGGTGGCGGCCCGGCTCACGAGCGCCTCATGCTCGCGAACCTTGCCGCGGCCCTGTTCACCCACAAGTCCATCCAAACCACTGAGACAAAGGCCAAGCGTCTTCGTCCGCTAGCCGAGCGTCTGGTGACGTTTGCCAAGCGTGGCGATCTGCACGCCCGCCGTCGCGTGATTCAGGTCTTGCGCAACAACAAAGAGGCCGTGCACATTCTCTTCACCGAGATTGCGCCCCAGATGAACGAGCGTGAGGGCGGTTATACGCGTATCACCAAGCTCGGCTACCGCAAGGGTGACAACGCCCCCATGGCCGCCATCGAGCTCGTGCTCGAGCCCGTTGTGAAGAAGCCCGTGTCGGCCAAGAAGGCCGCTGCGGCCAAGGCTGTGCAAGATGCACCCAAGGCCGCCGCTCCGGCTGCTGCTGTCGCTGAGGCGCCGTCAGAAGAGCTCGTGGTGACCGACGGCATCGTTGATGACCTCACTGAGACCACTGCTGAGGCGACGGCAGAAGCACCGACACAGGAGGCACCCGTTGCCGAGGCCGCTGCTGCTGAAGCACCTGCCGAGGAAGCTCCTGCCGAGGAAGCACCTGCTGCTGAGGCTACTGAAGAGGCTCCTGCTGAAGAAGCACCTGCCGCTGAGGCTGACAAAGAATAACGTGCGCACTGCGCCCCGCAAGACCCTCGCCCAGCCGGCGGGGGTCTTCTGGTTTGCCGGCCATAGACTTTTGGCATCATGAAGAGTGCCACCGCCACGCGCATCCGTTTGGATATCGCCTATGACGGCACGAACTTTGCCGGCTGGGGCATCCAGCCGAATCACCGCACGGTACAGGGCGTGCTTGAAGAAGCACTGGGGCTGATTCTGCGCGCGCCCTCGGTTGTGCGCCTGACCGTAGCCGGGCGCACCGATGCCGGGGTTCACGCCAGTGGCCAGGTGGCGCATGCCGACGTGACCACATCAATGGCACCGGCCGAAATTCACCGCCGCCTAGGTCGTTATCTCGGGTCCGACTCCGATGTCGCCATCCACGCCGTAACCCTAGCGCCACCCGGATTCGATGCTCGCTTCTCTGCGGAGGCCAGGCGCTACGAATACCGGATCATGGACGGATCAGACCGGGTCAATCCGCTGGAACGTCACCGAGCCGCTATTTTGCCCAACCGGCTCGATCTCGACGCCATGCAAGACGTCGCTCGGCGTGTGACCGGCCTTCGTGACTTTGGAGCATTCTGCAAGCCGCGAGCGATGGCCACCACGATTCGAGAACTGCAAGAGTTTGAGTGGAAGCGCGAAGACGACAACACCCTAGTCGCCAGTCTGCAGGCAGACGCTTTTTGTCACTCGATGGTGCGGGCGCTCGTGGGTGCCAGCGTCGCAGCAGGACAGGGCCGACTCAGCATCGGCGATCTTGAAAAGTTGCGCGACGGCGCCAAGCGCACGAGCCGGTTCAAGGTCATGCCGGCGCACGGCCTGTGCCTTAACGAGGTCATTTATCCGCCGGACGACGAGGTTGGCGCCAGAGCGGAGCTCACCCGAACGCGCCGCGATTTGCCCAGCGATTAGGCAATCGCGTACTGTTAACACTTGGTGCCACTGCTCCCTATGGGCGAGGCATGCGAATGAGCCCTCAATAGCTGGGTTCTGGTCTTGACATCCAGAACGTAGCGACCGAGCGGGATTCACGAACCACTCACTTCGAAAAGTTAAGGCACTATTGTGACGCGCACATATACGCCCAAGATCTCTGAGGTTAAGCGCAACTGGGTCATCATTGATGCAACCGACGTTGTGCTGGGCCGCTTGGCCAGCCACACCGCCACGATCCTTCGTGGCAAGAACAAGCCCACGTTCACGCCACACATGGACATGGGTGATTTCGTCATCATCATCAACGCCGACAAGGTTGCCCTCACGGGCGCCAAGCTGGCTCAGAAAAAGGCCTACCGCCACTCGGGCTACCCGGGCGGACTCACGGCCACCTCGTACGCCGAACTTCTTGAGAAGAATCCTGAGCGTGCTGTTGAGAAGGCTGTTCGCGGCATGCTGCCCAAGACCTCGCTGGGCCGTGCGCAAATGCGCAAGCTCAAGGTCTACGCCGGTGCCGAGCACCCTCACGCTGCGCAGCAGCCCACCCCGTACAAGCTTGACCAGGTCGCTCAGTAAGCGCCGAGATACTAAGGATTGAAGAGAAATGACTGAGAACGAGACCCCGGCCGACGAGGCCGTCGACGGCGTAGAGGCCGCAGAGCCTGCAAAGGCCGAAGAAGAAATTACCGAGTACAGCACCGAGAGCCCGGCGGCGTCTGCTCCTCCGGCTCCGCGCGTTGTGCTGAATGTGCCCGGCGCAGCCGTCGGACGCCGCAAGCAGGCGATTGCCCGCGTGCGTCTCGTGCCCGGTGGCGGATCCATCACGGTCAACGGCCGTGAGTTCGCCGACTACTTTCCCAACAAGCTTCACCAGCAGCTGATCAACGATCCGTTCACGGTGTTGAACCTGCTCGGCAGCTACGACGTGGTTGCGCGTATCACCGGAGGTGGCCCGTCGGGTCAAGCCGGTGCACTTCGCCTGGGCATCTCGCGCGCTCTCAACCTCATTGACGAAGAGAACAACCGTGCGACGCTCAAGAAGGCCGGATACCTGAGCCGTGACGCACGCGTCAAAGAGCGCAAAAAGGCTGGACTCAAGAAGGCCCGCAAGGCTCCTCAGTACTCGAAGCGCTAGCCGCCAAGGTACAGACGATGGCTCGTTTGTTCGGCACGGACGGCGTCCGAGGTCTTGCGAATCGGGAACTGACCGCCGACCTCGCTCTGGGGCTCGCGCAGTCTGCCGCGTTCGTGCTCATGCACGGGCGCCACGCTGACGAGCGGCGCGAAAAGGGCAAGCGACCGGTGGCGGTCATTGCTCGCGATCCGCGTATTTCGGGTGAGTTTCTTTCTTCCGCCGTGGCGGCGGGGCTGGCCAGTTCGGGAATCGACGTGCTCGACGCCGGGGTTCTTCCCACGCCCGCCTGCGCCTTTCTCATCAAGGACATTGATGCCGACTTTGGCGTAATGATTTCTGCCTCACACAATCCGGCTCCAGATAACGGCATCAAGTTTTTCGCTTATGGCGGGGTTAAGTTGCCCGACGAAGTCGAAGACCGCATCGAGGAGCACCTCGGAATCGAGAAACTGCTTCCCACGGGTAGCGAAGTGGGGCGCATCCGTCGCTTCGCCGATGCCGAGGATCGCTACGCGCTCCACCTGCTCGGCACCCTGCCGCACCGCCTCGACGGCGTGCACGTGGTGATTGACTGCGCTCACGGGGCGGCCGCAGCCGTGAGTCCGCAGGTATTCACCAATGCTGGCGCAACAATCACCGTGATTGGTGCCGAGCCCGACGGCAACAACATCAACGACGGTGTGGGGTCCACCCATTTGGAACTGCTGGCCGCCAAGGTGCGCGAGGTAGGAGCCGACGTGGGTATTGCCCACGATGGCGACGCCGATCGTTGCCTCGCGGTTGATGCCGAAGGCAACGTTATTGACGGCGATCACATCATGGCCATCCTCGCGATTTCCATGAAAGAACGCGGCCTCTTGCCCGACAACACGCTCGTGGCCACAGTGATGAGTAACCTCGGGCTGCACCGCGCCATGACGGCTCATGACATCACGGTGGTCGAGACGGCCGTGGGCGACCGCTACGTTGTCGAGGCGCTGGCTGCGGGCGGCCACGGCCTGGGTGGCGAACAATCGGGTCACGTGATCATGTCGGAGTTTGGCACCACGGGTGACGGCGTGCTGACCGGTCTGCACCTGGTGGCCGAGATGGCCCGCACCGGCAAGAGCCTCAACGAACTCGCCGGCGTGATGACCGTCTATCCGCAGATTCTGGTCAACGTGCGCGGCGTCGACCACCGGGCCCTGCACGGCAACACGGTCATTGACACGGCCGTCGCCGAGGCCTCGCTCGAACTTGCCGATTCTGGACGCGTCCTCTTGCGTCCGTCGGGCACCGAGCCTATGGTTCGCGTAATGGTGGAGGCGGCCGACCAGGCCACCGCCGATCGGCTCGCGCACGCTATCGCCGATGTCGTAAAGGCTGAGCTCGGGAGCTAGGCCGTGTTGGCTCGAATCGTTCGCGCGGTGATGTGGGTACTGGTGTCTCTCGATGTCATCGGCACGCTCTGGTTGGCGGGCCTGTCACTATTCGGGGGCTACGTGCTCGATCAGGGCACATGGGAATACGTTGGTGGCGGTAACGGCGGCGCGGCGGCGGCCGTCATCCTTTTCGGTGCGGTGGTCGCGGCCGTGATTGTGCTCGCCGCTCGTTCCCTCCATCGTCGTCAATAATTCGCGACCCAGCGACCGGGTGCCGGGATAACAGTGACGTGCGGCGGTGCTTCGACTCATAGGGGAACCTGCTCCTCGTGGACTCTGGCCAACACGGCAGATTTAAGCAGGGAGCGGGCGGCGACGTGGACTGTCTCTCCCAAGAGCGTTGATAAGTATTCGGCCAAGCGTGTGAGTGGGATAAGTCCAAATCGTTCGGCATCGAAGTCCACCACGATGTCGATGTCGGATTCCTCGGTGTCGGTTCCCCGCGCCACAGAACCAAACACGTAGGCATTTCGTGCGCCGTGACGCGCGAGAGCCAGATTGACCTCTCGGCGGCGGTAAAGAAGTTTGGCCATTCGAGGAGAACGGGCATCGTGTCGGCGACGTGAGGTCCTCGACGACAACACGAGATTCGCGCCCGCCGCAGCAAGCAGGCGCTCCAACGTCACGAGAGTGGGCGTGGCGTCGCCCGACTCATAGCGCGAAAACGTTGCTTGAGATGTGCCCGCCCGAGCAGCGTGCTCGGATTGAGAGAGCCCGGCAAATCGTCGAGCCTCGCGAATGAGCGAACCAACTTCCATGCTGCGACTATATATCAAAGTTGATATACTATACCGAGAAGCTCATAGTGGGGAACTACTCGTTCGCGCGCTCCAGTTCGAGAACCATTGCGTCGACGCTTTCGATGGACAGCGCGAAATCTATGGCCATGACGCTGGCGCCAATAATGCCTGCATCAAACCCGGCACGTGATTGCGAAATCGTCAGGTGCTCAGTGGCCAGGGGCATGGACCGCGAATAGACGATCTCGCGCACGCCGGCAATGAGGTGCTCTCCCGCGAGGGCGAGAGATCCGCCGATGACGATCACTGACGGATTCAAGACGCTGACACACGTGGTGAGCACCTCGCCTATGTCGCGACCCGCTTGGCGAACGGCCTGGATGGCTACGAGGTCACCGGCTTTCGTGGCCGCAACCACATCGGACATGACTTCAATCGGACTGCCGTCAAAAGTGGCGCCCGAGCTTGCCAGCTGCTGAGCCAATGCTGGTCCTGCGGCCAGGGCTTCAAGGCAACCGTTATTTCCGCAGCGACAGGGAATGTTTTGTCCACGAGCAATTTGGACGTGGCCGATGTCTCCGGCGATACCTTCGGCCCCGCGCTGGAGCACGTCGTTGCTGATGATACCCGAGCCAATACCCGTGGACGCCTTGAGGAAGATCATGTTAGCAACGTTCGGCCACGCCACCTTCTTCTCGCCCAACGCCATGATGTTCACGTCGTTGTCGACGAGAACTGTTGCCTTGAGGTGATGATTCACAAAGCCGGGAACATCGAAGTCGTCCCACCCGGGCATGATGGGCGGATTTGACGGCCTGCCGGTGGCGTGTTCCACCGGCCCGGGCAAGCCGATTCCAATGGCAATCAATTCAGCCTCGCGTCGCCGAATTGACGCGAGCTCGGAGCGAATTCGCTTTACCATCCAGCCCAGACAAATCTCGGGCCCATCGGCAATCTTCGTCTCGGCCGTAGTCCGACTGAGGATGTTGCCGGCAAGGTCGGTCACTGCAAGAGAGGCCTGGGTCGCTCCGAAGTCAACGGCCGCGACCACTCGAGCGGAAGGGTTGAGGGCCACTTGAGCCGAGGGGCGCCCACCGGTGGAGACGGCATCGCTCACCGGAGCGATGAGGCCCAGTTCCAGCAGAGACTCAACCCGAAACTGGATGGTTGAACGCGAGAGACCGGTTATCTCGACAAGCTCTGCCTTGGTCTTTGGTTGCCCATCTCGCAGGAGTTGGAACAGCGCTGCCGCGCTAAAACCGCCGAATCTCCGCTGAATATCAGTCACCTCACGATTCTAGGCTCTGCGAGAGCATCTGCTCAATTACAACTGAAGCGTGTAACAAAAAGATAACGTAATGATTTTTTTCGACAAAAGACTAGTTTTTGTGTAATTATTAGTCCGTCGCTGCATACAGTGCGCGGCGACCAAGGAAAGGATGATCAGTGAAGATCGGATACTCAACCATCACCTGGGGTGGTGTGGTCGGACATCCTGCTGGCGTGACGTCGGTGAAGGACTTGTTCTACCGTTCCAATGGCGATGTTCGTCACGGGTTTTCTGACATCTCTTTGGCGGGATACGACGGCACGGAAGTCTTTGATGGCAACCTC
>CAFBMB010000007.1_pt1 | contig 22236 bp, 19 predicted proteins | sample 7268381 | NCBI WGS metagenome assembly CAFBMB01 (sample SAMEA6814053, study PRJEB35770) | freshwater metagenome | biome: Freshwater; feature: Freshwater reservoir; material: water | place: Czech Republic | collected 2017-05-23 | depth 30m m
ACTCTGCGTCGCTACCGGCCGCTGGCACCCGACCCAGACGACACCTCACGAAGCGTGTTCGTGCCACACTCCGCGAGGAAACGCGATGCCCGACGAACGTGTCGATGCGCCGTTCCCGACGCAGCCCACGAGAGGTGCAGGCGTTCGCACGCCCGCGTGATCGCCACATAGAGCAGTCGACGTTCCTCGGCAACCGCATCCACGCCGGAGGCGTAGCTGATGGGCATGAGCCCTTCGGCCACTCCCACGATGTAGACGTTCTTCCACTCGAGACCCTTGACAGAGTGAACCGAGGCCAGCGTCACCGCATTCAGGGTTGGCTCGTGCCGAGCCTCGGCTCGGGCCATCAGCGTGTCGGTAAACGCGCGCAACGTGGTTCCGGGCGGCGCTTCGTCGGCCATCTCGATGAGGGCGTTGAGGGCCTCCCATTTAGCCCGGATGGCGCCCGAAGACTCGGGTGGCGCCTGGGTCCACCCCAACGCCCGCAGGACATCACTGACGGATTTGAAGAGGGGATCCGCGGTTTGCGTCACGGATTGTCCGCGGAGCGCCAACAGCGCGCGTTTCACATCGGGTAGATCGAAAAACCGTGTCGCGCCGGCGACCTGATAGTTGACGCTTGCCTCGCCGAGGGCGCGCTCCAGGTTTGCCGATTGTGCGTTGGTTCGATACAGAACGGCGATATCCGAAGCCGGCGTTCCTGACTCGATGTCTGATTTGATGCGCGAGGCGACGCCATATGCCTCCTCGTGATCCGAGGGAAATGCCGTCACCGTTGGTGTGGGACCACCGTCACGAATCGCCTGCAGAACTAGCGCCCCTGCGCGGTCTCGCATGAGCTCATTGGCCACGCGCACGATGGGCGCCCCCGAACGATAGTTGCGCTCAAGTCCCACCGTGATGGCCTGCGGAAATTCATTGTCGAAGTTGAGCAGATAGTCGCTGGTTGCGCCCGTAAACGAATAAATCGTTTGACTCGCATCACCCACGACGCAGACATCGACTCGATCGCCACGCCACAGTTCGAGAAGGCGATGCTGAAGCGGCGACACGTCCTGATACTCATCGACGACGAAGAAACGGTATTGCTCGTGCACCTGCAGAGCCACCCGTGGCTCAGATTCCAGCAATCCCGCAGTCAGCAGAAGCACATCTTCGAAATCGATAGACGCTCTGTCGTCCTTCAACTTTTCGTAGGCCCGCTGAAGATCGACGCTCTGTTCCAGCGTGAGCGCACCGGGGAGCGCTCGAGAGGCAGCCCGGCGACCGTACTCGTCAAGGGTGAGGTTTGATACTTTGCGCCACTCCACTTCGGCCGCAACATCGCGAAGCGTCGCCGTGTCAAGTTTCAGGCCCAAGCTTGTGGCCGCCTCCGCTAGGGGGCGACCCTTGCCCTCGATAACGCGCGGAGCGGGTGACCCCGTGATTTGAGGCCAAAAGTAGTTGAGTTGCCGCAGTGCCGACGCGTGAAAGGTGCGCGCAGACACACCTCCGGCACCGAGGTCGCGCAGTCGTGTGCGCATCTCTCCAGCCGCACGCTGGGTAAAGGTCAGGGCGAGAACGCGATCGGGAGCGTAGGTGCCCGTCGCAATTCCATAAGCAATGCGATGCGTGAGGGCCCGTGTTTTTCCGGTGCCTGCGCCGGCCAAAACGCGCACGGGCCCGCGAAGGGCGACGGCGACGCGTCGTTGTTCGTCGTCAAGAGCCGCCAGAATCTCTTCAGGGTCTAGCGTTTCCCCAGCCACGTGTCCTCCTGAGACAGCGGCTGTCCCAGCCATTCCTCGATCAGGTGCCGTGCAATCGAGACCGGGCCGGGAAGCTTAATCGTGTCGGCCTCTGATTCGGCGATGATCTGTTCGCGAGTAAACCACCGCAGGGTGAGAATCTCTTCTCCGTCGGCAATGAGATTGTCGGCGTTTTCACCGGGTGCTAGCGATGCCCGAAAGCCCAACATGAGCGAAGCCGGAAACGGCCACGGCTGAGAGGCGATATAAACCGGATCGACGACCCGCAAACCGCACTCCTCGTAAACCTCACGCACCACCGCGTCCTCGAGGGATTCGCCGGGCTCCACGTATCCCGCGAGAAGTGAAAATCTATCTTTCTCCCACAGTGCGTTATTGCCGAGCAGGAGGCGGTCATCGGCGTCGGTGACGAGCACGATAATGGCCGAGTCAGTGCGCGGAAAGACCTGAGCCCCCGACTCGTCGATCCGCACCCATCCGCCTACGTCGGAACGTGAGGGCTGACCGCTCTGAGGCGCGAACGGATGTGATCTGTGCCAGTTGACGAGAGCCAGGGCCTGCGTGAAAAGACCGGAATCACGATCGCTGAGGCTCGGTCCGACAAGTCGTAAATCCAGCCACTCTGCGCTCGGATTGTTTTGCTGCGCCAGAGCCAGCGCCTCGTCAGCGCTAAAGGCTGCATCGGTCATCACGGCGACGAACTGCGCCTGATCCGTGCGGCCCAAATACAGACGCTCGGTCGCGGTCACCCCGGGCGCCGCCAACATCACGATGGCATCGTCAGCGATCAGAGTGGCACTCTGGTGAATAACGAGCACATGAGTGTCGGCGTCGTGCCACACGGCTTCCATCAGTGTGGCATCACCGCGGCGCACAGCATCCCGATCGTGGGAATTGCGGGATAAAGCAAGTCGGCGACGCAATTCGTGCGACATGTGTCCCTCACGTTCCCTTCAGAACTCTCACGACGAAGCGCGTGGCGTTTCACACCAGTCGCTTGTTCGCGACCTACCCTAAAAACATGGCTCGTTCTCACTTCACTTTAGCGGCGCTCGTGGTCTCTGCCGTGCCCGACTTTGACCCGGCCCGAGTAACCCCCCTGACGTCGGGAATGGACGCCGATTTTGAATCCGCTCTGGTCACCGATCTCAACGGGCGCGAGGTCATCGTGCGCCTACCGACGTCGCGTTCTACCGAGCAAGCGCTCTCGAATGAGGTTCGCGCCCTCGAGATTCTGACCGTGGGCGTGCGATCTCGATTGGGCTTCGAGGTGCCCACCGTCTGCGGCCGCGCCCCCATGGGTAACACTTTTGGTTTGGTCTTCGACCGGCCGCCCGGAGATGCCGTGCACCTGGGTGACGTCATCGCGGGAACCGTGGTGCCCGCGGCGATTGGTCGCTCGATGGCGGCCATTCACGAGTTGCCCGCAAATCTCGTCTCGGACGCAGGGTTGTCGTATGTTTCTGCCACCGCCGCGCAGCAACGCGCGCGCGACATTGTCGAGCGCGCCGTCGGCACCAACATGCTGCCGGCTGTGCTCGAGACGCGCTGGAGTCGAGCGGTGGTTGACGCCCGAATCTGGCAGTTCGATCCAACGGTCATCCACGGATCGCTCGGGATTGGAAACTTCCTGTTCGGCGAAGATTCCGTGTCTGCGATTCAGGGCTGGGGATCGCTTCACGTCGGCGATCCGGCGGTCGACCTCATGTGGTTGACCAATGCCGAGCCGGCCGCAACCGATGAAGCGTTCCAGGCCTATCACGACGTCCGTCTGTCGAGCACAGACCCCAACATCCGGCGTCGTGCGGTGTTGTATTCCGAACTTGAGATTGCGAAATGGCTGCTTCACGGGGTGCGCGAGCGAAGTGCTGAGATTGTCGAGGATGCCACCGAGATGATGAACCGGCTGGTGTCTACTATCGATGACGAACCGGTCAACTCTGTCGGCGTGGGAACAGAGCCCATCATGACCGTCGTCGAGGTCGAGGATATGCTCGGCGAAGTCGCGCCCTCCAGCTAACAGCAGATTCTGCTGCGTAGGCCCAGCGGTTCGGCGGTTCGAGGATTCGAGGATTCGAGGGTTCGGCAGTTCGGCATGACAGCGCCTACCGCGTATCTTGCGCGGACGACTCGAGGATTCCCCACCACAGTCGCTCGAGCTCGTCATAGCGAAGCAGTCGATCGGGTCGAATAACAACGTCATCGGCGACGAAGTAAAACACCGCATCGATGTTGTCTTCGGGTATTCCGTGATACACCGAATAGGCGGCGCGATAGAGCGCCAATTGATACGCCCGAGCCTCGAGATCGCGGCCATCTCGAGGTGCTTTGCCCGTCTTCCAGTCGACGATCTCGAAACGAGGCTCGCCGCTCGATGCAGACTGATAGACCGCATCGATTTTGCAGACGACGATGTTGGGGCCGAGCGGCAAATGTATTTCTGTTTCGACCTCAACCGGCTTTCTTTCGGCCCATGGCGAGGTTTCGAAAGTTTTTTGCAGGGAGGCCAATTTTTTTGCATCGCGCATATCGAGGGTGTCTTCGGGCTCGTCACCGCGCGATTCGGCCGAGGTCACGCCAATGTCGGCGTCTCCGTCGATATATTCGTCAAGGTCAAAAAGAGTCGGCGACACAGCACCCAGGGATCGAGTTTCGACCCACGCATGAAAGAGGGTGCCCAACATGGTGGCCCGATAGGGCTGCTGCGGAAGGGGGCGACGAAGCACATTTTGGGCCGGAGAGCCCTGCGGCGAAACGCCACGCGACGCAGGTGTGTCATCAGCCACGGAAGCCTGGGGCTCGAGCACCGACGCCACAAAGTCCTTGAATTGCGAGGCGGGTATGCGCTGTGGCAGAGGCGTTCGTGTCTCACCTTGACTGCGTCGGTCTCGTTCAGCGATCAAGAGATCAATGTCGTCATTCAGCCGGCTCGGTTCACGGTGCGACCGCTCCGAATCGGCGAGTGCCTCGCGCACCGCTTGCTCGGCTAATTTGACCTTCGGCTCGCGCGAACCCAGTGGTGGCATGGGCCAATCCACCGTTTCGCTGTTCGCCTTCCAGGGATTCACGGTTTCTGTGGGTGGGGGTGGCAGGGGGGAGTTCGCCAAACCTGCCCCGTCAATCTCAACGAGGTAAGGGCTCGGGTCGCGTCGTGTTTTGCCGCCGGCCCACCACGATCCGCTCAGCAGGAGGTCATGGGCTGACCGAGTCAACGCCACGTAAGCCAGTCGCCGCTCTCCTACGAGATAGCGCTCTCGCGCGCTATCAACGTAAGCCACGAATGAGTCTTCAAGGTCACGCTGATCGGTCGCGTTCTCAAAGTCCCAGACTCGGCCCAGGTCAGCGCGATCCGCACGAAGCTGCTCGGGCAGAGTGCCGAGGTCGGTCCATTTGGCGGTGTTTGACGTGATCGTTCTCCCGTCTTCGGCAATCATGCGCCCGACCGCGACGAGATCCCACTCGAGGCCCTTCGATGCATGAATCGTCAAAAGCTGAACGACATTGCCTTCGGGCTCATCTTCGACCGGGCTCAGCCGCTCGCGTCGCTCGACCTCGTCGATCCACGACAGGAACGAGCCCAAGGTGGGATTGTTATCTGTTGTCATGAACGACGTCACCGTATCGAGAAATGTTTCAACACTGGCTTCACCCGCCGTGATTCGGTCATTTGCCGCAAGTTCAGCGTCGAGATTCATCTCGCTCATGACCAGGCGCACGAGGTCGCGAAGATTCATTCCCGCGTGACGGCGAAGTGTCGCAATAACGCCCCCCGCTTCTTTCATGCGTTCAAAGCCGGTGGCGCTGAGTTCGGCAACAGCTCGATGCGTCGTGTCGGTCACACTCGTGATGAAATCGAGAGCGTCGATGAGGCTCTGGCCGTCTGCCACAGAGACGGAATCCTTGAGCGACTGACGAACCTCTTTGCTCAACTTCTGTAAATTGTGGTCACGCTCCGACAACCACCGCGCCGTCGCCTTCAGCGCCCTCAGGTCGCGGGGTGAGATCTGCCAGCGAGCGCCCGCCAGAAGTCGAATCAACTGGCTGTCGGCACGAGTGTCGTGCATGACCCGCAGAGTACACACGATGTCGACAATGACCGGCTCCATAAAGAGTCCGCCCAGTCCCAACACGTGCGTCGGAATTCCCTGTTTTTCGAGTGCCCGCTTTATGGGCAAGAGATCTGCCGTCTTGCGAGTTAATAGTGCGGCTGTGGCGGGCCTGCGGTCGGATGGCCACTCAGCGAACTTTCGGTGAAACCACAGAGCGATGTCGTGTGCTTCGTCAGCGATGGTCGAAGGAAAGATGACGTCGACGCTGCCATGATGGCCCTTGCCTGCTTTGAGCTGAAAGCCGTCTGCTGATGCGACGGCGCTGCGCGGTAACGGCTCGGCGACGAGATTTGCCACGTCAAGCACTTCTTGGGCATTGCGCCACGAATATGACAGAGAGAACTGATGGCCCTCACGCGCCGGCGAGAAGGCGGCAAAAAAGCGCTGCGGCAACATGTTCGACGCGCTCGCTCCGCGCCACCCATAAATAGCCTGGTTGGGATCACCCACCGCCATGACTGTCTTGCCGGCGAAGAGGCTCGACAACAGAGCAACCTGAACGCTCGACGTGTCCTGGTATTCGTCGAGCAGAATAAATCGGTAGCTCGAAGCCACCTGATCCCGAACAAGCGGAATCTGCACCAGGCGGTGGGCCAAGGCGATTTGGTCACCGAACTCAATCAGGTGTCGCTCACGCTTAATTTTCTCGTAGGCATCGACAACGCCGCACAGAATACTTAATCGCGCCGCGACCGTCAGGCCCTTCTTGTAGGCAGGCTGCGGAACACGATGCGTCGTGCCGCGCAGCGTGATGGGCAGCGGTTCAACGTGACGTGCGAAATCGTGCACGAAGTGACACAGGTCTGAGGTGGCGACCATGTTGTCTGTCAGCGTTCGGGCGACAGACAGGGTGGCGTCAATCACCGCGCTGAGTGTGAGGTCGAGTTCAGCCAACGACGTGCCCGGATAGTCAAGAGCCGCTGCGCGCGCAAGCTGCCAGGCCGTGGCTTCTGTCATTACGGCCGCCGCTCCATCCATGCCGGCAAGATGGCCGTATTCCGAGAAAATGCGATTTGCGAACGCGTTGTATGTGGTCATGCTCGCCGAAAAGAGTCCGCTAGTCGCGTTGTCGTCGTTGCCCGTGGGCATCATGCCGCCAAATGCTAAAGCGTCGAGCCCCTCACGCACCCGACCCGCCAGTGAGGTGGCCGCGCGTCGCGTGAAAGTCATGCCCAGGATCTCATCGAGCCGGGCGTGACCATTCGCGACGAGCCAGAGCACACGCATCGTCATCGTTTCGGTCTTACCGCTGCCGGCACCGGCTGTGACGAGAGCGCACGTCGAGGTATCGCCGGCGACAATGAGCCGTTGTTCTTCGGTCAGTATCGTTGGCGTTATGGGCGCGCCCGGTGAGCCCGCCCGTCGACGCAGCTCTTCTCGCCAGCGCGAAATGGCGTCAGCGATATCTTGCGCGGTGTAGGTCATTCGCAGACCGCCTGAACCGTGTGGATGCGTTTGGCGTAGGTGCTGTCGTACTCGCCGCGCTCCTCACGCGTGAAGATCACCGCTTTAAACGACGTTCCCGCCATGCCGTCTGCAGCGGACGCAATGTCATCCTCGATATTCGCCTGGCGCGCGCCTCCCCGTTCGATGGGCTCTTGCAGAACTTCGACAACCTCACGCCCGGGACCCCTCTTGGCGACCTGTGGATCGACCATGAGGATTCCTGCTCCCCCCGACGCTGCGCCCTCAGCAACAGGCATGCCCGGAACCCGTGTCTGGCCGTCGGCCGTTACGACGGGTTGACGAATTTCGTCCCGAACAAGCGCTAGTTGGTAGCAGGCCAGCTGCACGTTCTCACCAATATCGTCGGAACTCATGGCGGTCTTGCCGGTCTTCAGATCGACGATTGTGGCGGAACCGTCGGGATTTACGTGCACACGGTCAATGCGACCCACGAGGCGACCGACGCCCACCTCGAACTCGAAAGCACACTCAACACCGGCTACCTCTATGTTTCGGCGCTGGAGTCCCACGAGATAAGACGAGAGGTTTTCAATCATGGCCCTAGCTCGGGTTCGTTCGCGCTCGTTCAGCCACTCGGCTTCGAACGAGAGTTCGTGCCACCGCTGGTCGACCGCGCTCCACAGACTCTCGGCGGATAGGTCGGTCAGAATCTGGTTGCCGACGTCTTCGAACACTTTGTGCACGAGGGTGCCGAGGCCCGTGGCAACGGTCTGATCGCCACCCACCGTGGTGTCAATGAACCAACCGAGTTGATTTCGCTGCCATGCCTCTAAGCGCGACGGTGAGACATGCACGTATGTGCCCTGCGCACGATCGTGTTCGTCGTTGAGATGCCTTGTGTCTGAGAAACCTTTGAGGCCGTACCAGTCATCGGGGTGGGCACCGGGAACACCCGCCTCGGCGAGGCGCGCGAGTGCGCCGGAAATCTCTTCGGCACGATCGCGGGGCGCAGGCGCAGAAGATGCGGGAAGCCCAGAAAACTGCTGTGTCAGCTCGCGGCGCAAGCGCCCGGTCATGGCCGAAAGGGTGAGCGGATAGTCATCGCCCTCGTCGTCGCCGCGCTCACCTATCGCGGAGGTTGTCGCTGCCGCGTCTGAGGGTGATACCGGGGGCCGCACGAGGGACAGGAAGGGTGACGACGTCACGTCGGCACTATTCGTCGCAGACACCACGAGTGTGCGACGCGCCCGCGAGCAGGCCAGCGAAAACATGCGCAATTCGCCGTGAAGAATCTCGCGTCGTGCGTCATTACTGGCAACGGGATGTGCGCCCAGCCCGATCAGGTCGTCAAGACGACCCGCATGCAGAAGGCGCCCGCGTAACCGCAAATGAGGCCATACCCCCTCTTGCACAGCGACAACGGCAACGACGTCATACTCTGCGCCAATGACGGTCGGTGGCGTGCAGACCACGACGGCATCTGCGCTCGACGAGGGTGCGAGGGTGTCTTCGGGAACATCGGTGCGCAAAAGGTCGTCGATGAAATCTTGAGCCGTGCGTTGCGACTCACGTTCCACGAATCGACGCGCCGAGGCAAAGAGCGCCAGCACCGTGTCGAGCTTGCGATGAGCCTCTTCGGCGATGAGCCCCGAACCTTCGCTGGCCGCCGTCAGGTCTCGCGGCAGAACGGATGCGTCCCACAGGCTCCAGAGCAATTCCTCGATGGTCGCGCCGGCCCGCTGTTCATCGCGAACACGAGCGAGCACGCGGGCAGCTCGAGCCGCACTGCGTGCTGGGACCGCATCGATGAGGTCGAACTCGGCGGGGTTGAGCAGCGCGTCGCGAATAAGCTCCGGGCCGGTGCGCTGACCACCGGTGAGCAGCTCGTGTTGTCGGAGCGCCAGGCGCAAGCGCCGGATGTCAACCGACGACATGCCGGTGATCTCAGAAAAAAGAAATCGTTCGGCCTCGTCAATGGTCAGCGGATGGTCGGGTCGGCCAATGGCCAGCGCGGCGAGAAAATCGCGAACAAGCGGTTGGTCACGCAGTGCGTTGTCGCTCACCAAGGTGCGCGTAGCCACTTCGTGAATCGCGAGCTGACGAGCCACACTTTCAACGAGTGCGCCCTGTCGCACGACGACCGCCATGCGGTGCCACGGCACCCCATCGCGCACGTGTGCATGACGCAGAACGCGCGCCACGGCCGACAGCTCACTCGATCGTTGGGACCGTTCAATGACGATGACCTGACCGTCATCGACCTGCGCATCAACGGTCGTGCGCCGCTGCGTTCCCAACTCTGCGGCCCCGATGCGCGCATCAATGGCGTCGACGACCTCACGGATTTTCTTGCCGTGCCGGTGAACCTGCGAAAGATATAGCGTCTCTACCGAACAGCCGATGACCTCGCCAAAGCGACCGAGCACATGCGGCACGGCACCGCGAAAGGCGGTCGCGGTCTCATCGGGGTTGCCCGCCACAATGACGGTGATGCCGCGACTCGCACAGGCCCGCAGGAGTGCCACGGTTCCGTACGTCAGTTCTTGGGCATCGTCGACGACAATCAGGCGACACGAGTCAAGGGCCGCGCCCGTGGCCACGGCAACCGTCGCTTGACGCATCACCTCAGCCGCGTCACCAAAACCGAAGCGCAGCGAATCGAGAACGTCGGTGAGCACTCCGGACCAGAACGCCGCTGCGGCTTGCCACTCCGGCACCGCGTGTTGGGCACCGAGGCGGGCCAAGTCGTCAGCGGTCAGGCCTTGGTCGATGCACCGATCGATGACATCGCGAAGTTCGTTTCGAAAAACGCGCGACGCCCGAACCTCGGCCGACAAAGATTCTGGCCACCCGACGGTTGCCTCATTTTCGAGCGCCTCACCGTCAAGCAAGTGGGCGATGATGCGATCTTGTTCGGCGCCGGTCAGCAATCGAGGAGTAACGTCACCTCGCACGAGGGCCGCCTCGGTTGCGCATTCGAGCGCGAGAGACATGGGAGTTCTCGCGAGCGGCCCTTGCGTGGCTCGCCGCAGCCGGTATGCCAGAGCTTCGCGCAGTCGATTCGCTGCAAGCCGTTGCGGTGTGAGTACGACAATCTGATCTGTGCTGAGGCCGGCAGACTCAACACGTTGCGCGACGAGTTCTACCAGACACGTTGTTTTGCCCGTGCCGGCGGCACCCACGATGACCAGTGACTCGCCAGGATCTCGGGCAAGAACCAGACGCTGAGACGCATCGAGCTCATGTCGCTCGTAGGCCACCCGCGGTGGCACAAGCTTCGACGACCCCGACATAGAGCCAACGCTAGTGGCTGGGTCTGACAGTGGCCGGGTGCGTAAGTTAGTGTTGCAGGGAAAAGTAAAATAAGAAGGAGAACCCGTCGTGGACATCCGCATCGGCATTGTCAATACCGCTCGTGAACTCAACTTTGAGTCTGACGCGTCGATAGACGACATCGAAGCCGCGGTCAGCAAGGCTCTCGCCGGAGGCGAGGCCCATCTCAAGCTGACAGACAACAAGGGCAAGGTGTATCTCATTCCGACGGCAACGATCGGCTTCGTAGAAATTGGCAGCGACGAGGGGCGTCGCGTCGGATTCGTGGCATAGCCATGGAGATGATGTTTGCCCTCATTGGCGCTCTCGCGATTGGCCTGAGCGTTCGCTACACCATGTCCGGACGCGATCGCACGGGGCCGGTCATGATTCCGGCCCTTGCCACTGCCACGGGTGCGCTTGTCTGGGCCATCGGAATCTGGAGTGGACTAGCTTCCACCGACCCCTGGATTTGGCTGCTCACGTTCGCCCTTAGTGGCATCGTCGCCTATCTGGTCAACCGCAGAGTTACCCGCGTGCGCACGACGACCGACGATGCGGTGTTTGGTCGCATCGCGCGACACTGAGCACCCCGCATCGGTCGCGCTGAGCAACTGTCCGTGACCTCACGGCCGCGGCGCGCTAGGCGGTAAAGCCCAGGGCATCCATGCGGCGCGAGTGTGCCGCGATGAGGTCCGTGAAGACGGGTTCCATGCGCGCCTCATCGTGAGCCTTGTCGCCAGACCCGGCAACGGCATTCCGGGCCAACAGCAGGGCGTCGCCCAGAAGTCGGCGCCCAAAGAGCGCGAGACGAGAAGCGATGGCAGGGTCACGGTCAATGGCAGCCTGCAGCTGCTCGACAATGATCGCTGCCTCGCGATCGGGTTCGATCAGCGCCTGAACGCGAGCCGCCAGTGCCCTCGGCAGACCGCCGACGATGCGCTGAAAGAAGTCGTCGAGAAAACCGCCCGTGATATAAACCGAGACCAGCGTCTCGAGCCAATCATTTCCCTGAGTCAGTTGCTTAAACCGGTCAATAGAGACGGTGAAGGGCTCCATGGCAACGGCAGGATCGACCTTGAGCTTGCGCAATTCGCCGACGACACCGTGATGCTTGGCCAAAGCGTCGCCCGCAACAGCACTCAGTCCCTCTTTGGAAGATAAATCTGGTGATTCACTGACCGCTCGGCTGAGCGTTTCGAATACCGCAAGTTCAAAGTAGGCGACCTGGCCCAGGTAAGAAACCGTATCCGGGGTCAGGTCACCCAGGTCGTATCGATTCTCTTCGGCGACAACCTCTCGCGCACCAATCACGGCCGCAGGTTTGCGCTGACGCGACCGCCGCCGGAACCATTCGAACACCACTTCAGCCTATGCCTCAACCGGCAAGCCGTCGACGCGCACTAGACTCATATCAGACTTATGACTTTTATTGACTTGGGTATTGAGCCCGATATCGCTCAGGCATTGACCGACAAGGGCATCGACGAACCCTTCCCGATTCAAGAGCAGACCATCCCGTTGGCGTTGAGCGGTCAGGACATTATCGGCCAAGCCAAGACAGGCACGGGAAAGACGTTCGGATTCGGCCTGCCCATTATTCAGCGACTGGGGCTTTCGCCAGAACCGGGCGTCAAAGTGCTGGTGGTCGTGCCCACTCGTGAGCTGTGCGTGCAGGTTGCCGAGGACCTCGAACTCGCCGCGGCAAATCGATCCACCACGGTCGTCTCGATTTACGGGGGCAAGGCCTACGAGGGTCAAATCGAGCAGCTCAAGGCGGGTGCGCAGATTGTTGTGGGCACTCCCGGGCGTCTAATTGACCTGGCTGGCCAGGGGCTCTTGAGCTTGGCCAACGTCACTGAGGTCGTTCTCGACGAAGCAGACAAAATGCTCGATCTGGGGTTCTTGGCTGACATCGAAAAAATCTTTTCGAAACTGCCCGCCGTGCGTCACACCATGTTGTTCTCGGCAACCATGCCCGGGCCTATCGTCACGCTAGCCCGACGCTTCATGACGAAGCCCATTCACATTCGAGCCACCGACCCCGACGAGGGCATCACACAGGCCAACATCGAACACATCGTCTACCGAGCTCATGCGCTCGACAAAGACGAAGTGATTGCGCGCATCCTGCAGGCTGACGGCCGCGGCAAGACGGTCATTTTCACGCGCACGAAACGTGCCGCTGCCCGCCTGGTCGAAGACCTCGCGGATCGAGGATTTCCGGCCGTTGCCGTTCACGGTGACATGAGCCAAGAAGCCCGTGAAAAATCGATGGCCTCATTCAAGGCTGGCAAGAAAGACATTCTTATCGCCACCGACGTCGCCGCCCGAGGCATTGACGTTGACGACGTTACCCACGTGATCAATCACACGATTCCCGAAGACGATAAGGCTTACCTGCACCGCGTGGGGCGCACCGGCCGAGCAGGAAAAACGGGAATCGCGGTGACGTTTGTTGATTGGGATGACCTGCACAAGTGGGCGCTGATTAATCGCGCGCTCGAGTTTGGTCGGCCCGATCCCACCGAAACGTATTCGTCTTCCGCTCACCTCTACACCGACCTCCATATTCCGGAAGGTGCCAAGGGCCGGCTCAGATCAACACCGGCCGCTAAGGGCGCCGAGCGCGCTCCCCGCACATCCTCAGGTGATGGCGGGCGTCGGCGCGTAAACAACCCGCCCAAGCACACGTCGCCCGTGGGCGCGCCCGAGCAAGCAGGCGGCAACCACGATGGGCGCGGTCCCGAGCACCACGACGGCAACAATCCCTCCCGATCGCGCAATCGCACGCGTCGCCGTGGCCCGGGGCTTGCTCCGTCCTAAATCACGTGGCGATCGGATACGTGGGTTCGCGTCCGGTTGCTCGTTCGATTATTCGCTCGAGCATGTGCGGCGCCGTGGTGTTCTCGCCGGGGCGATTTTTCTTTCGCGACCCGTGATAGTCGCTCGAACCCGTGACGATGAGATCGTAGTCTCGGGCATATTCGCGCAGGCGCTCGAGTCCGGCCGGGTTGGCAGCGTTCTCGCGGTGATCGAGCTCGAATCCGGCGAGTCCCGCGTCGAGCAGAAGCTCGAGATTTTTGAGGGGCATCACTCCACCCGAACGACCCGTCGGGTGCGCGATGATGGCCACACCCCCCGCGGCGTTAATCAGCCGAATGGCTGCCAAGATGCTCGGCTTTCGTGTCGTCGGAATGTAGTACTTGCCGTCGGGGTTCAAAATGTTCGCAAAAGCATCATCGACCGAAAGGGCATAGCCGTTCGCGACCAGCACCGAAGCGATGTGTGGGCGTTGCGGCGGTGCACCGTCAGCCTCTGCCATGACGTCGTCCAGGCTGATCTCAAAGTCCGCTTGAAGATTCATCACGATGGTCTTTATGCGATCGGGGCGTCCGTCGCGAAGGTCGAGCATGGTGGCCGCCAAGTTTGGTTCCACCGGGTCAAATAGATAGGCCAAGAGGTGCATTCCGCCTACGCCCGGTCCTCCGGAAACCGAAATTTCAGCCCCGGGAACAAAAGTCATGGCGAGTTCGCGGCACGCAGCTTCGGCCTCGGCCCAGCCCCCGGTCGTGTCATGGTCGGTCAGCGCCATGGTTCTCACCCCGTGGCTGTGCGCTTCGCGCACGACACCGGTGGGCGAATCCGTGCCATCCGAAAGTGCGCTGTGCAAATGCAGGTCTATCGGGGATTGGGCACGTAAAAAAGACTCCACCCTGTCATGCTAGTGACGATGCTTTCGCGCCTGCTTGCCTTCGTCGTTTCTCTGGCAACCCTTGTCTTCGTCGTCGTTGCCTTTTGGCCCCAACTGTTGGGCTGGCAACGCACGAGTCCGTGGTCGGTCATGGTGGCTCCGCGCGGTTTTGCGCTCAGTATCGCGCTGTTGATTTTTATCGTGCTGGCCGTGCTGGGACGTTTTGGTCGCCCCCTGCGTCGAATTCTGATGGCTGTCGGGTCATGGCTGTTGGTGTTTGCTGTGGCCACGGGAGTGCTGCTCTATTTTCGGGGCACGGGATCAGCTCTGCCGAGTGCTCCGACTCGCGGCGCCACAGATAACATCCGTGTGCTCGAGTGGAACACGATGGGCGATGCACCGGCACCGGCAGCCATTGCCCAGCTGGCTATTGCTCAGCAGGCCCAGGTTGTTGCCCTGCCCGAGACGACGAGCGCGACCGCCGCCGATGTGGCCAGCATCATGGCCAACGCCGGATTCGACATGCAGTCGCTGACCCTGACCTACGACCAGGTCTACCGGGCACACTCAACATCTTTGCTGATCTCGCGATCGCTGGGCACCTACCGCGTGGCAAACACTGGCGGCGGCACGTCGGTTTCGCCGACGGTGATAGCAACGAGTTCAGATGGCGGACCAACGTTTATCGCCGCCCATGTGGTCGCCCCATCGCAGGTCACGATGTCGCAGTGGACATCGGATCTCACCCTGCTGGCGGCGCTGTGTCGCACACCCAACGTGATTCTCGCCGGCGACCTTAATGCCACAATCGACAATCTGCAGGGGCTCGGCACTGACAACCTCGGTAATTGTCGCGACGCGGCACTTGTCACGCACGGAGCGGCACTCGGAACGTGGCCCACCTGGCTGCCCACGCTCGGGGGCGCAGCCATTGATCACATCATGGCAACGCCCGAATGGACCGTGACCGGTTCTCTGGTCATCACGAGTGTCGACGGTAGCGGAAGTGATCACCGCCCGCTGCTTGCCCAACTCAGTCGCACGAACTGAAAGACTGGTCACATGGCAGAAAACAAGAATCGGAGCACCACGCCCGAGTCCGATGCGTTTCGCCAACACATCAGCCAAGATTGGGCGCCGCGAGTTGACCGCCTGCCTGCACTCAGGGAATCCGCCCGCGCCGCCGCCGTTCGTCGCGAGAAACTTTGCGCAGAATTCTCGAGCTGTCGACTTGTTATTCCCGCCGGTCGCGCCAAACAACGCAGCAACGACACGGATTACCTGTTTCGGGCTCACTCCGATTTTGCCTATCTCACCGGGTGGGGCACTGACAGCGAGCCCGACTCCGTTCTCGTGCTTGAACCCGACGGCGACGGTCACACAGCAACCCTCTATTTTCGAGAACCCGCCGGTCGTGACAGCGAAGAGTTTTACGCCAACGCGTCCATCGGCGAGTTTTGGGTTGGGGCTCGCCCCTCGGCGACCGCGGTGAGCGCAGAACTCAACCTTGCCACCGCCCACATCGATGCACTCGGAGCTGCACTGACGAGCGGCGTTTCGACCCTTCTCATTCGCGAAGCAGACCCGGCGGTTACGGCGCGCATTGATGCCCTCACTCGTCCAACGGCCGACCAATCCCGGGATGACGACCTCGCACGGGTGCTCTCAGAAATGCGCCTGATAAAAGACGCCTATGAAATCGACCAGGTGCGTTTGGCGGTGGCCGCCACCCACCTCGGTTTTTCCGACATCGCCCGTGTCCTTCCCGCCATCGGCGGCAAGCAGCGCGGGGAACGCATGATCGAGGGTGCCTTTGCGACGCGAGCCAGGCTCGAGGGCAACGGGCTGGGATACAACACCATCGCCGCGTCAGGGGCACACGCGTGCATTCTGCACTGGGAGCGAAACGACGGTGACGTAGGAAAGAAAGACCTGGTGCTCATCGATGCCGGTGTTGAGCTAGACAGTTACTATACGGCCGACATCACGCGCACCCTTCCGGTTTCGGGACGATTCAGCGCTGCGCAGCGCAAGGTCTATCAGGCCGTGCTCGACGCTGCCGACGCAGCCTTCGCGATAGTGAAACCGGGCATCACGTTTAGTGAGATTCATCAGACCGCGATGGCGGTCATTGCCCAGAGGACGGCCGAGTGGGGGCTGCTGCCGGTTTCAGCCGAGGAATCGCTCGCGCCAGAGAATCAGTATCACCGTCGCTACATGGTGCACGGCACGAGCCACCACTTGGGTCTCGACGTGCACGACTGTGCGCATGCCCGGCGTGTGATGTACCACGAGGGAATCGTCACTGCGGGAATGATCTTCACGATCGAGCCCGGCCTGTACTTTCAGCCCGATGACCTGACCGTGCCACAAGAACTCCGGGGCATTGGCGTTCGCATTGAAGACAACATCTTGGTGACGCCAGAGGGTGCCGAAAACCTGTCCCGAGGAATCCCTCGAACCGTCGCTGAGGTTGAGGCGTGGATTAAGCCCACGCGGTAAGTTGGTCACATGACCCAGGCGCGCGTTTTTGTGGCCCGGCTGGCCGGGTGCAATGTTTTTGACCCCGTGGGCGACCGCGTGGGTCGCGTTCGCGATGCCATTGTGGTTTACCGGGCAACCGCCGCTCCGCGCGTGGTGGGACTGCTCGTCGAGATTCCGGGCAAACGTCGCGTCTTTGTCTCGATCGGGCGCGTCTCGTCAATAACGAACGGTCAGGTCATCACCTCCGGCCTCATCAACGTTCGGCGCTTCCAGCAGCGCGGCGGCGAGGTTCGTCTCATCGCTGAACTTCTGGGCCGCAAGGTGAGCTTCAACGACGGTTCTGGGGCCGGCACCATTGAAGATTTGGCGATTACCGAGACGGCGCAGGGTGATTGGAACGTGTCTCAGGTTTTTGTGCGTCGACCTCGGGCAGGTGGCTCACCCTTTACGAAGGGAGCCACCACGCTGGTGGAATGGTCGCACATCGCCGAAATGGCTGCGGATGGCGAAAGCCAGTCGGCGGAGCAATTGATCGCCGCCTACTCTGAGCTTCGTCCGGCGGACCTGGCCACGACCCTGCTTGATTTACCTCAGGAGCGCATGATCGAGGTGGCCGAAGAACTTCCCGATGACCGGCTCGCCGATGTTCTCGAAGAGATGGACGAGAGCGACCAGGTTGACATCATGGCGCAATTGGACGACGAGCGGGCGGCCGATGTTCTCGAAGAGATGGAACCGGACGACGCGGCCGACCTGATTGCCGAGCTCCCCCGGGCGCGCGGCAAGACGCTCCTTGACCTGATGGAACCCGAGGACGCCGAGGATGTTCGGCTGCTGCTCAGCTTTGGTCCCGATACCGCCGGTGGTCTGATGACGACCGACCCCATCATCCTGTCGGCCGAGGCAACCGTGGCCGAGGGCCTCGCCATGATTCGACGCCACGAGACGCATCCTGCTCTCGCGGCGGCCGTGTGCATCACGCTCCCTCCCTACGAATCCCCCACCGGTCGACTTCTCGGACTCGTGCACTTTCAGCGCATGCTGCGCTACCCGCCGCACGAACGTCTGGGCAACCTGATTGACGAAGGAACAGAGCCGGTTCACGTGGGCACTAGCGCGGCCGAGGTGTCGCGCATTCTGGCCAGCTACAACCTCGTCTCGGTACCCGTGGTTGACGATGCCGGACGACTGGTCGGCGTGGTCACCATCGACGACGTGCTCGACTACATCCTGCCCGATGACTGGCGCAGTCACGACGACGACCCGAGCACGCCGAAGCGTCGAAAGACGCGCACCCGCTCTAAGGCACCCGTGACGAAGAAGAGAAAGGAGTAATCGTGGCACGAAGCACTCACGACGACGACGACTACTTCGACTCGCCCAAGAGCATGGGCCCACGACTCATGCGCCCGACTCGACCGCGCGACCGCTTTGGTCGATTTACCGAATCTATTGCCCGCGCAATGGGCACCCCGTGGTTTCTTCTCGGCCTGACCGTATTCTGCATTCTGTGGATCACGTTTAACTCACTGGCGCCCGAAGGGTTGCGCTTTGACTCAGCAGCAATCGGCTTTACGGCCCTCACGCTGTTGCTCTCTCTGCAAGCGTCGTATGCCGCTCCCATGATTTTGTTGGCACAGAACCGGCAAGACGACCGTGACCGAGTGCAATTCGAGCAAGACCGGGTGCGCGCCGAGCGTAACCTCGCCGACACCGAATATTTGGCTCGCGAGGTCGTAGCGTTGCGCCTCGCCATGAAAGATATGGCGACAAAAGAATTTATTCGCCAGGAACTGCGGGACCTGCTCGATGAACTCGAGAGTGAACGCCCGCCAGGTCGTTCCCTCAAGCGCAGCGCGACGTCACCCCTGCGCCGGGCCGCACGCAGCACCCGCGCCACCCCGTCACCGTGACCGGCAAGCCGACATCCGCGGCGAGTCCCGACGACGTTCGCTCCCGCGTCGGAGCCGTGCAGGATCCGGAAATTCGCCGTCCGTTAGCCGACCTCGGAATGGTGGGACCGATTGAGGTTCGTGGCAGCGAAGCCATCGTGTCGATCCGACTCACGATTGCGGGTTGTCCGGCCGCCGACCACATTGAACGTGCCGTGCACGAAGCGGCCTTGAGCTCCCCCGGCGTCACGTCTGCCGTTGTGAGCGTGAGCATAATGACGAACGAGGAACGGTCGGACATGCTGGCCACACTGCGGCCGGCGGGGCGAACAATGGCTTTCGGCCCCGAGTCGATGACCCGGGTGATAGCGGTCACGAGCGGGAAGGGTGGTGTGGGAAAGTCGAGCGTTACCGTCAATCTTGCCGTTGCCCTCGCACGTCGTGGTCTGCGCGTGGGAATTCTCGACGCCGACGTATACGGCTACTCCATCCCGTCGCTCATGGGGCTGGCGCCCGGCGGAGTGCCCGTGCGGCCCACGCGCCTCGACGACGCTATCGTGCCACCCGTCGCCCACGACGTAAAGGTGATCTCGATCGGAATGTTTGTGGACGACACTGACGTCGCGGTCGCCTGGCGTGGTCCCATGCTGCAGCGCACGGTCACACAGTTTCTCACCGATGTCTACTTTGGCGACCTTGATGTTCTCTTTATCGACCTGCCCCCGGGAACCGGCGATGTGGCGATCACGGTCGGTCAACTGCTGCCACACAGCGATGTGCTGATCGTGACCACACCACAGCCCTATGCGGCTGGGGTGGCCATCCGCGCCGGCGCACTTGCCACCCAAACGGGTCAACGCATCATTGGTGTCGTTGAAAACATGAGTGCGAGCGTTCTGTCCGATGGGACACGCCTCGACGTTTTTGGCTCGGGCGGCGCTGCCGCTGTTGCGGCCGGTCTCGCTCGAACGGGCCTGAAGGTTGACGTGCTGGCTCGTATCCCGCTGAGTCCCGCTATGGCCCAGGCCGCCGACAGCGGAATCCCCCTCGTGGCCTCAGACCCCGACGACCTCGCTGCCGCAGAACTTACGCAATTGGCCGACGAGGTGCTCAAGCGCTCTGCGCGTGCCACGGCGACGGTGCCCCTCACGCCCAGGAGCTAATCCGCGGAATCGCCCCGTCAGCTCGTAAGCGACGATGTCGAACGACGACGCTGCACGACGAAAAGCGTGATCATCACAATGGCCGGCCAGGTCGATTCAAGGTCTCCGCCGAGCCGTTCGACCACACCCACGTAGCCCAAGGACTGATTTGACCACACCCCTAAGAACCAAAAACACGCAGCTCCCATAATGAGCGTGCCGGTGACAGCCCCCCACGGCCGCACGATCCACGGCCACGTGCCACCCACGCGCATTCCGAGAACCGGCCATACGGCCAGCAAAATAAAGCCGATCATGGCCGAGATGCGGTGCGGAATCGATGTTCCTTCGATGCTCGGCAGCGGGAAGAGAGCCACCATGAAGGTGGCTACTCCGGCGAGACCGAGGGCGAGGCGACCGGGGATGCCAATTCCCGGCGAAAAACCGGCGGTGACAATGTGACACAGCGACGTACACATGAACATGACCGTCATAAACACATGCGTGGGTGCCGTGAGGGCCGCCAACTCACTGATGGTTTGGGACGCCGGATTGTATCCCGCGTACATCTGCTCGGCAAGAAATGTCGATCCGATAAAAAGCACGGGGGCCAATATCGATGAAACGAGCGCCGTGCGCCCGACGAGAACTCTAGGTTGCTTCCGCATCGTAGGGAGCCAATCCCGCCCGAGCGCGTGCGGCACGCGGGCGACGAGGGGTGGTCACCGGAGCGGGGGCTGACACCGGCGGATTTTCTTCTAGTAAAGCATCTCGAATAATTCTTCGCGGGTCATATTGACGCGGGTCGAGAGTTCTCCAGTCCACCTCGTCAAACTCGTCACCCATTTCTTCGCGCATTCGTTCCTTAGCGCCGCTCGCCATTTTTCGGATGCCCTTGACGAGCCGGGCCAAGCCCGCAGCATACTTAGGAAGTCGTTCGGGACCCAGCAAAAAAATTGCGAGGACACCGATCACCAGCAACTTATCGAAGGTCAAACCAAACACGTCTTTAGGTTACTCGTCGACCGGCACATGCGCTTCGCTAGGCTGTGAGAGAAGGGGCACACTGTGACGTTTAGCGAAATTGACGCGAGGTTCATCACGGAGTTTGCTGATGAAACGCGCGCGCAGCTGACCGCCCGTTCGCTCGCCCACGAACACGGCGTCCACGTCATCCCTGCAGCCACCGGGGCGCACTACGCCGCTCTCGCAGCGGCGACTCAGGCCCAGAACATTGTTGAGGTGGGAACAGGCTTTGGGGTCTCGGGGCTCTGGCTTCTGCGCGGCGCACCCCAGGCCATTTTGACCTCGATCGACGATGGTTACGACCGACAGGAACAGGCCAAGCCACTCTTCGTCGCAGCAGGTTTTGCTCCGAACCAGATTCGACTCATCACGGGTCGGGCCTCGGACGTGCTCCCCCGAATGAACGAGACGTCCTACGATCTCGTCGTTATCGATGGAGATCCGGCACAGATAGCGAGCTATGTACCGCAGGCCCTGCGCTTAATCCGGGTGGGTGGCGTGCTGCTGGCTCCGCACGTGCTCTGGAAGGGCGACGTCGCCGACCCCGCGAAACGCGGAACAGTGCCGTCGGCATTTCGCGCCATGCTGGCGGCCGTGGCCGAAAGCGACGATGTCACCGCGACAATATCGCCCCTCGGCGACGGTCTGCTCACCGTGACAAAACTGAGGTGACCAGCCGTCACCCACGCCTCCAAAAAGAAATGCCCCGCACGCGCGAGGCTTTTCTCTTCGTGAACGACTGAACTACGAAGCGGGCTTGACGACCTTGCCGAGCAAGGCGTGCAACTCGGTGACCTCGTCGTCGTTCATTGACACGGCCATGCGGCCGCCCCCTTCGAGAGGCACCCGGACAACAATCAGGCGACCCTCGCGGGTAGCTTCCATCGGTCCGTCTCCGGTGCGTGGCTTTTGTGCCGCCATTATGGCGCCCCTTTCGTTAACTCCTTTTCTATTATCCCAAATCTCAGGCATGCCGGTGACCACGCTGGCCTATGCCGGTCACGTAGACTTGCCACGTGGCAGACCTCACCACTCGTGTCGAAAGTGACGTTGCCAGTCACGGGCTGACGATCTTTGGCGTGGCCTCGTCCTTCGTTTACGACGTCGTCGAGTCGGCTCAGCGACGAGGCTTCGCGACGACGTGCATCGACAACCTCGGAACTGCAGATCGCGACCTACCGAACCTCGAGTTACTCTCGGACACAAGTGACAGACGCCGCCCCTTCACCATCGGCCTCGGTTCAGCACATCACCGGGGTCTGGCCTTAGTGGCGAGCGCCGAAAAGGGATTTCGTCAGCCGTTTTCCCTCGTTGACCCCACGGCAATCGTGGCCCACAGCACGACGTTCGGCCACAGCGCCTATGTAAACGCCGGTGTCGTCGTTGGTCCCCACACGGACATTGGTTGTGGGGCAAGTATTAATC
>CAFBMB010000008.1_pt1 | contig 20884 bp, 16 predicted proteins | sample 7268381 | NCBI WGS metagenome assembly CAFBMB01 (sample SAMEA6814053, study PRJEB35770) | freshwater metagenome | biome: Freshwater; feature: Freshwater reservoir; material: water | place: Czech Republic | collected 2017-05-23 | depth 30m m
CGATGGATCCCACGTTGATGACGTGACCGCCGTCGGGGTTCGCAGTGAGCAGCGGCAGGAAACTGTGGATGCCGTAGATGACGCCCCACAGGTTGATGTCGAGCATCCACTTCCAGTCATCAAGAGAGAGGTCAGCCACGCGACCCATCGATCCGACACCGGCGTTATTGACAATGACGTCGACCTTGCCGAATCGCTCAATAACGCTGTCTGCGAGCGCCTGAACGGATGCGGCGCTGGTCACGTCTACCTGAATGCCCGTCACGCCAAGTTCGGCGGCGGTAGCGGCGATTCTCGCTTCGTTCATGCTGGCGATGACGACGGTGGCGCCGGCTTCTTTCAGGCGCTGCGCAATTCCTTTGCCAATTCCCGAAGAACCTCCGGTGACGACTGCGACTTTTCCGGTGAGGTCTTGCATCACATTACCCATGCTTTCTGAGTAACGACATTGTGGTCATACGCCACTGCGTGGCGCTCGTTTGGCTTGTTCATGGCACCGTCGTCCCTGTCATCGGCAGCCGAGGCTGCATCCATCGTTGCGCTGTGCTTGCGGTACTCACTGTAGCCAAGATGTGATGCTCACCGACACGAAGGTGGCTGCAATTTATGAGGCGAACGAGTCGACGATGTTGTTGAGTGACGCCGACGGACGCATGATCTCGTTTACGAGCTCAGCATTCGGACGGTAGTAGCCACCGATGTCGGCGGGCTTGCCCTGAACGGCAAGAAGTTCAGCGACGATCTGCTCTTCGCCCGAGCTCAGCGCCTGAGCCACCGCAGCGAACTTTGCCGCGAGACCCGCGTCTTCGCTCTGGCGTGCCAGTTCTTGTGCCCAGTAGAGCGCGAGGTAGAAGTGGCTGCCCCGGTTGTCGAGCGTGCCCACCTTGCGGCCGGGGGAGCGATCCTCTTCGAGGAATGTGCCCGTCGCGCGATCGAGCGTGTCGGCAAGCACCTGAGCCTGCTTATTTGCGGTGGTCTGCGCGAGATGCTCGAGCGAGGCGGCGAGCGCAAAGAACTCGCCCAGCGAGTCCCAGCGTAGAAAGTTTTCTTCGACGAGTTGTTGCACGTGCTTCGGCGCCGAGCCGCCCGCGCCTGTTTCGAACAGGCCACCGCCCGCGAGCAGCGGAACAATCGAGAGCATCTTGGCGCTGGTGCCCACCTCGAGAATGGGAAAGAGATCGGTCAGATAATCGCGAAGTACGTTTCCGGTCACCGAGATGGTGTCTTCACCGCGACGAATGCGTTCCAACGAATAGAGTGTCGCGGCAGCGGGCTCCATGATTTCAATGGTCAGGCCAGACGTATCGTGCTCAGGGAGGTAGGCCCTGACCTTTGCGATGATCTGGGCATCGTGGGCGCGACGCTCGTCAAGCCAAAACACCGCGGGTGATCCTGTGGCGCGAGCACGAGAAACCGCCAGTTTGACCCAGTCACGAATCGGAATGTCTTTCGTTTGCGTGCCCCGCCAGATGTCGCCCTTGCCCACCTCGTGGGTGATAAGCACCTCGCCTGCGGCGTTGAGCACGTCTACCCGACCGGCCGAAGCCATCTCAAACGTTTTGTCGTGACTGCCATACTCCTCGGCGGCCTGCGCCATGAGACCGACGTTGGGCACGGTTCCGATGGTGGCCGGATCGAGCGGGCCGTTCGCAATGACGTCATCGATCGTGGCCTGATAGATGCCTGCATAGGAAGAGTCGGGAATGACGGCGATGGTGTCGTCTTCGGCGCCATCAACGCCCCACAGCTTTCCGCCGTTGCGCACGAGGGCGGGCATCGATGCGTCGACAATGACGTCAGACGGAACGTGCAGGTTGGTGATGCCCTTGTCGCTGTTGGTGTAACTCAGGCGCGGGCCCTGCGCAATGGCAGCGCTGAATTCGGCGGCAATCTGGTCGCCATCGGCAATGTTACCGAGTCCCGCCAGAATTGAGCCCAGGCCGTCATTCGGAGTGAGGCCAGCCGCGGCAAGGGCAGCGCCGTGCGTTTCAAACACGCTGGCAAAGAATGCCGTGACGACGTGACCAAAGATAATGGGGTCGCTGACCTTCATCATGGTCGCCTTGAGGTGCACCGAATAGAGCACGTTGTCAGCTTTTGCTTGCTTCAAGGTCTCGCGCAAAAAGGCGTCCAGGGCCGCTACCGACATAAACGTCGCATCCACAATCTCACCGGCGAGCACGGCGAGTCCGGGTGTGAGGATGGTCTCGGCGCCATCGGTCGATACGTGGCGAATGGTCAGCGTATCGGCCGTCGGCATGACGACCGACTTTTCGTTTGAGAAGAAGTCGTCGTGACTCATCGTTGCTACGCGCGTCTTCGAACCGGCAGCGAAGGGTTTATTCACGTGTGGGTGCTTACGCGCATAAGCCTTGACCGACAGTGGCGCACGGCGGTCGCTGTTTCCTTCGCGCAAAACGGGGTTGACGGCGCTTCCCTTGATGCGGTCGTAACGCGCCCGGGCCTCACGCTCTTCGGCGGTGACGGGCTCGTCAGGAAAGTCGGGCACGTCGAAGCCCTGCGACTGCAGTTCGACGATGGCCCCCTTGAGCTGAGGAATAGACGCCGAAATATTGGGAAGTTTGATGATGTTCGCCTGAGGAGTCTTGGCGAGATCGCCCAGTTCCTTGAGCGCATCGGAAACGCGCTGTTGCGCGGTCAGACGTTCCGGAAAAGCCGAAAGAATTCGGCCCGCAAGCGAGATGTCGCGCGTCTCGATAGACACCTGGGCTGCCGAGGCAAAAGCCTGAACAATCGGGAGGAACGAGGCGGTGGCCAGCGCGGGCGCTTCATCGGTGTGCGTGTAGACGATGGTGGAATCGGTCATTTTTATTGAATTCTCCGGGGTTAATAGCGCGCTACATTCCAAGGTTCAGCCTACCCCACGCAAAAATCCGGACTTCCGCACTCGCTGTATATATATGCTGAGCCTATGAATAAGTTCTATTTTCGTATTTGCGCATATGAATGCCGAGTTGTTAGCGTGTGTGACGAGCACGTGCCCGGGCGATCGCAAAGGAGCTGGCGATGACCATCGATACGCGCCAGCTGCGTTACTTTATTGCCGTCGCCGAAGAAACTCATTTTGGCCGCGCCGCCGAACGCCTCCGAATGTCTCAGCCGCCCCTCTCTCAGCAGATCAAGCAGCTTGAGGTCTCACTCGACACGTCGCTCTTCACTCGCAGCACCCGAAGCGTTGACCTGACGCCAGCGGGTGACCTGCTGCTCACGCGTGGGCGACGGATCATCGACGAGCTCGAATCCATCGAGGCTGATATTCGACGCGTGGGTCAGGGCCTGCAGGGAATCATCAGAGTCGGCTTTACCGGAAGCGCCACATACGCCATCATGCCGCGTCTCGTGCGCCAGGCGAGCCACACCTATCCGGACCTTGCGATCGAGGTCAGCGGGGAGAAGCTCACTCCGCGACTCGTTGCTGAGCTGGATTCCCACGTGATTGACCTTGCCATCTTGAGACCACCGTTTTCACACCCCGACATCGATCACGTCGTGATTGCTTCAGAGCCGCTCGTTGCCGCCATCCCCCTGGGTTCCGCGTTGACCCGCCGACCCGAATTGCTCATGGCCGAGCTCGTTGGCGAAGAATTCGTCGGGTATCCGTCAAGTTCAACGGTGTCACAGGCGATCGCCGCGGCGTGGCACGCGCGCGACGTTCAACCCGTCTGCGTGCAGACCGCCTCCGAAACATCCACACTGCTTTCTCTTGTGGCTGCCGGAATCGGTATCGCCCTGGTGCCCGAGTCGGCGACCTCGCTACAGATTGGGGGCACCCACTTCATTCCTGTGAGCGACGCACCCCGAGTAGACATAGCGATTGCCTGGCGCAAAACAGAGTCATCTCCGGCGGTTCGCACTTTTTTGCCCTTCGTTGAAGACCTCATGAGAAACCCCCCGGAAAGGCAAAAATGAAGATCGACACAGTTGAAGCCATCCCCTACGAGATAGGCATGCGCAAGCCCCTGCTTTTTGCCAGTGGCCAGATGACAACAGCCGACCACGTCTTGGTGCGCATCACCACCGACGAGGGACACGTGGGTATCGCAGACGTTCCGCCGCGGCCCTACACCTACGGCGAGACCCAGGGGTCGGTCGTCGCCGTGATTGAAACGCTCTTTGCTCCCCTCCTTGTCGGCGCCGACCCATTCGCACGAAATGCTATTAACGCGGGCATGGCCCGCACGGTAGGTAATTTCGCCGCAAAGGGTGCCGTCGACATCGCGCTGTGGGACATCATCGGAAAGTCGCTCGGCACGTCGGTGCACGCCCTTCTCGGCGGTTTCACGCCAACGGTTCGGGTGTCGCACATGGTCGGCTTCGCGCCTGCGCAAGAGATGGTCGACGAAGCACTGAACTATCGCGAGCAATACGGCATCACCTCTTTTAAGGTAAAAGTGGGGCGCCGACCGGTCAGCCTCGACGTCGATGCCTGCATCGCCCTGCGGGAGGCACTCGGTGCCGATGCCGAACTTTACCTGGATGCCAATCGCGGTTGGAGCGCCAACGAAGCGCTGGCAGTGGCCCGGGCCTGCGACGGACTCGGCTTGCTGTATTTGGAAGAGCCGTGCGACGCCCTCGAGGTCATCGGGCGACAACGTCTCGTTCGGGAATCTCCGCTGACCATCATGGCCGACGAGAGCGTGCCAACGCTCGGCGACGTGGCGCGGGAACTGCACAACGGTGGCGCTTCGGCCATCAGCATCAAGACCGCTCGCACGGGCTTCAGCGAATCGCAAAAGATTTTGGGCTTGTGCGAGGGCTTGGGTGTCGATGTCATCATGGGAAATCAAATCGACTCGATGCTGGGTTCCGTGGCAACCGTCATCTTTGGCGCCGCATTTAAGCACTCTTCTCGACGGGCTGCGGAGCTGTCGAATTTTCTCGAGTTTGCCGACTTCTTGATCACCGAGCCGCTCGTCATTAAGAACGGCCAGATTTCGGCTCCCACGGCCCCCGGTCTGGGCGTTACCCTCGATAACAACAAACTTGCCGCATACCGGCTCGACAGGAAGTAGCTCAGATGCTTTATCTCGTTCACATGACGGTAAATCTGCCCGCCGATATGCCTGCGAGCGAAGCGACGGCACTCAAAGAAGTCGAGAAGAAGCTGTCGCAAGACCTGCAACGCGACGGTCGCTGGGCCGAACTCTGGCGTGTCGTCGGCCAGTATGCCAACTACTCAATTTTCAATGTGGCGGGAAACGACGAACTTCATGAGATCCTCTCGGGTTTGCCGCTGTTCCCGTATATGACCATCGACGTCACCGCGCTCGCTACACATCCCTCACGCATCTGAGACAACAAGATTCCCCACAACCACAGACGCAACGAATCACACAACAAATGACACAACAAATGACACAACGAATCACACAAAGGAGAAGACAATGACAGAAGACAGCTACTCGGCCGAAGCTCAGGCCAAGGCCGCCGACTCGGGCGCCGCCGCCACCGAAGGTTTCTTGCAAAGAACCGCCAAGGCGAACGTCACTGTTGATAAGGCGCGCATCAATCGCATTGCCACCCGACTCGTCAAGGCCCTGAACGATGTGGTCGCCGACGAAGAGGTTACCTACGACGAATACAACATCTTCAAGGCCTGGCTCATCAAAATGGGATCAGACGGCGAATGGCCGTTGTTCCTTGATGTCTGGCTTGAGCACAGCGTTGAAGAAGTGCACAACTCGAAGCGTCAGGGCAGCAAGGGCACCATCGAAGGCCCGTACTACGTTCCGAACGCCCCCGAACAGCAGAGCCCAGCCACCATCGACATGCGGGCTGATGAGCCGGGAACGCCGCTGCGCTTCCACGGACAGGTCACGGCCGTCGGTGGCTCCCCGCTGGCGAACGCAATGATCGAACTGTGGCACGCCGACGATCTGGGTTTCTACTCTCAGTTCGCCCCGGAATTGCCCGAGTGGAACCTGCGTGGCACGTTCTTTGCCGACGCCGATGGCAACTTTGAGATCAACACGATCCAGCCGGCGCCCTACCAAATCCCCACTGACGGTGCGTGCGGCCAACTGATCGCTGCGGCCGGCTGGCACGCGTGGCGCCCCGCCCACCTGCACCTCAAGGTCTCGGCTCCGGGCTACCACCTGATCACTTCGCAGCTCTACTTCGAAGGTGATGACCACATCGCTGACGACGTAGCGAGTGCCGTTAAGCCCGAACTCGTGCTCAATCCCACCAAGGTGGGCGCCGGCCCGAACGCCGAGGTGCGCTACGACTTCGTGCTTGACCCGGCCTAGACGTTAGTCGAGTTGGGCCGTTCAGAAGAGATTCTGGGCGGCCCATATTCGTGTTATTTCAGCGGCCTCAGCCGTCACCGCTTTTTTATTGCGTGGGTTGCGTCGCGCCCAGAACGTTTATCAGAAACAGCAGATCTTGTCCGGTCAGTGGGTTGGTGGCAGATTCCGTGCTTTCCCCATAGGCGAACTGAGCGGGGATGCTGACTAGCAGCGTGCTGCCGACGTGTTGACCAACAAGCCCTAGCCGGAAGCCGACAATGACATTGCCGAGAGGGAAATCTGCCGGTGCCGAATCAAAGTTTCCGTCGAATGTTTGCCCGTCACTCCACCTCACGCCGAGGTAGTGCAGTTGCACGCTATCTTTCGCGGTAATCACAGGACCTGCACCTTCCGCGAGCATTCTCACGGCGACACCGTCCGGTTCTACCGCGCACCGTCGAGAGAAATCGCAGGTAGGCCGTCGGCGTCATACGGCCCGGCGCGTGACGGCTACTCGGTTCTGCCGGCTAACGCCTTTAGCAAAACGAGCGCCATCTTCTACGGTTGGAACACCGCTGCCAACGGCTCCGGCACGAGCTACGCAGACCAGTCTCAAATCACCGTGCCGGCCGACGTGTTGCTCTATGCGCAATACATCGACTATGACCCTTCTTTTGTCAGTATTTCGTTCAATCCCAACGGGCCACGACGAGGAACGCGCCAAGGAAGCGACGCCACACGGGCATCGCTTTTCTAAACGCATTGTGGGACATGAGATCTCCTGTTTTAAGCACGAAAAAGCTTTGGGGGAAAGCCCCCCTCATTAGTCAGGGGTTTTTACACTAGAACAAGTGTACAGAAATTAGGGGAAAAACATAATTGGCCGCCCATTCGGCGCGTGCGAAAGGTGCAAAGGACGCCCCATGCCGACCGTCCGCGCGGTTAGCTAACGGATCAGCGAAAGAGACGTGCGTGCCAACGCGCGGAAAACGCCGGGCAGGAGCCTCTAAGCGGGAATCGCCCGACGCGCCACGTTTCTTCCACGAGAAATCGCAATGGCGAGAAGGATCAAGCCGAACACACCACTCGCCGCCACGCCGAGGATGCTGCCCAAAGCATTCACGCTGTCACCGGTGATCAATGCTTGGGCACCGCGCATGGCTATCGACACGGGCAGCACGTTGCCAAAGAACTGCAAAATTCCTGGGGCCCAGCTCAGGGGCAGAATCACACCCGCCGCCACGATCTGTAGGGTCAGTAACGCGATTGATATCAACCACGTCGCGCGCGGTGCGAGCGCCGCGAGACCCTGATGTAAGAGGGCAAAAGAAATTGCGGCGATGATGACGAGTGCAAAAAAGCCGACGTGATCTATGGCCGATACTCCGCTCGCTGCGGCAGCAACCACAACGAGCGCGCCCTGGGCGGCAGACAAACCGACCATGGGAAGAGCGGAACGAACCAGAAGTCGGCGGCTGCTTGCCCGGCTCAGCAGGCCGCGCTGCTGCAGCGGCCGATAGACCAACGCCAAGATTAAGGCCCCCAGCCACAGCCCAATGGGCATCATCACGGCGCCAAGGGCCGATTGCACCGACGGCAATGCCGGCGAGGTTGTGATGTTCGCTTTGACCGGGTTTGCTGCGACCGATGCCAATTGCTCGGCCTCCAAGCCGGTATAGCGAGGTATCGCATTCGCCCCCGCTTTCAAACCATCGGCGATTGCTTTCGCACCGCCCGTGGCCTGGCTCAATCCATTAGCCAGCAGCGGCAGGCCATCAGCAAATTGTTGCGTACCCGTGGCCAGGTAGTCGCTTCCCTCGGCGATGAGTCCCGAGACATACTGAGCAGCGGTTAAACCGCCGGTCATGAGCGCCCCTCCCGCACCGAGAGCGGCGGTGGTGGTATCAATGTCGTCGAGTGTGGCCTTTGCGCCCGGGACATCGTTTGCATTGAGCTGAGCGCGCAATTGCGCATTGAGCGTCGCCAACTGATCAAGCCCACTGAGGTACAGGGTGCTAAAAGACTGCAGCAGGCCCAGCCCGGAGGTGAGGCTGGTATTGGCCGTGGCTAAATCTCGAGCGCCCGCGGCCATTTGAGCGCTGGCTCCCGGAAGAATGGAAGCTGCGGAATTGAGGGCGCCCAGGCCGTCGGCAAGTTGCTGCTGACCCTCGGCTGCCGCACCCAGTTGCTTGCCGATTTCGCTAAAACCGACGAGAAGCGCGTTGATATAGACCTGAGTAAACGCCTGTGCGATTTGTTCGGTCAGATTCCCGGCCATTGAGCGCGCCAACACGGTGGCGGCGTAACTGTGCGCGCCATCCGTCTGAATGTCGACAGTTGCCTGCACCGGATCTTCTGTCGTGGCAGAGAGGTAGGCCCGCGAAAAATTGGACGGAATAGTGAGCACCGCTGAATACTGGCCGCTCTGCAGGCCCGCCTGAGCGGTTGCGGCGTTCGTGAGAGTCCAATTGAAGCCGTCAGTATTGCTTGTCACCAGCTGACCCACCAAGAGGCGGCCAATGGCAATAGGAATCTGATCGTTATTCACGTCGATCATGACAATGTCGTCTTGATTGACAATGGCCGCGTTCAAATTTGGTTGGCCGGTATCACTATTGAGCGAAGCCGGTTGCAAAGCCCACAAACCGACGAGGGCAATCAGAACAGGCACGGCGAGGCTCATGCCGAGGAACCACCGGTTTCGGCGTCTGGGTTGAGATTGGCTCATGCGCTGACCTCCGCTCCGGCGAATACCGTGGAGGCAACAACTCGTCGGCCGGTTACCGCAACCTTAGATTGCAGTCCCACCACGAGAGAAACATCAGAGCCCAGCTCGCGAACGAGCAGGCTCAACAGAGGTCCGGGTCGCGTGAGCTGGCGAGCATCACAGACAACCAAAGCTTCATTCCCCGTCACGGCGATGGCCAGGTCAACCGCCCAGATTTGATCAGCCGTCAGTTCGGCGGCATCAGTGGTGAGGTCCATGCCGGCTGGCGTGATGTTGGCCACTTCAGCAATCTCACGGGCCAACCCCAGAACCTGGTCAATCTGCTTGCCCTGAGGCCGGCGGCCATTCAGAGCCAGTTGACTGCGCAGTTGCCGACCGAGTTCACCGGCTACGGGTTTTGTTCCAAGGAGAACCAAACTCGCCCGACGTCTGACCTCGGCTGCGTCAAAGGGCAGCGGCTTACCCAAGACGCTCACATCGCCGCTAATCGTGCCTCTGCCACTTATCGCGGCCAGGATGGGCGTGAGTTCGTCGTGCGGATCGGCAAGAATTTCAACGACGTCTCCGGCCTTCGCACGAAGATGAAGATTGTTTTCGGCGGAGTCAATGGCAAGCGTGACGGAGGCCGGTAGTGACCTCTGCCACTCCCACGCTTCACGCTGCCGTTCGACAACGGCGCCTTCAATATCGACGTCGGGCATCGAGCGAAGGGCCTTCGGCAGCCACCAGCCGTGATCGCCCATCAGCCACATGAAGGCGGGGATGATCGTCATGCGAACGATGAGCGCGTCAAAAAGCACACCCACGGCCAGTGCGAGTGCCATGGATTGAATCGTGGCGGCACCCCCGGGAACGAACGAGAAGAACACCGCGGCCATGATGAGGGCGGCTGCAACAACCACGCGTGCCGAGGCGGTGAACCCGTGCGTAACGGATTCCTTTGCGTTGCGGGTGGCCACATAGTGTTCGCTGATTCGCGAAACGAGGAACACCTGATAGTCCATAGCAAGTCCGAACAAGACGGCCATGACCATGATGGGCATAAACGAAATAATCGGGCCCGGTTTGGCTAAACCAAAGAGCTCAGCCCCAAACCCCTGCTGAAAAATCGCCGACGTCACGCCGAAGGCCGCGGCGACCGACAGCAGGAAGCCGAAGGTGGCCGACAGCGGAACAGCGACTGATCGGAAAACGATCAGCAACAGAACAAGACTGAGTCCGACAACAATGATGGCGAACGGCCCAATGGCTCCCGAGAGTACTTGAGAGATATCAATATTGAGAGCCGTCTGGCCGGTGATGTCGTAGCTGTAACCGTTTTGCTTCTCGAACGACGCGGCATTATCGCGAAGCTCGTGCACCAGCGCCTCGGTGTCGAGCGAGTCGGGAGACGTGGTGGGGGTAATCGAGACGATAGCCGCATCGAGAGTGGGGTTTGGATATGCCGGGCTGACGCTCGCCACACCCTTGACGTTTTTGAATGTGTCGGAAAAATCCGTCAGGGTGCCGGCAAGTTTCGTCACATCCGTGTGCGAAATATCGGCGATGGCGATGAGGGGGCCGTTTGCGCCGGGACCCCAACCGTCGGCGATGGCATCGTAACCCGTGCGCGTGACGCTGCCCGCGGGATCCGCACCCGCGTCCGGGAGCGCAAGACGCATGTTCAGTGCGGGAAGGGCGATGGCGATCAAAGCTGCCGCTGCAATCAGGAGCGTGACCAGCGGGCGGCGAGTAATGAGCTTCACCCAGCGTGCACCCATGGTGCGTGGAACAGCAGCCGTCTCACGGCGGTAGGCACGCGATGTTGGTTTCGGAACGAGCTTTTTACCGCCGAGGGACAGCAGTGCGGGAAGAAGCGTGATGGCGGCCAGCATCGAAATAATGACACCCGCGGCTGCGCCGATTCCCATGGCGGACAGAAATGGAATGCCCACCACGAGCAAGCCCAGAAGGGCAATCACGACGGTGGCACCGGCAAACATGACAGCCGTTCCCGCCGTCGCGGTGGCCACGGCTATGGATTCTCGGATCGCCATACCGTGCGCGACCTGCGTTCTATGTCGCGCCAGGATGAAGAGCGCGTAGTCGATTCCAACGGCCAGACCCAGCATCTCGGCCAGCAACGGGGTGGTGCTCGACAGGTTGATGGCCTGCGAACCCAACGTGATGAGGCCGTCAGTAATGAGAACACTGATCAGAGCCATGATGAGGGGCATGCCCGCGGCGAGGAGTGCGCCGAACGTAATGGCCAAAACAACGAAAGAGATGACGAGGCCGATGGCCTCCGTCAGGTCACCGTGTCCGGGCTCATTGGGTACGCCGCTGTAGGCAAGCGTGAGTTCGGTTCCAGAAATCCCCTCAATCGCAGCTTTTTGCACGTCGTTGTACTGGGATTGAGTCAGGCTCGATTGCGGGACGTTCATCGTCAACGTGGCATACGCCATCGATCCGTCATGAGAAATCGCCTGTCCCGGCTGATCGACCGTCGGGTTGAACGGACTCATGACCGCGTCGACGCCGTCTACCGTGAGCAGCTTGGCGTCAGCCCGCTCGATAGCCGCCCGTTCGGTAGTGATGCTGCCTCCATCGGGGGCAATGTAAATCACCTTGATGCTTGCGTTAGACGCTGCCGGAGGGAACCTCTGCTCCAGCATGTCTAAGGCGACCTGTGCCGGAGTTCCGGGAATGCTGAACGAAGAATCAAATCGCGGGCCCAAGAGCAAACCGCCGCCAAAAATCGCTGCGAGGAGAAGAATCCAGGCGATTAATACCGAGAATCGCCAACGCGCTGCCCACCCACCAATGCGATAGAGCAACTTCGACATAAAAATATGTTAGCGGGGTTAAACACCCCTCAACCACTGGGCGTCAGCGAGAAATTGTTGCGAACTTTCGAATCGAAAGTGGCACAAAGACAATAAGAAGCACGGCAACCCCGAGCAGCACGGTGGCGATGGGGTTTTGGGCGGGCCAGGCATCGCCGGCGACGGTGCCCGGGGGCACATTGCCGAAGAGCTCTCGCGCCGACTGCACCAGCGCAGAAACGGGATTCCACTCTGCGAACACTCTCAACGGTGTGGGCAGATTCTCGCTCGGCACGAACGCGTTCGAGATAAACGTGAGCGGAAAGAGAATCAAGAACGACGCGTTGTTGATGACTTCGGGACTCTTGACCGACATCCCCAAGAAGGCCATCACCCAGGAGAAGGCGTAAGCGAACAACAGGAGAATGGCGACCCCGGCGAGGAACTCAAGTGGGGAGGACTTGACTCTCCAGCCCACGAGCAAACCGGTTCCCATCATGACCAGCATCGACAGTGTGTTGATGACCAAGTCGCCGGTGGTGCGACCCACCAAGACGGCGGCACCACTCATCGGCAACGTGCGAAAGCGGTCAATGATGCCGTCTTTCAGGTCTTGGGCCATCGCCGAGCCCGAGTAGGTGGAGCCAAAGACCACCGTTTGGGCAAAGATTCCCGCCATCAAGAACGATGTGTAGTCGCTTCCCGGAATAACAACCGCGGCCCCAAAAACGTAGGTGAACAGCAACACAAACATGATGGGCTGAATCAGGCTGAAGAGAAGGATCTCTGGCACGCGGATGATCTTCATCAGGTTTCGCCAAGTGGTAACCGCTCCGTCGCTGACGAAACGCGACACGGCATTGCCGGGAATGGGTTTCAGTGTGGTGCTCATGCCGCGCTCTCCGTTTCGGAATCTTCAGTTTCAGCGGCGTGGCCGGTGAGTTGAAGGAACACGTCATCGAGGGTGGGACGGCGCATGCCGGCATCGTGAAGGCCGATGCCTTTGGTTGCCGCGGCGCTCACGATGGCCGCCAGTGCCACAGGTCCTTCCTGAACGGGAACGACCAAGGTGCGGCCGTTGAGAACGGCGCTCTCCCCCGTGCCGAATCGGGTCAGTATGTCGCGGGCCGCATCAATCTGGGTCTCGTCAACGACGGTCACGGCAACGCGCAGTCCGCCGACCGAGGCCTTCAGTTCGTCGGCCGTGCCCTTGGCGATCACCCGCCCGTTGTCGATCACAGAGATGGAATCGGCCAAGCGATCGGCCTCTTCAAGGTATTGAGTGGTGAGCAGAACCGTCGTGCCGTCGTTCACCAACTGCTCGATGACCTCCCACAAGCCAATGCGGCTGCGGGGGTCGAGTCCCGTCGTGGGCTCATCGAGAAAAAGCACGGGTGGCCGAATTACGAGGGCGCCGGCAAGGTCAATGCGTCGGCGCATGCCGCCTGAGTACCCCTTGACCGTTCGATTCTGGGCTTCGACAAGGTCGAAGAGTTCGATGAGCTCGGTGGCCCGCTGGCGCGCAACGCGCGCGCCCAAGTGGTAGAGCCTTCCCACCATCACGAGGTTCTCGAAACCGGTCAGGTTTTGATCAACGGCGGCATACTGTCCGCTCGCGCCGATCATGCGACGGATGGCCTGCGGCTCAGCAAAGACATCGACGCCGTCGATGAAGGCGGAGCCCGAATCGGGCTTAATCAGGGTGGTCAGTGCTTTGACCGTCGTGGTCTTGCCAGCACCGTTGGGGCCGAGAAGAGCGGTGACGCTGCCCTTCTCAACCTCGAGAGTGAGACCGTCGAGGGCCCTGACTTCGGGAGAGCCCTTGGGGGAATAAGTCTTGACGAGATCTCTCGCCTCGATGAATGCCATGACCTAATTTTATGGAGTCAACGAAAGCGCCCCTGACCACGCGGGGTTACTTCGAGGGATTCTTCAAGTTCAGTAGATGAGCAGCTTGGCGCGAACGGCCCGCTCAAATTCCGAGACTCTGCCCTTCGCGAGCTTGAGGTCGGTCCAGTCGAGAATCATGCTGAGTTGACCTGAGTCGTCTTCGATGAGGATGCACGGCTCCCGCCCCTCGCTGGCCGCGTGTTGGGCGTCCGTTCGTTCGTTTCGATGCACCAAGACAAACTCGATCTGCAATTCATCGCGGAGGCGAACTTCCATCGCCTTCCACTCGGGCCGCTTGGCAAAAGTGGAATGCGTGATGTCGCACAGCTTGCACTCGGTGCGGCCAAACATGTGACCGAAGAAGTAGCTGAGCTCGCCGGCAAGACCGCCGTTTGCTTTGTAAACGCCGATGAGTCTCATGGAACAAGATTAGCTTCGCCGGCGAAGGTGGTGGCGAGTGAGGGTCCGCGGCGCGAATTGCGGATTCGACTCCCCTACTGCCGCGCGCGAACGCATGCGTTCGAAACGCGCGTCAGCGGGGGCCCACCCAAGGGGGTTCTCATGCGTCACCAACCGAAAAAGTCCAAGACCCCCTTAACGGGGGTCTTGGACTTTTGTGGCGAGTGAGGGATTCGAACCCCCGAAGGCTGAGCCGTCTGATTTACAGTCAGATCCCTTTGGCCGCTAGGGTAACTCGCCGGCGTGCCGTGTGGCACAAGAACCAACATTACCGTGAGGGCAACGCCCAACGAAATCCCGCCTCGGCGGAGACTCGTCAGCGGCTGTGACCTAGTGCACGCCTATTGCCGCCGCGTATTCGTTAGCCGTGGCACGCACATCGTCAGCGTACGAATCGAGCTGGTTGTAACTCCACAAGCTCTTCGTCCAGCCTTCTGCGGTCGTCATCGTGTCCGACGAAAAGCAGAGGTAGTTGGCTGCCGAAACAACCGAGTCGTCGATTTGTTGTCCGTTGGGGTCACCGTCACCGTTGCCGTCAACGTGCCAGGCCGCCCAGGTCTGCGGAATGATTTGCATCGGACCAACGGCGCGATCATGCAGTGGGTCGCCGTCGAAGTTGCCGTCGTCGAAATCCGGAATATTCATCGTGCCGTCACCCACGAGCGGCTGACCATAAATGGGCTCACTCATAAATCCATCCGGCGCGATGACGGCGCCATAGAGTTCGCCGTGGTGCGATTCAATCCAGCCGATGCCGGCCAGAGTGTTCCAGGTGACTCCGCACTCGGGCCACGTCAAAGCCAGTCGAATGGCGCCGCCGGCATACGCGGCGAGAACACGCTCGGGAATACCCGTCTTGGCGGCAACGTCGGCGACCCATGCCGCGTCGGCCACCGTGACCAGCGGCACGGTTCGCACGCTCGCATCCGTAAATTTTGAGTCAAAAGGGGGAAGCGGCGCGGCCACGGGCATCTTCGCCGACGAGAAACGCGCGAGGCCACCGCCACAAGAAGCGAGCGTGATAATCAAGACGATGATCACAGCCACAGCAGCGGCAACCGCGATGGTGCGGTTGCGTCGTACGATGCGCGAAGTCACGCGACCATTCTGTCGATGACAACTGACCACTCCCTGAAGACCCACCCCGTTGGCCGAGATGAATACGATAGAGGCATGGCAGATTCCTCATTCGACATCGTCAGCAAAGTTGACCCCATGGAGGTCGACAACGCTTACAACCAGGCGACCAAAGAAATTGACCAGCGCTACGACTTCAAGGGCGTTGGGGCATCCCTCGAGAAATCGGGCGAAAAGTTCCTGATGAAGGCCAACTCTGAGGAACGCGTCAAAGCGGTGCTCGAGGTCTTTGAGGCCAAGCTCATCAAGCGCGGCATCACGCTTCGCCAGTTGGATGCCGGTGCACCCTTTGCCAGCGGCAAGGAATACCGGATCGAAGCAAGCATGAAGGAAGGCATCGATCAGCCCAATGCCAAGCTGGTTAACGTTGCCATCCGCGAGAAAGCCCCCAAGTCGGTAAAGTCACAGATTCAGGGTGACGAGATTCGCGTCTCGTCGAAGAGTCGTGACGACCTGCAGGCCACCATGGCCATGCTCAAAGGCGAGGACTTTCCCGTGGCGCTTCAGTTCGTGAACTTTCGCTAGGCCTGATTTCGACAAGCTCAATCGACGGCCGCCAGCTCAATCGACGGCCACCAGCTCAATCGACGGCCGCCAGCTCAATCGACGGCCACCAGCTCAATCGACGGCCACAAGCTCAATCGACGACTAGTTGTAGCCAAACGGCACGTCGCCCCAGGCTTGCCGCACGGCGGCATCCGGATCGTTGACGACAGAGTCTGTGACGTCAATAATCAGGGTTGATCGCGTCTTTTTGCGATACTGAGGCCACGGTTGATGAGCGTTCGCCTCTGGGTCGCCCGTGAGCGCAAACGACAGCCAGTGCTCGTGCATGCGCGTCATCGTGCGGCGCGCGGACTTCAGTCCGCCCAGGCCAAACATGAAGTCCTTCTTGCTCACCCTGGCGGGCAGTGTGCCAAAGACGTAGGGCAGCTCAGTCGCGTGCATGGCTCCCAAGCCCATGAGCTTCATCAGGGGCGGGGACTGATCGAATCGATACATCCACGTGGGCGCATACGCGCTGTGCGCGGTGGCAGCCCAAATCGACGGCATGCGGAACCCGGCGTCACGCGAGATACCCATGCAGGCCTTCTCCTTCGGATATCCGCGATAAACGCGCGTGATCTCAGACTGAGAGATCTGCACTGCGGGGTTGTCACCGGCCACCAGCTCAAACATACGGGTCACCGACTTCTCAGTGATGGGCATGAGGGGTGACTGCATCAGCTTGAACAGTGACGCCTCGTCCTTATTCGTTCCGATAATGAGCGGGATGCGATGTGCTCGCCCGGATTGAAAGGCACTCATGGGATCTTCGCGAATCAGATCCCCGTCAACGACCGGCGCGAAGGCAACGGTGCCCGGCATGTTCGTCGCCACGTGGTTCAGCAATTCCATGGTGTGCGCCGCCAGAGCCAGAGCATCGACCTTGCGCAGATCCGTTGCGGCCCGATCGGGATTAACCCCGGCCAGTTCAAGAAATGCGCCCGCCACCAGACCTGCGCGAGCCGGACCGTAAACGCTCGTCACCGGTGGGCTCTGCGCGATTGCCCGATGGAAGAGTCCCTTGCTGGCCGGCATGGTCATGAGTGTGGTGACGCACCCGCCGCCGGCCGATTCCCCGAACAGGGTGACGTTGTCGGGATTGCCACCAAATCCCGCGATGTTGTCGCGCACCCAGTGCAGCGCGAGCAGGATGTCACGCAGCCCCACATTCGCCTCGGCAGTTTCTCCTAAGAACTCTCGAAAGTCTAAAAACCCGAGGGCCCCCAGACGATAGTTCAACGTGACGACCACTACATCACCGTGCTCGGCGAGCGCCTGTCCGTTATAGATCGGCTGTGCCGAGAACCCAATGAAGTAGGCGCCGCCGTGCAGCCACACCATGACCGGACGTGGGCGTCCGTCGGTCAGGGCGGCGATGGGCGTCCAGACATTGAGACTCAGGCAATCCTCACTTTGCACAACGTGCGCGGGGAGCGGAATCATCTTGGTTTCGGGCTGTGGCGACACGTTACCGAAGTCGAGTGCTGGCCGAACGTCACGCCACTTCGACGCCGGTTCAGGAGCCCGGTAGCGCAACGGGCCGACCGGAGGCCGGGCATAGGGAATACCCCGCCACCGCGCGCTTGCGCCCGACGTGTCACCCTGAACGCGACCCTGTGTGGTCGAAACAACCAAGTCGCTCACATTCGGCAATTTCATAAATAGGCCTCCAGCCACATGCGGATATCGGTAAACGCCATCTCTCGAACCTCGGGCGCAGAGAGAAAGACGTCGTGCACTGCTCCGGGCAAATGTGCGATGGTCACCACGCGTCCTAATTTAACCGCCCGGTCTGCCACCGTGGTGACATCAATGACGATATCTGCCGACCTCATGGCTTCGCTCCACTTCGTTGCGAAGAGGGTGCGCGCTGACAAGAGGGTGAGAACGGGGGCAGAAATGTTGAGACCCTCCGCAACCTGGGCGTGTCCGACGAGAATTGCCTCGAGCCACGCCGCGCGAGGCGTGAACGACGTGACCGGTCGCCACTCCTCATCGAACGTCCACTGCCCGCCCTTTTCCTTGCTCAACGAACGGTTATAAAATCCGAGATCCGGATTGAGAACCGGGGCACGAGGCTCGAGGCGAGAGCTGATTTTGAGCGCTCGGGACGCCACCTGGCGCACAGCCGCTGTCAGCTGATATTCCAACCACGGACTATTGAGAATTAATGCTTGGGCGCGGCCCTCATGGCGGCTCAACCACAAACTGAGCACGAGTCCGCCGGTGGAATGCCCGAGCAAGATAAGGGAACGACGGGAGCGCGTGCCCGTTCCCTGGCCCATCACGTCGAGGGCGGCCTCGATATCGGCGTCATAGGTCTCGAGTGACTGTGTGAATCCGGGCGTCTGGCCGGGGCGCAAACTACGGCCATACTTGCGCAAGTCCAGGGCAAAGAACCGTGCTCCCTGCTCAGCCCAGAAGGCGGCGAGGTGCGACTGAAAGAAGTAGTCCGACCAGCCGTGCACGTAAAGCACATCAGCTCCTTCGGCGACAAGGCGGCGTCGGCTCATATACCTGCGTCGCGACGTTGCCGGGGTGGGAACGTAACGCACGAGCGTGGCAACGACCTCGCCCTCATTGTCGCGACCGAGAGGGAGCGTCGTCTGTTCGAAATTGGCACCCAAAACGTCAGGTTTCCAGTCCACCCGACCACGCTGCATAAGGCCATTCTTGCTTACCGGAGTGCCCTGTGCGTGGGCGTTTGTCGACTGCTCTAGAGTCACAAGCACGATGAGTGATGTAACGATAATTGATCGCAGCCGACTCGCAGACCTCGCTATCCGAGAGCGCGCAACGTTCTCTGTGCGCAATCCACGATCCCGCGCCGCCTACGAAAGCGCCGACCACCTCTTTGGTCGGGTGCCGATGACCTGGATGAACAAGAAAGCCGGCGGTTTTCCGCTCTACCTCGATCGAGCTCTCGGCAACCGCATTTGGGATATCGACGGACACGAATATATTGACTTTGCGCTCGGAGACACCGGATCAATGGCCGGCCATTCTGCCCCCGAAGTCGTCGCCGCCATTCGCGAGCGTATTTCAACTCAGGGCGGATTGACCACCATGCTGCCGACCGCAGACGCGGAGTGGGTGGGCGCCGAACTGACGCGGCGCTTCGGCGTGGATAAATGGAGTTTCTCACTTACCGCCACAGACGCCAACCGCTGGGCCATACGGCTGGTGCGGGCCATCACGGGCAAATCCAAAATTCTCTTTCACGCGTATTGCTACCACGGAAGCGTGGACGAGTCGCTCATCGTTGTGGGCCCCGACGGCGAGGGAATGAGTCGCCCCGGAAACGTTGGCTCCCCCGTCGACGTCACCCTGACGTCGCGCGTGGCCGAGATGAACGACCTTGCGGGGCTAGAACGACAGCTCGCCCACGGGGATGTGGCGGCCGTCTTGATTGAACCCGCCCTGACCAACATCGGCATCGTCTTGCCGGAGCCGGGTTATCTCGACGGGGTGCGCGCCCTGACGCGCGAGCACGGTGCCCTGCTCATCATCGACGAGACGCACACATTCTCGGCCGGTCCAGGTGGCATGACCCAACGCGATCATCTGCAACCCGACATCGTCGTCATCGGCAAGTCAATCGCGGGTGGCATCCCCACGGGCGCCTACGGCCTCAGTGCCGAATTTGCCGCCCAAGTTCTCGAACGAACCGATCTCGATCTCATCGATATGGGTGGCGTGGGCGGAACCCTGGCCGGTAACCCGCTGCAGGTCGCTGCGATGCGGGCCACTCTCGAGAAGGTGCTGACCGACGACGCCTTTGCCGTGATGATCGAGACGGCGACGTTCTTCACCGACGGAATCACTAACATCTTCGACCGTTATCACTTACCCTGGTCAATCAATCAGCTTGGTGCTCGGGCGGAGTATCGGTTCGCGAAACCTTACCCACTCACGGGCACCGCGGCCCACGCGGCCGCGGATGAAGAACTCGAGGACTACATCCACCTCGCCCTCATGAACCGCGGCATCATGTTGACGCCCTTTCACAACATGGCACTCATGTGCCCGACCACCTCACGGGCAGACGTTGCCGCCCACCACGCGGCTTTCGAAGAGGTCATTCGCGACCTGCTCGACGCCTGAACCTGCGCCCCTGAACGCCGAAATCTCGAGCCGGCGAGCAGAACTCGACTAGGCGCGCGAGACGCGAATCATCTCGGCGCGGTCAACGGCCTTGATGCGATCTCGACCCTCGGGAACCCCGAGTTGCTTCTCGTAATCGTCGAGTTTGGCCCAGCCGGCAACATCCGTGTATTCGACACCGCGTGCCTCAAGCAGATCGACCACCGCCTGCTCGCTGGGCTCGGCCGGTGCCCACCAGTTCGCCTGATCACGAAGCAGGTGCTTGACCGTCTCCATAGCGTCTGACTTGGTGTGACCAATGAGGCCCACGGGACCGCGCTTAATCCAGCCCGTAGCATAGATGCCCGGCATTATTTTTCCGTCGTCGTCCATGACCTGTCCCTCATGGTTGGGAATGACGCCGCGTTTGTCGTCGAACGGGATGCCGTCGAGGGGTGAGCCAAAATAGCCCACGGCCCGATAAATGGCGCCGATCTCAAGGTCGCGAATCTCGCCCGTGCCACGCACTCCGCCGGCGGCGTCGGGCTCGGTGCGCTCGAACCGCAGGCTGCCCACATGGCCACGCCCATTCGCAATGACCTCGAGGGGCTTGGCATAGAAGTGCAAATGCAGTCGTCGGCTCGCTTTCCCCGTTTCGCGGGTGCGCCACTCGTTCATGACCTTCATCAGCACGAAGACCTGCTTGTTGGTGTTGATCGCGTTTTCACTTGCCTCGTCGATGACAAAGTCCTCGTCATAAACAACCATGTCGACATCACGCAGCTCACCCAGTTCGCGAAGTTCGAGCGGCGAAAACTTTGCCTGTGCCGGGCCGCGCCGCCCAAAGACATGAACATCGGTCACGGGCGATGCGATGAGTCCCTGATAGACATTCGCCGGAATCTCGGTGGGCAGAAGGTCATCGGGGTACTTGGCCAGCATGCGGGCGGCGTCTAGGGCTACGTTTCCGTTGCCCACAACGGCAACGC
>CAFBMB010000009.1_pt1 | contig 20546 bp, 22 predicted proteins | sample 7268381 | NCBI WGS metagenome assembly CAFBMB01 (sample SAMEA6814053, study PRJEB35770) | freshwater metagenome | biome: Freshwater; feature: Freshwater reservoir; material: water | place: Czech Republic | collected 2017-05-23 | depth 30m m
GGTTGCCACCATTTCGTCGCGCAATCGCACAGTAGCCTCATGGGTGCCGACAAACTTGATGGGCGCACCAATTTCGATCTTGCGCTTGTCGATATCGCCGATTCCCGCTGCCGCCACCGCCTCCGCGATGTGGCCCGTCTTGACAGACCCGAACAGTCGACCATCTCGACCCACCTTGACGGCGAGTTTGATGCTCGTTGCCTCAAGCTTGTCTTTGAGAGACTGGGCCTCTTCGTGGGTCGCAAGTTCGCGAGCAACACGAGCCGAACGAATCTGCTCGACCTGCTTTTCGCCACCGCGCGACCACGCAACGGCGAAACCCTGCGGGATCAGATAATTACGTGCGTAGCCGTTTTTTACGTCGACGACATCGCCGGCCGAACCAAGGCCGGATACCTCATTGGTCAGAATAAGTTTTGACATGGTGTCTCCTCCTAGCGTCCAGCGCCGGCATAGGGCAGCAGAGCCATCTCGCGAGCATTTTTCACGGCGCGCGCGATCAAGCGCTGCTCCTGCACGGATACACCCGTGATGCGTCGCGAGCGAATCTTTCCGCGCTCTGAAATGAACTTACGAAGCGTGGCGACGTCCTTGTAATCAATAACGCCAACACGAATCGCCTTTGCGGGGGCAAGCGCCTTAGCGCCCTTACCTCCGCGGAGTGGCTTGCGACGATCGCCGCTTGACTTTCCAGCCATTTTTTTCTCTTACTTTCTCTTCGCGGAACGCAACCTGCGCTCCTCAAGGTCTGCTAAAACGGAGTTTCGTCGGCGGGAACGCCGGGAGTTGCCCACGGGTCCGCGCCACCCGAAACGGCGGGTGCCGTTGCCCACGCATCGTCGCCGCCCGTGCGACCCGACGACGCCTGACGCGTCACCGTGGCCTTGGCATAACGCAGTGAGGGGCCAATCTCGTCAACTTCGAGTTCGATAGACGTGCGCTTCTCGCCCTCTTTAGTTTCGTAGGAGCGCTGCTTGAGGCGACCGGTGGCCATGACGCGCATACCCTTGGTCAGTGTGCCCGCCACGTTTTCTGCGAACTCACGCCACACGCTCGCCCGCAGGAATAGGGCTTCGCCATCTTTCCATTCGCTGCTCGCGCGATCGAAATTGCGCGGCGTCGATGCGATCGTAAAATTGGCGACCGCTAGGCCGTTCTGCGTGTAACGCAGTTCCGGATCGGCTGTGAGATTTCCCACAACAGTGATAATTGTCTCGCCCGCCATGGGACTAAACCTTCACCTTGGCCGGTGCTGCAGCCGCCCGAGCGGCTTTGGCCGCGACGCGCACGGCCTCGGCGGCAACCATGGCGATGCCCTCTTCGGCGCGGAGCACCTTGGTGCGCATCACGGCTTCAGACAGCTTGAGCTGACGATCCAACTCGGCTGTCGATGCCGGGGCGGCTGTGAAGTTTACGACGGCGTAGATGCCTTCGGCCTTCTTGTCGATTTCGTAGGCCAAACGGCGGCGCCCCCAAATGTCGACGTTTTCAACGGTTCCACCGTCATTACGAATCACATTGAGGAACTTCTCCAGGCTGGGAGCAATGGTGCGCTCTTCAACCTCTGGGTCGAGAATGACCATGAGTTCATATTGATGCATGACTAACCCGCCTCCTTCGGACTAAACGGCTACAGGATTTCTGCAGCAGGAGGGTTGCACATACGCCGCCCACAGGGACCACCTTCGTGGCATGTGAGCAACAGCCCATGCTAACCGGGTTTCGCCGATGGAAGCGAATCGTGCCAACTGCGCAATCGCCGAATGGCCTCCTCCTCGCCCATGGGGCCCTCATCAAGGCGCAGGTTAAGCAGAAACGCGTAAGCCTCGCCCACCCGGCGCCCCGGCGGAATATCAAGAATCGCCATGATTTGTTCGCCGTCAAGTTCGGGTCGCACCGAATCAAGCTGCTCTTGCGCGGCAAGTTCAGCGATGCGTCGCTCAAGGTCATCGTAGGCGTGTGCCAAGCGGTCGGCTTTTCGCTTGTTTCGCGTCGTCACATCGGCCCGCGTCAGAATGTGCAAACGCTCGAGTTGATCTCCCGCGTCGCGAACATAACGACGAACGGCGGAGTCGCTCCAGGCTGCCTCGGAGTAGCCAAAGAAGCGCAAGTGCAGTTCGATCAACCGGGCAACCTGAGTCGTGGTTTCCTTATCGAAGCGCAGGGCACGGAGTCGCTTGACGGCCAGTTTTGAGCCCACCATGTCGTGATGGTGAAAGGTCACGGCCCCACCAGCCTCCAATCGCCGCGTGTCGGGTTTGCCAATGTCATGAAGGAGGGCGGCCAGTCGAAGCGTGACGTCGGCCGGCTGCCCAGGATGGCGAGCTTGCTCCAGCTCAATCGCCTGAGTCATCACCGTCAGGCTGTGTTCGTAAACATCCTTGTGGTGGTGATGCTCGTCAACCTCGAGTCGTAAGGCCGCCACCTCGGGCAACACGTAACCGGCGATGCCCGTGCGCACCAGCAGCCGAATTCCCGCTTCGGGAGATGCTGCGCTCAGGAGTTTTACCAACTCGTCATTTACGCGCTCTGCCGAAATGCGCGTAATCGCTTCAGCCATCTCTGTCATGGCCCACTCGGCGTGGTCGTCCAGGTCAAATCCCAATTGAGCAACAAAGCGAGCGGCTCGCATCATTCGCAGAGGGTCGTCGCCAAAAGAAACCTCCGCCGGAGCGGGCGTAACAAGACGTCCGCGCAGCAGGTCTTCGATTCCGCCATAAGGGTCGACGAGTGTCAGCTCGGGAAGTTTGACCGCGAGCGCGTTGACGGTGAAGTCTCGGCGTCGCAGATCCGCTTCGATGGAATCTCCGAAGTGCACCTCGGGCTTGCGCGTGGCGCCGTCATAATCATCACTGCGATACGTCGTAATCTCGATCTTTTCGCCCAGCACCTGCGCGCCGATCGTGCCGAAATCACGGCCGATGTCCCAAACGGCCTCCGCTAACGGTTCGACAATTTTGAGGATCGTGTCCGGGCGGGCCGACGTCGTAAAGTCAAGGTCGTTGACTCCCCGGCCAATAAATGCGTCACGAACGGGCCCTCCAACAAGCGCCAGCTCTTCTCCCGCACGTGAAAAGGCATGGGAAAGTTTTTGGACCACGGCGGACTCGCTGAGATCTCGCAAGACCTGAAGAGCCTCCGCTGCGCTGTGCACACAGGCGATTCTATGGGGCACTTCCCCGCCATCGACTCGCCCTCGCTTAGAATTGCCCACATGCGAGCCGGTCCCTCTGAATCTCGTGGGCGCAAAAGCTATTTCGCCAAAATTGCCGCTGTCTCGCTGATTGCTAGCCTGCTCGTGGTGATTTCGGGCGCAATCGTGACCCCGACAGAGGCGGCGCTGATGGATGGTGTCGCGGTCAGTTCGTCGTTTTCACGTTCCGGTGTGCTCACGCCGGGCGTGCCCGCGACCGTCACGATTCTCGTCGCAAACGACTCGCCGCAAGACCTAGCACCAGCCACCGTCTCTGTTACCGCGATCGATGAGCCCGTGTCGACGCTGGCCGAGCTTGACGCCTGGTTGACGTCGACGGCCGGCGCTCGAGGGAACGAAATCGGAACCGCAGATCTGGCAGCCACCCAACAAGGTGAGGTCTCAGCCATTTCGGTCAATCTCGACGCAAGCACGAGCGGCTGGGATTCTTCCTGGGGGCCGCGCGCCCTTCTCATCACGGTCGACACGGGGCAAGGGGTGATCGCCCGCGAACACGCGGCCGTGCTCTATGAGGGCGGAGCCGCTCCCGGTGTCGCGCGATTGGCCGTCGTCGTTCCCGTCGTCGTTCCCTATTCGACCGATCCCGTGTTCTCGGCCGACACTCTCACGACTCTCATCGCCCCTACCGGCGACCTCGGCCGGTTGGCCCACGCTACGCAAGGAACGACGGCGACCCTTGCCATTGACCCACGGATTCCTGTCTCGGTGCTGGCGAATGGCCCGCAGGTCGCCGGGGCAGAAACCTGGTGGGACCGCTGGGTTTCGCAGCACACCGGTTCGTTTCTTTTGGCCTACGGGGACGCCGACCTGGCCGGCCAGGTCGAGGCCGGTGCAACAGCCTTGCTCGACCCCGGATATCGCGATGCATCGACCCCTGTCGAGGCGGCCCTGGCGAGCGTATTTCGCGCCGATAGTGCCGCGGCAACTCCAGCGCCCCCGACTTCTGCCCCGCCGACTCCGACCACACTGACCTGGAGTCCCGCGATGAGGTCGATGGCTTGGCCCGCCGCAAATTCAGTTTCGGCAGAGGTCATGCCGGTGCTCACGAGCTCCGGTTACACGTCAGCGCTCTTGTCGTCGGCAAACGTGAGTGACGGTCTCGGGGCCCTGGCTTCGGTTCGTATCGGAAACATGCCGGGGCTGGTCAGCAACGACGCGATTAGTGCGGCACTCGTTCATGCCTCCGCGGCGGCAACCGACGACGAGTGGGGCACCGCCATGAATACCGCGCTTGTCAGGCTGGCGACCTATGCGCTGGACCCGGAATCACAGCACGCGACGATTGCCACACTCAGTCGGAGCGCGACCGCTGACACCACCGGGCGCTTGGCCCAAACCCTGTCGGCCATTGCCGCCGTGCCCTGGCTCTCGGCACAAGGCCTCACTGAAATCTCCAGCATTCCCGCACGGGACGCGTCCCTCGTGTCGCGGTCCGAGCCTGCCGATCGCCTTACCGATATTTCTCGACTCCTGAAGAAAAGCGCCGATGTGGCGGAGTTTGCCACCATTGCCGAGACTCCCGAATTGGTGACGCATCCGGAGACGCGGCGCGTGATGTCAACCCTTGGCGTCGGTTGGATCACCAACAGCGACTGGCCCCGGGCCGTCAACGCAACTCTGGGACAACTGGCGAGCACCCTGGGTAGTGTGCGCGTCGCGACCGATAGCGACATCAACATGATCGGGTCGAGCGCCACCCTCCCGCTCTCAATCGAAAATGGCCTCGACACGCCCGTTACCGTCGTGGTCACTGCGGCTCCGCGAAATAGCAAGCTCGTGATTACCTCACCGGTCGTGGTCAAGGTCGAGTCACGAGCCCAGGCGGTTGCCCGTTTCTCGGCCGAGGCGCGCGTCAGCAATGGGTCTGTTCTGGTCGATACCTGGCTTGCCACCGCATCCGGTCAGCCCATCGGCACCCAGCGCGTCATTACCATCAATGTTCATGCGGATTGGGAGACCGCCGGTCTCGTTTCATTGGCCATCGTCTTTGTTGGACTCGTCGTCGCGGGAATCTTGAGAACGCGCCGCCGTAAGAAAATGCAGGGTTCTTAGATGAGCTCCTCCGGAATTGGTCGCGCTAGTTTGTTCCTTGCTTCGGGAACAGTCGTCTCACGTGCCCTCGGCTTTGTTCGAGCCATCATTTTGGCTCAAGCCCTGGGCGTGGTCGCCAGCGCGGGGGCGGACGCATTCGCGGTAGCCAATCAGCTTCCGAATGCGATTTACGCCATTGTGGCTGGCGGGGTGCTCTCGGCAACGCTCGTTCCCGCGATAGTTCGGTCCACGGTGCACAATGACGGCGGTGTGGCCTACATCAACAAACTGGTGACCATCGCGCTCGTCGTCATGACCTCAACGGCACTCGCGGCCACCCTGCTCGCCCCGTTCCTCGTGCACCTGTATGCGACGTCTTGGACCGCGGATCAGTTGGCCCTCGCAACGGCGTTCGCCTACTGGTGTCTGCCCCAGATTTTCTTTTATGGTCTCTATGCCCTTCTCGGCGAAATTCTCAACGGTCGCGGCTCTTTTGGTCCGTTTACCTGGGCGCCGGCGGCGAACAACATCATTGGCATCGTGGGGCTTTCCCTCTTTATTGCCCTATTCGGCGCGGACTCTGCCGGCGAGCGCGGGGTCTCTCAGTGGAGCCCGACGATGGTGTCACTTCTGGCCGGCACAGCCACCGTGGGAGTCGCCGTTCAGGCCCTTCTGCTGACGTTATTTTGGCGGCGCATCGGGTTGAAATATCGGCCAGACTTTCGATGGCGCGGAGTTGGTCTGAAAGACACCGGAAAGATGGCGGGCTGGACCCTCGCCATGATTCTCGCTATTCAAATCGAGGGCGTCATTGAAATTAACGTCGCCGGCATCGCGTCGGGCGCCTATGCCTCGGTTTTCACACTGCAGAGCGCCTGGCTCATCTTTATGCTGCCGCACTCGATTATTGCCGTGTCACTCGGCACCGCCTACTACACCCGAATGAGTACCCACGCAGCAGCTCAAAAACTCGACCTCGTCGCTGCCGATACCAGCGAGTCCCTGAGACGCATCGGTTACTTCATGTCGTGGGCAGCCGCCGGGCTTATCGGTGTCGCCCTGCCCTTCACCACCTTATTCACGCACACGTCGCAAGGAATCTGGGACATGGGCTGGATTCTCACAGTCTTTGCGATTGGTTTGCCCGCCTTCAGCGGCGTGTTTATTTTACAGCGCGTACTTTTCGCGCTCAACGATGGGCGCCTGGCGTTTGTGGTCACAATGTGGCAGCCGGTGCTTCTCAGTGGTCTCATGATTGGCTGTGCGTTCTTGCCACCCAGCGTGATAGCTCTCGGAATTGCCGCCTCAGTTTCTCTCGTCTCTCTCGGCTGGGTCGGCTTTGGCGCCATCCTGGTGAGACGGCGACTCGGGGTTGCCTCGCTGCACGTCGCCGGCAGCCTCTATACCGCCGGAGCATTCGGTATCTTTTCGGCGGGCGTTGGCATGGGCGTAGCCTGGCTGCTGGGCGCCTACCACCCTTCGGGGTGGGCCGTGAGTAACATCGGGTTTGCCGTCATCTCAATGGTCGCCATCGGTGCCGCGGTCACGGTGACATTTATCGGCCTGATGCGCGCCTTCAGAATTCCCGAATTATTCGCCCTCGGCACGCTCGTGCGTCGGCGTTCGCGGAATAAGTAGACCGTAGAATTGGTTCACACCTGTGAACGCACCCCGGCAATTGACCGGATGACGTGCGCTGAGGTGAGGTAAGGAACTATCGTGCGACAGGTCATCATTATCGGCTCGGGCCCCGCGGGCTACACGGCAGCCATTTATGTCGCGCGCGCAAATCTTTCTCCACTCGTCATTGCCAGTTCCGTCGAAGCCGGCGGAGAGCTGATGAACACGACGGATGTCGAAAACTTCCCGGGTTTTCCCGAAGGAATCATGGGCCCCGACCTGATGCAGCGCATGCGCGAGCAGGCGGAAAGGTTTGGCGCCGAGGTATTGCTCGATGATGTCACGAGCTTGGAGCTGTCCGGTGATGTCAAGCGCGTGACCGTGGGCTCGGGTGAGACCTTTCAGGCCTTAGCGGTAATTTTTGCTACCGGATCGGCCTACCGAAAACTGGGCCTTCCGGATGAGGACCGCCTGAGCGGCCACGGCGTCTCGTGGTGTGCTACGTGCGACGGCTTCTTTTTTCGAGAGAAGACGATTGCCGTGGTGGGGGGCGGGGACTCGGCCATGGAGGAAGCCACCTTTCTCACGCGCTTCGCCACGAAGGTTTACGTCATCCACCGCAAGGACTCGCTGCGGGCGTCGAAAATCATGCAGGAGCGTGCGTTCAACAATCCAAAGATTGAATTCGTCTGGAACTCATCGGTCACCGCCCTCAACGGAGAGAGCAACCTTGAATCCGTTGGCCTTATTGATACGGTGACTGGCGAAACGAGAACGCTCGATCTTGACGGGCTGTTTATCGCTATCGGAAACGACCCCCGCACCCACTTGGTGCACAATCAGTTAGCGCTCACGAGCGAAGGAACGGTTGAGGTTGAGGGGCGGTCGTCGCGAACATCCGTCACCGGAGTTTTTGCCGCTGGTGATGTCATCGATCCGACCTACCGTCAAGCCGTAACGGCAGCCGGAAGCGGCACGGTCGCCGCCCTGGACGCCGAACACTACCTGTCGGCCTTGCCCGCTTCGTTAGTGGCGAGCGCCAATTCGTCGAGCTAGTTCGCAACGCCCCATACAAACCACACCCACAAAGGAGAAACCCATGTCTCAAGCTCGCCCCGTGACCGACGCCACCTTTGCGAATGAGGTGCTGGCTTCGACCAAGCCCATCCTCGTGGACTTTTGGGCTGAATGGTGCGGCCCCTGCCGAGCCGTGGGCCCCATCCTTGATCAGATCCTGGCCGAGCACGGTGACAAGATCGACATCGTCAAGTTGAACGTCGACGAGAATCCCCAGACCGCGATGACCTATCAGATCACGTCTATCCCCGCCATGAAGGTCTTCCAGAATGGCGAGGTGGTGAAGACCGTTATCGGAGCAAAGCCCAAGCCGGCCCTCGAAGCCGACCTGGCTGCCTTTATCGCCTAAACCCCGGTTTTCCGGCGCACGTGTGTCGAACTCACAAACGCGGCGAATCTTTGGTTGCTGTGCGCCCGATAGCATTAACCGGTGAATGACGCCCGCGGTGGACAGCCGATCACTCTTGATCGGTGGCTTGGTCACTATGCGCTGCGCGCTTCCGGGCTGAGTGCTTCAGAGGTTCGGGCTCTCTTTGCCGTGGCTTCTCGCCCCGAGGTCGTTTCGTTGGCCGGCGGGATGCCCTATGTTCGGGCGCTTCCCGAAGACTTGGTTCGCTCTGCCCTCGAGAGCGTCATGACCAACGAGGGCCCTTCGGCTCTCCAGTACGGTTCCGGGCAGGGCGTTCCGCGGCTCAGAGAACAGATTCTTGACGTGATGGCCCTCGAGGGTATCTCGGCCAGCATGGATAACGTCGTGGTGACCACGGGAAGCCAGCAGGCGCTCGATCTCGTCACCAAACTTTTTATCGACCCGGGAGATGTCATCCTCGCCGAGGCCCCCAGCTATGTGGGAGCGATTGGAGTCTTCCGATCCTACGAGGCACACGTCGTGCACGTGCTGACCGATCACGACGGGCTTGTTCCTGAAGCCCTGCGCGAGGCCATCGCGCAGCTTCGCCAAGAAAAGAAGCGCATTAAGTTTCTGTACACCATTCCCAATTTTCATAATCCCGCAGGTGTCACGCTCTCTGCCGAGCGGCGGCCCGAAATCCTCGCGATCTGCCAAGAAAATGACATTCTCATTCTGGAAGACAATCCCTACGGCCTTCTGTCATTTGATCAGCCGGTACCTCCCGCCCTTCGGTCCCTTGACGAGGATGGCGTGATCTACCTGGGGTCCTTCTCAAAGACACTCGCTCCTGGTTTTCGCGTCGGGTGGGCGCTGGCCCCCCATGCCATTCGTGAGAAGCTCGTGCTCGCGGCTGAGGCCGCCATCCTGTGTCCGAGTTCGTTTAGCCAGATGGTCATTTCTGAGTATTTGGCACAGGCCGACTGGCGTGGCCAAATTGACGAATTTCGTGGGGTCTATCGCGAACGCCGAGACGCCATGCTGGGCGCACTCGACGAGCACCTTCCGGATCTGGCCTGGAACATCCCTCAGGGAGGTTTCTATATTTGGGTCGATCTGCCGGAACAGTTAGACAGCAAGGCCATGCTTCCCCGCGCCGTCACCGAACTGGTGGCATACACTCCTGGAACGGCTTTCTTTGCCGACGGGGGTGGTCGCCACAACCTGCGCCTGTCCTTCTCGTATCCCACGCCCGAAAACATTCGAGTGGGAATTCGTCGCCTCGCCACCGTCATTCAGGGCGAACAGGACCTGCTCGACACGTTTGCTGGAACCGGCATACTTTCGCTTCCTTCGGTGAGCGAAAACGTCACGGCCCCTCCCCCAGACATGAGCTAACGAAAAAGGAGTCCCCCATGACCGCACGTACGGTTTCCGTTCTCGCTGGCGGCATTTCACACGAACGCGAGGTTTCACTGCGCTCGGGGCGACGCGTCGCCGACGCACTGTCGACCAGTGCTTACGAAGTTTCGGTTATCGACCCGGACGCAACTCTTCTCTCGCGCCTCGCCACCGAGCGGCCCTCTGTCGTGTGGCCGGCCCTGCATGGGTCAAGCGGAGAAGATGGGGCCCTCCTCGGACTGCTGAAGGCCGCTGGCCATCACTATGTTGGCCCAGACTCTGAAGCGGCGCGCCTTGCCTGGCACAAACCCACCACAAAAACTCTCGCCGCGCGCCGGGGGGTGAAAACCGCTGAATCGATGACCCTGGCCCGCGAGGCGTTCCGCGAGCTCGGGGCTGGTTCCGTGCTCGATCTCGTTGTGAGCCGCCTCGGCGAGCACGTCGTTGTGAAGCCGGCGCAGGGTGGATCCGCTCAGGGTGTGAGCATCGTTTCGACATCCGCCGATTTACCACGCGCCATGGTCGAAGCCTTTACCTATTGCGAAGAAGCACTCGTCGAACAGTTCATCGATGGCACCGAGGTGGGCGTTACTATTCTGAATCGCGGGGCGGGGCCCGAGGTGCTCCCCGCGGTTGAAATCGTGCCGCTCGAGGGGGTCTACAGTTTTGAGGCCCGCTACAACGCCGGAGAGACAACGTTCTATGCTCCCGCCCGCTTGAACAAGGTCGCCGCCGCCGCAGTAGCCGACACCGCTCTCGCTGTATACGAGATGCTGGGCCTCGACTATCTCGCGCGCATTGACCTCATTGTGGACTCAACGGGAACGCCCTGGCTCCTGGAGGCCAACGCCCTTCCAGGTCTGACTGAGACGTCGCTGGTTCCCCTCGCCATTGAGGCCGCTGGATTGGGTCTCGCCCAGGTCTTCAGTGACCTGGTTGCCCGCGCCGGTGGAGCCTAGCGCTGATCCCTTGCGTAAGCCGGCCTCGTTAGCCACCAAACGGCTGTTCGCCCAACTCGGCCAGAATTCTATTCAAGTCGGCAACTGACGCAAATTCAACGCTGATCAGGCCTTTCTTGGCCCCCAAGGTAATTTTGACGCGTGTGTCAAGGCGGTCGCCCAAGCGTTCCGCCACCTCGTTCAGGTGTGCCCGTCGCGTTCCGGCGGTCGTTGTGGGTTTCGTGCTGACGGGCTTCGCGGTGGCCACTATCGACTCTGCTGCCCTGACACTCAGGTCCTCTCTGATAATGCGGTCAGCCAAGCGCGTCATGCTAGCCGGATCGCCCGCGGCCAAGATGGCTCGAGCATGTCCGGCGCTTAATACTCCTGCGGCCACTTTCGTTTGGATCTTCTCGGGGAGCTTCAGGAGCCGCATCGTGTTTGAAATTTGGGGACGAGAGCGGCCAATCCGATCGGCGAGCTGCTCCTGGGTGATGCCGAAGTCCTGAAGTAGTTGCTGATAGGCCGATGCCTCTTCGAGCGGGTTGAGCTCTGATCGGTGAAGGTTTTCCAGAAGTGCGTCGCGCAGCATTGCATCATCCGCGGTTTCTTTAACGATGGCCGGGATGCTCGCCAGTCCGACAATCTTGGACGCGCGCAATCGGCGCTCCCCCATAATCAGTTCATAGGTCTTCGAGCCGGCGATAGGCCGCACCACGACGGGCTGTAGAACCCCAACCTCTCGAATGCTGTGAACGAGCTCGGCCATGTCTGCCTCGTCAAAAACATGTCGTGGCTGCTGAGCATTCGGCACAATCAGATCCGGTGACAAATACGCCAGGTGGGCGCCAGGAACGTCAACGAGTGGTTCGGTGGGATTTGCCGGTGACGCGGGAAAAAACACGTCGACGGGTCGATCACCCGTCGCCGTGGGCGCTGCCGGAATAAGTGAGCCGATGCCGCGGCCCAGTCCCGTTCGCTTCGTTGCCATGAATGTCTGCTCTCTGTGTGACGTGTCGAGTATGAGTGTCTACGTTGTCATCGGCGCCGGCTGGCCCGACCTTCGAATATGTTCACGACCACGGCCCCGTTCGTGCCGCCATTTCGTAGGCCGCCTCCATATATGACACAGCGCCCAAAGAGCCCGGGTCGTGACTGATGATGGAGCGGCCAAAGCTTGGGGCCTCGGAGACCCGCACAGTGCGCGGAATAATTGTCGCAAGCACTTCACGAGGGAAATTATTGCGCACCTCGTCGGCGACCTCTTGAGCCAAGCGCGTGCGAGAGTCAAACATGGTGAGCAGAATGGTCGAGAGCGTGAGCCCGGGATTCAGATGCGCCTGAATGCGCCGCATGGTGTCTAAGAGCTGAGCCATTCCCTCCAGCGCATAGTATTCACACTGGATGGGCAGCAGAACTTCTTGCGCCGCAACGAAGGCGTTGATTGTGAGCAGGCCGAGCGACGGCGGACAGTCAATCAATACATAGTGGAAGCTCTGCTTCGGGTCAGATAGGAACTTTTCCAGCACGGCACGAAGCAGAAACTCGCGCCTCTCTCGGTCAATGATCTCGATCTCGGCTCCCGCGAGATGGATATTCGAGGGCACGCAAAAAAGCGCGCCCGGCTCTGTGCTGGGCTTGATAACGTCGGCCAAAGATGCCTCGCCGATGAGAACTTCGTAAATACCAGGAATGTCGCCGTGGTGATCGATGCCCAGGGCTGTAGACGCGTTTCCCTGCGGGTCAAGGTCAATCACGAGCACCCGAGCGCCCGCGTGCGCCAAGGCCGCCGCAAAATTGACGGTCGTCGTGGTCTTGCCCACCCCGCCCTTTTGGTTCGACACCGAAATCACCCGGGTTCGCCGAGGAAGTGGTGGCGGGGGAGCGGTATAGATGAGTCGGCGCTGCTGCAGTTCTCCCAGTTGATCCGCCAGCGGGGATTGGTTGATGTCGTCGCCCGGGAGGGCATTGAGGTCGGATTGTTTCACGTGAAACCCTTGAGAGATGTTCGGCAGATACTAGTCAACTGTAGCCCGAACAACCCACGTCGGCTGCTCAAGCACATGTGCCCCGAGCGTAACGACGCGGACATCTGTCAGGCCGTGTTGCGAGATCTGCTTGTGGGCATCCAAGATCTCTTGCGCGGCGTTCTCTCCCTTCATGAGGATGAGCTCACCTCCTGGTTTCACGAGCGGCACCACCAGGGGAATGAGGGTGCGCAGGGCACTCACGGCCCGCGCGGTGACCTGATCGCCCGCCTCCATGAAGGGGGCTTCCTGCGCCCGTGCCCGACAGACGGTCACGTTCGCCAAATCCAGTTCTGTCACCTGCTCGTCAAGCCACACCGTTCGCCGTTCCATGGGCTCGACCAGGGTGAAATGAACATCGGGTCGGGCGATGGCCACAACGATGCCCGGCAGGCCGCCCCCCGAGCCCACGTCGATAACGTGACCCGGTCTGAGGACTTCTGCAAGCACGCCGCTATTCAGGATGTGGCGGGACCACAATCTGCCCGGTTCGCGGGGACCAATCAGGCCGCGAGCCTCTCCCTGCTCCGCGAGGTTCCTCGCAAAGGCGCGAATCTTCTCGATTCCCGTCGGAAAGATAGTTGCCGCGACCGCGGGCTCAGGCTCCGACTCAAATGCCATGTTTCACGTGAAACTAGGGACGGGTGATAACCGTGTGGCGGTCTCGCCCCTCGCCACGAGATGAGGAGACGAGTCCTCGAGCGGCAGCAAAGTCATGCACCAGCTTGCGCTCGTATGAACTCATGGGCGGCAAAGCGGCCGAGGTGGCTCCGCCGTCTATGCGCTCCCCGGCAGTGGCCACGAGCAACTCCAGTTCTGCGGCTCGAGCTTCTCGTGAACCCGCGACATCAAGAATCAGCCGCGAAAATGCGCCCGTCTTGTTCTGCACGGCAAGACGCGTCAGCTCCTGCAGGGCGGCGACCGACTCGGCGCGGGCGAGGCGGTCAAGCCCGCCTGCTTCGGTGGCTACGACAGAAACATACGCGCGGCCGTTTCGGGCGTCAATATCAAGATCGCCGTCGAGATCACAAATGTCGAGGAGCTCTTCGATGAAGTCGGCGGCGATATCGCCCTCTTTTTCCAGCTCACTCAGCGACGCCGTTACTTCAGTGCGCGTCTCGTCTGGTTCAGTAGTTGTCACGGTTAGCGGCCCTTCTTCTTTGATCTCTTCTTCTTGGCCACGGGTTGCTGGCGCTGTGTGGTGACGCGCTTCTCTTCGACCTCGATGATTTCGACGTCCTTGCTGACGAGTTTTCCGCTGCGCGCCAGGCGCTCCTCGCGTGCCTTGGCCGCCTGTGAACCGGGCGAGGGCATGTTTCGGATGACCAAGAACTGCTGGCCCATCGTCCAGAAGTTCGAAGCGAGCCAGTAGAACATAACGCCGATGGGAAAGGTAAAGCCCGAGAACGCAAAAACAAGGGGCAGGATGTAGAGCAGAACTCTCTGCTGCCGGAAGGTGGGGCTGGCCTTGGTCTCTTCAGACATGTTCTTCGAAACAATCTGAAGTTGAGTGATGAACTGCGAGCCCGTCATCAAGACCACCATGACGGCCGCAATCACCATGACGGCGACCTCTGCGGGTATGGCATTCATCGCACTCTGAAAACTGCTGTGCAGTGGAGCGATGCCAAAGAGGCTCGCGTTTGAGAACTGCTGCGTCAGTTGCATGGTCATCAGTCCCACGCCCGACTTGCCCTGTTGGGCATCATTCAGCACCGAGAAGAGGCCGAAAAAGATAGGCATTTGAAGCAGCAGAGGAAGGCATGAGCTCATCGGGTTGGTCCCGGCCTTGCGATACAGCGCCATTGTTTCCCGCGACATGGCTTCGCGCGAGAACTGATCGCGCTTGCCTTTGTATTTTGCTTGAACCTTCTTGAGCTCCGGCGCGATTTCAAGCATCTTGCGTTGGCTCTTAATCTGTCGAACAAAAATAGGGATGAGTGCCGCTCTAACAACAACGACCAGCCCGACGATGGCAAGTACCCAGGTTATGCCGGCGGCCGGATCCAGACCGATGGAAGTAAATACCCAGTGGAAAAAAACAAGAATGAGCTCGATGGCCCACTTGATGGGCCAGAGTATGGTGCCAATGATGTCCATGGTGACGAGACCTTGAGCCGTTCTGTAGCGAGGGGAAGTTAGGGCGAGACAAACCCTGAGGGGTGTACATGAAAATACTGGTGTCTCGGGAGCGGAACGTCATCAATGCCGCCCGCCGCCCACGGGTGGCACCTCACTAGCCTACGCGCCGTTAGCCATGAGCCAATAACCAGACCGCGCTGACCGACCGCTATCAAACTGTAGTGCGAACACGATGGATAGTACCGACACACATCACCATAGAGCGGTGAGATCGCAAACCGGTAGGCCGTCAGCAGCGCAATGCCCGTGTTTCGGGGCACGAGAAAGATAAACGCCAACAAACTACGCATCGGCCACCGCTCGTGTCATTGAATCAATTGTTGCACTAGCAAGCTCGTTCCACGAGGCGTGCGCACTTGCCGGTAACGCGCGAACAACCAGATCGACAGACTGCTGCGGGAGGGTCATGGCGAGCGCGTGGCGCAAGCGTCTCTTCACCCTGTTGCGCGTGGGAGCGTTACCAACGGCATTGCTCACCACCACAGCCGCACGCGGCCGATCCGATTTTCGCGCATAACAAACAACCAGGCCGTTACCGCGTTTAGCGCCGGTCCGAAAGACATCACGAATGTCTTTCGGACCGGTAAGGCGTTGGGCCCGCGGCAGCACGGGTTAAACCCGACTACGCAGAGAGCTCGGTGCGACCCTTGCGGCGGCGAGCAGCCAAAATGGCGCGGCCAGCGCGGGTGCGCATACGCGCGCGAAATCCGTGCGTCTTCGCGCGACGACGATTGTTGGGCTGAAAGGTGCGCTTGGTCATGAACAAAACTCCGTAGTAACAAAAACTCGAGTGGGCGATAACCTCGCCAAGGGTTAAAACTAGGCGAGACAGCGCCCTTCGGTCAAACCGAGAAGTTTTCCACAGGTTAGACTGGCCGATATCCACAGGCCTGGCTTGCGTTCGATATCGTTGCTACCGGCTACATCGCAGCTGTTATTCCGGCCCTCCGGCGGAGATAATGGTCATCACGAGACAACATAGGAAATACGGCAACTTATGGACGACACGACCCTCCGCGCGGCCTGGAACGATATTCTTGCAGCCCTTGCCGAAGACCCGGCGGTAACGCCCCCTCTCTACGGTTTCGCCAGTTTGGTTGAACCCAAAGGGGTAATAGCAGGCACGTTTTATCTTGAGGTCCCCAACGACTTTACGCGCAGCATGATTGAAGAGCGGTTGCGCATTCCGCTCTTGGCGGCCATCACCCGGCTCAGCGAGCAGAGCGGTGTGGCAACCTTTGCCATCGTTGTGAATCCAGAAATCACCAAGTCCGACATTCTCGAGCCGACGGGCGACTTTGATTTTCGTGACGTGACGACCGAGCCCACGATCATCAGAGCAGCAAACGACGGAGAAACCCGGCTCAACCCAAAATATACCTTCGACAGCTTCGTCATTGGCGGGTCTAATCGATTCGCCCACGCCGCCGCGGTAGCCGTTGCCGAGGTTCCGGCCAAAGCCTATAACCCTCTTTTTATCTACGGCGAAAGCGGCCTGGGTAAAACCCACCTCCTTCACGCCATTGGACACTATGCGCAAAGTTTGTTTCCTACCATTCGTGTTCGCTACGTGAGTTCTGAGGAATTTACGAACGATTTCATCAACTCCATTGCCAACAACCGAGGATCGGCTTTTCAGTCGCGATATAGAAACATTGATATTTTGCTCATCGACGACATTCAGTTTCTTCAGGGCCGGGCAGAGACCCAAGAGGCTTTCTTTCACACCTTCAACACACTGCATGATCACAATAAGCAGGTCGTCATTACGAGTGACCTGCCGCCGAAACACCTCACCGGTTTCGAAGACCGCATGGTTACTCGTTTTGAGTGGGGCTTAATCACCGATGTTCAAACCCCCGACCTTGAAACGCGCATCGCTATTTTGCGCAAGAAAGCCGAGAAAGAAAGGCTAAACGTTCCCCACGAAATTCTGGAATACATGGCCACAAAAGTTACGAGTAATATTCGCGAACTTGAAGGAACCCTGATTAGGGTTACCGCTTTTGCCAACCTTAATAAGCAGCCCGTTGACCTACCCCTCGTTCAAACAGTCCTCAAGGGCCTTATTTCTCTCGACGACGCCAACGTTGTCGCCCCTCATGACATCGTCAACGCCACTGCCGAATACTTCAAACTTAGCGTCGACGAACTCACTGGTTCATCACGAGCACAGGCCGTTGCAACCGCCCGCCAGATTGCTATGTACTTGTGCCGAGAAATGACGAATCTCTCACTGCCGAAAATTGGCCAGTTGTTTGGTGGCCGGGATCACACAACCGTGATGCACGCCTATAAAAAAATTACTGAGCTTATGAAAGAACGGCGATCGATATACAACCAGGTGACTGATCTCACCACCCGAGTGAAGCAAAGGACCTCCCAGGTCGCGTAAACCCCTGTGGATAAGTCTGTGGATTCTCTTTCCGGAATTGTTGGTCCTGTGTGTACAAATTTGATTTTGTTGTGGATAAACACTAACGCTCTCACGCCAAGAGACCTCTTCGTGCCATAGTCCGCGGCAGGGAGTAAACAACTTACACGGGTGTTCTTTCCTCAAAAGTAAGAAAGTTTCATCATTTATGCACAGTTTCCACAGCAGTTAAGATGAATACTCTTTCTCTTTATTAAGCAGCCAAATCGATAACATTCACGGCCGCGTTAAGGGAGTATGTGGATAGCAGCGTGCGGACTAGCATGGAACTTCGGCGAACAAAAGTAGGGATAGATCGTGAAATTCGAAGTCAACAGGGATGTGTTTAGCGAAGCCGTCTCTTTCGCCGTCAAGCTGCTGCCGAGCAAATTTAATCACCCGGTGCTCGGTGGCGTTCTCATCGAGTCGACCGACACGGGCATTGTCTTATCCTCTTTTGATTACGAAGCTTCGGCGACCATTAGGATCGCCGCTGCGGTATCAGAGCCTGGGCGCTTACTTGTGTCAGGCCGACTATTGGCCGACATCGCCAGCCGCCTTCCCGAGGCGCCCGTTATTTTCTCTACGCAAGATTCCCGGGTATCAATTAAGTGCGGCAAGGCATCCTTCACTCTTTTATCAATGCCACTCGACGAATATCCCAGTATCCCCGTTGTTACTGGCCGGGTGGGTCAGGTACCCGCAGATTTGTTTGCGGATGCGGTCGGTCAGGTAGCCGTTGCGGCCTCGCGAGAAGACGTGACGCCTGTTATCACCGGCGTTCTTATTGAGGTCGAAGAAAATCAATTAAGCCTGATCGCAACAGACCGGTATCGAGTTGCTATTCGAACTATTGATTGGGAGGGATCGGACGGGGCTACAAAACTCACTGCGCTCGTTCCCGCGCGGATCATTCACGAAGTCAGCAAGACCTTTGCTGCATCGGGAAAACTGAGCATTACTTTCACAGCGGAAGGGGAGCGGGAACTTATTGCGTTTTCCGCGGACGACAAGACGGTGACGTCTGTTCTGATTCGCGGTCAGTACCCGCCGATACGACGCCTTTTTCCCGAGAGTGTCGATAACTATGCTGTCGTGAACACTGCTGAACTTGTTGAGGCCGTGCGCCGCGTCAAGCTTGTTCTGGAACGAGACATTGCCATCAAATTTACGTTTTCCCAAGACGGGGTTTTACTGGATGGTTCCGGTGGCGATAAAGCCCAGGCCTCTGAAAATGTCGACAGCACACTGGCCGGCGCCGACATGGTGGTGTCGCTCAAACCAGATTTTTTGCTTGATGGTTTGAATGCTCTCCATTCAGAATTTGCCCGGCTTGGTTTCACCATGTCAGAAGTTGGCAATCAGCCGAAGCCAGGACCGGTGCTCATCACACGCCAGACTTCGGCAGCGGATCTTGACGTGACCGGCTTCAAATATTTGTTACAGCCAAATCTATTGATGCGCTAACCATGCGCGTTCAGCGACTAAGCCTTCGGGATTTTCGCAATTACTCTGCGGCCGACCTTGACCTTCGCTCGGGGGTTTCTGTCTTTCAGGGAAAAAACGGTCAGGGGAAAACCAATCTTGTTGAGGCTGTCTATGCGCTTGCGCACGGTCGATCCCACCGACTTTCTCACCTTTCGGGTTTGATTCGAAAAGGAGCCGACTCGACAATCGTTCGGGCGACAGTAGTGTCAGGCGACCGAAGTCTGAATTTTGAATGGGAAATTAATCGCGAAGGGCCCGGGCGACATCAACTATCGGGCAATCTGGTTAAGGCGTTAGATTTTTCGCGCTCCCTTTCGGTTGTTATGTTTGCGCCGGAGGACATCACGCTTATTCGCGGTGAACCTGTTGCGCGAAGGGGCTATATCGATGATGTTGCCTGTTCATTGTCCCCCAAGCTGCGTGGAACTTTAGCGGACTATGACCGCACGATAAAGCAACGCAATAGCCTGCTTAAATCTCTTCGGCTGAATCGACGCGAGACCACCGACTACAACACCCTGGATATCTGGGATCAAAAACTTGTCTCATTGGGCGCTGAGATAGTGACAGCCCGAGAAAACACGGTGTCGTTACTGCGGCCGTTCCTGGTCAACAGATACGCCACTATTTCGGGAACAAACGACGACATTACCGTGACACTTCACATGTCAGTCACCACTGTTGATGCTCCCTACGCGCAAAGCTTCGCCGACCAGCTGCGAGAGCGCCGGGCCGATGATATTGACCGCGGGCAGACCACGGTTGGCCCTCACCGTGACGATCTGAATTTGAGCCTCAATGAGCTGCCGGCCAAGGGCTATGCAAGCCACGGAGAAAGCTGGTCATTTGTTTTGGCCCTGCGACTCGCAGAACTTGATTTAAAGCGCAGCCACGGGCCGGCCGGTGACCCGATCGTCATTCTCGACGATGTCTTTGCGGAACTTGATTCACAACGGCGCATGCACCTCGCCGAGAGTTTGCTGGGGGTCGAACAGGTCTTGATAACGGCGGCCGTTGAAGAAGACATCCCGGAGTCTCTTCGGCTATTCGTCACACGCATCAGTGACGGCAAGATTCTGGACGAAAGTGTGGCGTGAAAACATGTCAGATTCGAGCGCGGCGTCAGAGCTTTTTGACCGATTGCGAATACGCATGTCGCTGTCGGCCGATGCGCGAAAACGGCGAAACCGATCTAAAGAAAAAAATTCTTCGGAACCCTTTGGTCCAGGGCGGGATCCGCGCGGGGTGGGAAATGTCCTGGGTGATTTAACCCTCGACCTCGGCTGGACGCCGTTCTTGGTGGAATCGGACGTGTTGAGTGGTTGGCCGGAACTGGTCGGACCGGACATCGCCGAGCGAACGACCGCAGAGGGCATCGCTGACGGAACCCTCACCGTTCTGTGCGAGTCCACGGCCTGGGCCACTCAATTGCGCATGCTCGGCCCGGAAATTCTGACTCGTTTGCGCGCAGCCTTTCCCGAGGCTGACATTACGGCGCTGAAATTTCGGGGACCGGATCAGCCGTCTTGGAAACACGGAATCCGCTCGGTGCCCGGCCGTGGGCCCCGAGACACCTTTGGATAGATATGCTCGGGGCGCTCGTCAGATCGGGTGCTACAGGGCGCGCGAAGGGTCTCACGTCCCCCGTTTTCACAGCCTGATTCGGTAGGATTTAGCCAGGCTTTACACCGGTTTGGGAGTGCGAGACTGACATGGCAAAGGAATCAAAAAAGCCCTCATCAGAAGGCGAATACGGAGCCAGCGACATACAGGTTCTCGAAGGCCTTGAGGCGGTTCGCAAACGGCCCGGCATGTATATCGGCTCAACGGGGCCGCGAGGTCTGCA
>CAFBMB010000010.1_pt1 | contig 20455 bp, 22 predicted proteins | sample 7268381 | NCBI WGS metagenome assembly CAFBMB01 (sample SAMEA6814053, study PRJEB35770) | freshwater metagenome | biome: Freshwater; feature: Freshwater reservoir; material: water | place: Czech Republic | collected 2017-05-23 | depth 30m m
AGACAAATGCCATGGTGTGGGTTTCCCTCCAGTGAGCCCTGAGCGGGCGACTATTTCGAATGTAGACGGACATGCGGGCAAATCGTTATCGCGTATCGGGATACGTCTTATCGGGGCGGCGGAACGGGGTTTCCGTTCTCAGAATCTAGCCTTCCGCAGGCCGCGGGCCCGAGCTGCCTGAGGTGTACTCAATCATCCAGCCCTCGATGGTGCCCGATGCCTCAAACTCGGCCACGTTCACCACGCGACGTGCATCGTCCAGATTGTTGAGAAACGGCGTGGTGACGAGCGCCTCAACGAGTTCGCGGCTGGCGGATTCGTCAGCGAGGTCTGCACCCAGCACGAGAATCGTGACGTCCGCGTGTTGACGTGCATCAACAACGACGTCGCGGCGATCGGTGTGAACGGCGCGAACACCCGCCACCTTGTTGGTCACGATGGCTTCGGCCGCACCCGTTCCGCCCACGACGATGCCGCGGGCATCCACGCCGGCATCCTCATCGTCAATCACGGCCTGTGCGGCGCGAATGGCATAGATCGTGTAGTCGTCGTTGTCGTCGAACTCTGGCGACGCGTGCCAGATGACCTCGTGCCCGTCGGAGCTCAACGACGCCTCGAGTTCTCGCGCACGGGCGTATCCCTGATAGTTGGCGGAGATGTGAAAACGCATGCCTAGACCTCCCAGTGGTTGCGATTGACGGTTGCCGAGTCGTGAGCGAGGTAGCGCACGAAGCGCCCTTCGGGGTCACGATCAGCAATGATTTTCTGAAGCTTGGCGAAGTTGTCGTCGTTCATGAATTTCAGCTGCCGATTGGTCATGTCGCTGTCGCCGAGATACTGGCCCACGGTGACCGGTTGCGCGGCAACCATGGCGTCGTTGAGCCACGCGCGGTTGCGTGCATCGTTGGCCGAGTCTTCATAGGCCAAGTAGGTAGCGATGTAGGCCGGGCTCTGCAACGAGAACGCCATGTCGGGCAGTTCGCGCATCAGACCATTGCCGAACCAAATCGTGAAGGCGTCGGGTTCGGGCGATGTGGTGAAGACAGGTGTCAGCGCACGGATGATGTCGTGGGCCTCGCCATCAACCCAGACGTTGTCGGCGTAGTAGCGCCAGTGCTCCGGGTTCATCTGAATCTGCGACTCGCGCTGTTCGGCGAGCGACGATTCGGTCACGCTGTTCTCAAACGCGCGGTCGATGAGGGGGCATGTCTGCAGCGGCGCCAGTGCCTCGCGGGCCGCGTCCTCCGATTCGGACAGGGCGAGACCCGTCACGACGAAGACACGCGTGCGTGGCTCGCCGTCGGTCGACGGCGGACACAAACTCACGCACACGATTTCGACATCGGGCGAGATGGTGGGTTCGACCTCATACATCCACGTCATCACCTCTGCGAAATCGGCGATGTCGTATACCTGAACGCTGTGGAAGAGGTGCTGAAAGCGGGGTCGGGTCTTCAGGTGAAACATCGTGACAATTCCCGGGAACGAGGGCCCGGCACCGCGGGCGGCCCAGTACAGGTCGGAATTCTGCTCGGCGTCGGCTCGAACCAGTTCCCCCTCCGCGGTGACCACGTCAATGGCAACGACAGACTCCGCACCCCAGCCCCAGCCGCGCTCACACCAGCCCTGACCACCCTGGAGCAGGAAGCCGCCGATGCCCACTGACGGGCAGTGCCCGCCGTTGAAGAAACGCCCGCGTTCAGCCAGGAACGCGTCGAGTTCGTTGCCGCCCTCAATGGCCGGACCGGCCGAAACGATGCCCGTCTTTTCGTCGAACTCGGGAGTCTTGAGTTTGCCCAAATCAATCAGGAGCGTGTTGTTCTGCACACTCCACACCGCCCACGAATGTCCGCCCGAGCGCACGGCGACCGAGAGGCCGTTGTCGGCCGCATAGCGAACCCCGGCCGCAACGTCGTGCTCGTTCTCGGCGACGAGAACGGCACTGGGCATGCGGTCGGTGGGTCGGCGTGCGTTAAAGACCCGCGCGAACACGGCCTCGTCAAATCCTGCGTCGCCGGGAACGTAAAGCTGTCCGCTGAAGTCGCTCATCCGAGAACCGACCCTCCGCCGTCCACGACGAGATTGATTCCGGTGATCCACGACGCCTCATCGGACGCCAGAAAGAGTGCCGCGTTCACGATGTCTGCCGGCTGACCGACCCGACCCAGCGGGATGCGCGCGATGTTGTCTTTAAAGGGCTGCGGGCCACTCTCCACCAGCCACTCGGTGGACGGCGTCACCGTGAACCCGGGGCTGACACACACCATGCGGATCTTGTGCGGACCGCCCTCGACGGCCAGCTGCTGCGTGAGGTTGATCACGCCCGCCTTAGCGGTGCCGTGCGCGTTTTGCGGCATGAACTCCACGCCACGCGTTCCCGCGATCGACCCCACGTTGACGATCACTCCCGCGGTTTTTTTCAGATGCGGCCACGCCGCCTTGCACGCATAAAAAACGAGATTGAGCTCGTTGTTCATCACGTAGTCCCAGTCGTCGATCGACAACTCGTCGACCGCGCCGAACCTCGGCATCGAGGCGTTGTTGTAGAGAACGTCGATGCGCCCGTGCACGTCAGCCGCCGCATCGATCCATTTCTGAGCTTCGGCGGCATCAGCAAGATCCACCGGCGCAAAGTTCGTGATGTCACCGCCGGCAGCGCGCACGAGATCAACGGTCTCGGTGGCACCCTCGGCGAAGAGGTCGCATCCCACGACTTTGGCGCCCTCGGCAGCAAAGCGCAGAGCGGCTTCGCGCCCCATTCCGCCACCGATGCCGGTGATGAGCACAACCTTGCCGTCGAAGCGTGCCATGACGACTCCTTCGTCGAACCTAACGATGTGTGAAGCGGACGCTGTTGAGCGAGTTAGACCGGAGGAGCGACGAACAGACCCAGATCAACATCGTTGAACTGCTCCCGAGCAATCAACTCGGTGAACTCGTTGGCCGTGCCCCACTGGTCTTGCGTGGTGACCTTCGTGACGTCGAGCACACTGGGGTGCCAGGCGTCTTCGTCTTCAATCACGGCAAGTTCGGTGGTGTACTCCACGGTGTTGCGCGCGGGCGACAGGAAGTACGCGAACGTGTTGTCGCCGGCGTTGTGGCGGCCGGGGCCCCACACCATGCGGGTTCCCGATCGCAGGATCTTGCCGCAGCCGCGCATCCATTCCTCAACGCCGCGCATCTCAAACGACATGTGGTGCAGCGAGGCGTGCGGTCCCTGGGCGATCGCCAACGAGTGGTGCGCGGGGTTGCAGCGCAGGAAGTCCATGATGGGCCCCATCTGCGGGTGGGCCAGGGTGTCACTCACGGCGAAGTCGAGGTTCTCGACGTACCAGGCCGAGGTGATGGCGAGGTTCGCGGTGTTGAAAACAACGTGTGACAGCTTCACCGGGATGGGCTCACGCTCGTTGATCTTGCGACTCTGGCGAAGCTCCACATCGGCCGACACCTCGACCGTGCGACCGTCGACATCGAAGAAGCGCATGCCATAACCGCCGCCGAACTGTGTGAGTTCCTGAGGTGGGTGAACAAACTGAACGCCATTGGCCGTGAGCTTCTCAAACAGCGCGTCGACGTCCGCGCGCGAGTGAGCGCCAAACGAAATCAGGTCGATGCGCTTGTCGGCTTTGCGCAGGCGCACGCTGAACGGTTCGGGCGAGCCCTCGGCGGCGAGATAGACCGTGTCACCGTCGCGGTGCGCAACGCTCAGACCCCAGTGGGTGCTGAGAAAGTCGAGCTCGGTCTCGAGGTCCGCCACGGCGAGCGCGAGATAGCGAAGGTGGGAAAGCTGGCGAACAGTCATCAGTGATCTCCTTGACAAGCACCACGGGGGGTGCGCTGTTTATCCACTTGTGAGAATAGGCGGTGACTCACGTCAGCGGTATATCGGGCTGCGAATAGTAACTATCGACTACGAAGTCGGCGGCGGAGTGACGGCTCGCGCCCGCCCCATGATGAGGGCGACGAGCACGAGGACGGAGGCCACACTGCCCACCTCGGCGAGCGCCACGAGCGAATCGGGATTGACGATTCCGGCAATCGTTACCGCCACCGCCGCGGCCAAAAACTGAATGCTGCCCATGAGTGCGAGTGCCGTGCCGCTGGCAAAGCGTACGTGCTCCATCGCCATGGCGGTTGCCGGACCAAAGATGAAGCCCATCGACGCTGCCAGTACGAACAGGATGGGCAGAACCGTCCACGGCGATGACGCACCCGTGCCCAGCACGATCCACAGACACGCGAAGGCCGTGAGCTGGGCAATCACTCCCACACGGATGAGTCGACGAGGTCGAACGACTTTCGCCAGGCGCGTGGTGAGGAGCCCGGCAAGGACGAGCCCGATGCCGTTCACACCGAAGCTCGCCGAATACGCGGCGGGCGAGAGCCCCAGGTTGTGTTCAACGATGAAGGACGATGTTGAGATGTACGTAAACAGCATGCCAAAACCGAACCAGATCAGAATCGCAAAGGCGAGATACTGGCGATCGCGCAGGATGGAGCCGGCCGTGCGAATCATCTGAGTCACGCCGCCCGTGTGTCTCTTTTCGCGAGGCAGCGACTCCGGCACGGCAAGCGCCACGAACACGGATGACGCCACGGCAAAAATTGCCAGGCCAAAGAAGATGGCGCGCCACCCGCCCAGCGCGAGCAGCAGCGTTCCGCCGATGGGGCCAATGATCGGACCGATGCTCACCACCATGCCGAGGATCGTGAAGGGCCGCACGGCAGCCTCGCCGTGGGTGAGGTCGGCCACGACGGCACGTCCGCCCACGACACCCGCCGACGCACTGAGGCCCATAAACAGACACAGCACGATCAGCACACCTGCGTCGGCGGCAAAACCGGCGAGCGCACTCGCCACGGCCATGAGTAAACCGCCACCGACGATGACGGTCTTGCGCCCGATGCGATCAGACAGCGACCCGAGAAAGAACTGCCCGACGGCCATGCCGATCGTAAAAAGGGAGAGGGTGAGTCCGATGTAACTCGGGGTGACCCGCAAGTCATCGGCCATCGCGGGAAACGCCGGCAGATAGGCATCGGTACCAAACGGGCCGAGGGTCCCGATGAAGCCCAGGGCAGCCAGCATCACTCCCGTGAGGGCGAGGATGGGTTTGGTCGTCACCTGCCCATCGTGGCACAGGCCCTCCGCCAGCGGTGCGCGTGGCTAGGCTAACCCTCGACAGTTGTGCACAACAGGGAGGTCACGTGTCGCTCACAGGCAAAGACCTCAACCTCCTCATTGCGTTGCGTGCGCTGCTCGAAGAGGAGCACGTGACGCGCGCCGGTGACCGCATCGGCATGGGTCAGTCGTCGATGAGCGCCGCCCTCTCTCGGCTGCGCATTCAGTTCTCCGACGAGTTGCTCGTGCGCGTCGGTCGCGACTACCAACTGACCCCGCTGGCGCGCCAGCTGCTCCCCCAGGTTCAGCTCACCATCCCGCTGATTGAGAACGCACTGGGCAGCGGCGGCCCGTTCGATCCCGCAACCAGCACCCGGGTGTTCACGCTGTTGATGACCGACTTTGCGGCCCTCGAGTTGGCGCCCCTTTTCGACCGTGCCCTTGCGCTCGCCCCGCACATCAGCATTGAGGTGTTGCCCCTGCCCACGCAGCCCACCGACAGTCAGCGCGACATGCTCAAGCACGACTTTGTTGCCACGGTTCCCGGTATCGGCATCGACGGCGACCACCTCGAACTGTTCGTCGACCACTACGTCTGTCTGGTCGACTCCAACAACTCAGCGCTGGTCGATGGCGCGCTCAGCTGGGAGGCGTTCCAATCGCTTCCTCAGGCCGTGTGCGATTTTGGCCAGGCCCACGTGAACCCCGCTGAGCGCAAATTGCGCGAGCTCGGGTTCACCCGCAACGCTCACGTGACGACGGCGAGCTTCATGCCGTTGCCGTCCATCGTGGCCAGCACGGATCTCGTTGCTGTGGTGCCGTCGCGACTGGCCGAGCGCTTTGGGCCGCTCACCCAGACGATTGGTGTGGAGGCGCCGTTTGGGCGCGTGGACATTATCGAGACCCTCTACTGGCACCCCACCCACAACGCCGACACCGCGCACCAGTGGTTGCGCGACGTGTTTCGCGGCGAAGTATCGCGCTAGCCACCTGAGCAACCTATCCGCGATAGTTGCTATCAGGCACACTGCCTTTCCTGCACGAGGTTGAGGGCATAGCGTGACAGGTGCACGGGTTTGACGCAAAGAAGGGTACTTCCATGACTGTTGAGAATGTTCTTGTTGTCGGCGGTGGCATCTCGGGAACGGTGGCCGCGGTAGCGCTCGCCCAGAAGGGTGTGCGCGCAACACTCGTTGAGATTTCGCCCGAATGGTATGGCGTGGGACACGGCATCACGGTTCAGGGCAATGCTCTGCGTGTGTTCAACGAAATTGGTGCGCTCGACAAGATGCTCGAGAGCGGCCTCGGCTTTAACAACCTCACCCTCTTTCACGCCGACGGCAGCGTGATCAACGCCATGGACGCTCCCAAGATGGGCGGTGCCGACCTGCCCTCCACCATGGGTGCCCTGCGTTCGGACCTGCAAGAGGTTCTCGTGGGAATGATTCACGATCTCGGCGTGGAGGTGCGCCTCGGCACATCCATGGAGAAGTTCGAGAACAAGGGCGACTCGGTCGACGTCACGTTCAACGACGGCAGCGTGGAGAACTTCGACCTGGTGATTGCGGCTGACGGCATCAAGTCGAACACGCGCAAGATGCTCGGCAGCAAGCACGACAAGAAGGGCACCGGCCTCGGCATTTGGCGCGTCGTCACCAAGCGCACCCAAGAGATGACGTGCTCGGCGGTCTGCTACTTCGGCGACGAGTACAAGGCGGGCTACACCCCCATCTCGGAAGACCTCTGCTACGCCTACGTGCTGACCAAGCCCGAGCGGCCCGACAACGGTCTGTCGGATGCCCAGGAGATGAAGCGCCTGCTCTCGAGCTACCACGGCCACTTCGACTTCATTCGCGAAAACATTCGCGAAGACGACTACATGAACTTCCAGCCCATCGAGTGGCTGTTTATCGATGACGAGCCGTGGCACCAGGGTCGCGTCATCGCCATCGGCGATGCCGTGCACGCCTGCCCGCCGCTGATTGCTCAGGGGGCGGCACAGTGTGCTGAGGATGCATATGTGCTCGCCGACTACATCACCCGCGACGGCGACATGGAACAGTTGCTCACCGAGTTCACCACGGTGCGCAAAGAGCGCGTGAAGATCGTGGTCGACGCCTCGATGCAACTCGTTGAGTGGGAGATTCACCCCGAGACCCCGGGCGCGAATCCCGGCATGCTCATGGGCCAGGCAATGGGTGCGCTGACCGCACCCGCGTTCTAGGGCGCACCGTGGCTGTGCCATTGCCCGAAGGAAATGTTCCGCGCCGAGTCGTGACCGGTCACGACGAGAACGGCGTCTCAGTGGTGCTCTCCGACGGGATCGTGCCCGTGCACCGCATGATGCCGCAAGACGGTGTGGGGTTCTACGAAATCTGGAACACCGAGGGCGCGCCGGCCACAATTACTCGCGAAGAGCCGAACGAGCCCACCGAACGCACCCTGCGCGTGCCGCCGCCCGAAAAGGGCACCAAGGTGCGCATCAACGAATTCTTTCCGGGATTCATTAACGAACTGGGCAACCAGTCTCCCGTTCACCGCACCGAGTCGATTGACTACGGCATCGTTCTCGAGGGCGAGATCGTTCTCGTTCTCGACGACAGCGAGGTCACGCTCACGGCCGGCGACGTCGTGATTCAGTGCGGCACGGATCACGCCTGGGCCAACCGCAGTGACAAGGTGTGCCGCGTGGCGTTCATCCTCGTCGACGGCGAATTCGCGCCCGACCTGCTCGACGTCCTTCCCGCCGACGTGCAGAGCAGACTCATGCACAACGGCCCGCACGACTAGGGCGTGAGGCATAACACCGTGCATTTTGATCACATCGGCCTCAACGTGGCCGACCTCGAGGCTCAGGCCACGTGGTACGAGCGCGCACTCGGACTCACCCGAACGCTCCCCTTCTCGGTGCCGCCCATCGACCTGACCGGCCTGTTTCTCATCGACGGCAACGGTTTCGCGCTCGAACTCATTCATCGGCCCGGCAACGTTGCGGGCATGGATGCCGCCAACCCCGGTGAAGCCGCGCTCACGCGGGGCTACGGTCACTTCTGTCTCCGCGTGGCCGATGTCGACGCCTCCTTCGCGCAACTTGTCGCGGCTGGCGCCGAGGTAGCCATTGCGCCGCAGGAGTCACCCGAGCCCGGCGTTCGTTTTGCCTACGTGCGCGACCCCGAAGGCAACCTCATCGAGTTCCACGATCGAAAGCACCCGGTGCGCTAATGACCACACCCCTCGCCCTTCCCGGACTCGCCGGCAAGACCATCGTTGTCACGGGTGCTGCCCGCGGCCAGGGCCTCGCCGAGGCCCTCGTGCTCCTCGCCTCCAGCGCCACCGTGATTGCCACCGACATCGCTCCCGAAGCCCCCGCGGAACTCACCTCGGCGACCTCGCTGCCCGGCACCGCGCACTATCGCCAGCTCGACGTGACCGATGACGCCGGCTGGCAGACTCTCGCCGCGTGGCTGACAGGTGAGTTTGGTCGGGTCGATGGGCTCGTCAACAACGCGGGCATTCCGTTCCGGGGCCGCATCGGCGAAATCGCTCGTGACGACTGGGATCGCGTGTTCGCCATCAACGTCACAGGCGCCATGCTCGGCATCCAGGCTTTGTCGCCCCTCATGCACGCCGGGGCATCCATTGTGAACATCGGATCGTCGGCCGCGCTCAATGCCCACCACACGGTGGCGTATACGGCGAGCAAGTGGGCGCTGCGCGGACTCACCCACGTGACGGCCACCGAGTTTGGGGCCCGCGGCATCCGCACCAACATCGTGCACCCCGGCTACATCGAGACCGAGATGATGGCGGCCGCCCCGGCCATCATGACCGCGGCCCAACTGGCCCTCACTCCACTCGAGCGCACCGGTCAGCCCGAAGAGGTAGCGACCGTGGTTGCCTTTCTGTTGAGCGATGCGGCGGCCTACATCAACGGCGCCGAGATTCCCGTCGACGGCGGGTTCACGTCTTCCGCCGGCGTCAAATATATGTCCGACATCATCAAGAAGTCCCAGCAAACGACGTAAGGAAAACCGCATGTTTATGTACTTCCCCACCAACTACGTGTGGAGCCTGGCCGTCGTGGCAACGCTGAACAACGGTGGCTTCATCGACGAGGTGGACCGCGCGTGTAAGCCCGTGCTCGAAGCGTCACAGCACGGCGACGATGCGGGCACCGAAGAGCTCTACGCCGCGTGGGTTGCCGTTGCCGACCGGCTCATCGCCTCGGCCGAAGCTGACGAGAAGCGCGGTCGCCTCATTGGCGCAGGAGACAAGTTCTATCGGTCGAGTCTCTACGTGTCGCAGTCGGAACGCCTGCAGTCGCCCAGCTGGGCGGGCCGCAACGCGGCCTACCAGAAGAGCATCGACCTGCTCCTGAAGCACGTGGAACTCAGCCACACTCCCCTGACCAAGATCGACATCGCCTACGAAGACACGCACCTGCCGGCCTACTACTACCGGGCAGAGAGCGTGGACGGCAAGCCCGTTCCGGTGGTGATTCAGCTCAACGGTCTCGACTCCACCAAGGAGATGATGTACTACTCGGGCTTCCCGCAGATGATGGCCCGTCGCGGCATCTCCACGATTATGGTCGACCACGGTGGCACGGGTGAGGCGCTGCGCCTGCGCAACATCAAGGCCCGCGTCGACACCGAGGCTTTTGTGTCACCCATCGTCGACTGGGTTGAGCAGCAGCCCGAACTCGACTCGGCCAAGGTGGGCGTGGTCGGCTGGTCTCTCGGTGGCTACTACGCGCCGCGCGCCACCGCATTCGATTCGCGCATCGCTCTGGCCGTGGCCTGGGGCGCCAATCACAACTGGGCCGAGGTCCAGCAGGGTCGCCGCAACCGGGAGGGCGAGAACCCGGTGCCCCACTACTGGGAGCACGTGTTCTGGGTGTGGGACGTCGACAACATCGACGACTTCATGGAGAAGACCAAAGACATGCACCTCCACGGGGTGGTCGAGAAGATCACCGTGCCGTTCCTCATCACGCACGGTGCCAACGATCGCCAGATCAACGTGAAGTACGCCCAGCAGAGCTACGACGCTGCGGTGAACAGCCCCAAGCGTGAGCTGCGCATCTTCGACGAGCCCGAGGGCGGCACCGAACACATCAGCATCGACCACATGCCCTATGTCGCCGGCTACATTGCCGACTGGGTTGCCGAGACCTTCGGCGAAATGAAGTAGAGGAGAAATCATGACTGCCTACCCCGAAGAAAAGTTCCGTCAGTACATCGCGCGCTTCAACGCCGAGGACCACACGGCGTTCGAGGACTACCTGCACCCCAACATGCACATGCTCAACGGCACGCTCGAGTACACGGGAATCGACGGCATGATTGCGCACTACAAGGAACGCATCTGGCCCGACTTCATTGAGACGCTGACGGTGCCGCGGTTCGTGAGCAGCGATAAGTACATCGCGATTCATATGAACACCCACTTTGAAGCCAAGCACGACAAGCAGGGATCGCTGTTTGGTGACGTGAAGAAGGGCGAGACCTTCGACTTCAACGGCCTCATTATGTATGCGCTCGAAGATGGGTTGTTCCGCGATATTCAGGTGGCCTACAACTCATTCATTTACACCGACACATCGGGCAATACAAGAGACCTAGGGATGCCGCACTAATGAGCGATCACGATCAGAATCAGCCCGACACGATTGTCGTCACGGGTGGAGCGAACGGCATTGGCGCCGGTATCGTCGAGCGACTGATTGAACAGGGCAAACGCGTCATCGTTCTCGATCGCGTGGCTCCCGCGGCATCCTCTGATTTGCTGACCTGGATCGAGGTTGACCTCGCGTCGCCCGAATCCACCCGAAATGCGGCACAGCAGGCACTCGCCGCTGCCGGCGTCGTTTACGGACTCGTGCACTGCGCCGCGTACATGCCCTTCATCCCCTTTGCCGACATCAGCGATGATGCGTGGGCACTCACCATGAACGTCAATGTGGGCTCGGCGTTCATCCTGACTCAGGAGTTTGCTCCGGCCATGCGGGCGGCTCAGCGCGGTCGACTCGTTTTTGTCACGTCGTCGTCGTTCATCAGCCCCCCGCCCGGTCTGGCCCACTACGTGTCGAGCAAGGGAGCACTTACCGGTCTGATGCGCACGCTGTCGCACGAACTTGGTGGCTCGCACATCACGGTCAACGCCGTGGCACCGGGCCTCACCGCCACCGACCGGGCGAAGGAACTCGTGCCGCAAGAGCTCTTCGACGTTGTGGCCTCCAACCAGGCCATACCGCGCACGGGCCAAGTGGCCGACCACGTGGGCATCGTCGCCTTCTTGCTCGGGCCGGAATCGGGCTTCATCACCGGTCAAACGATTCTCGTCGACGGCGGCGAAAGCCATCTCTGAGCAGGGCCGCTTCATGTTGACTTCCCGGGCGATCGTGGCCATCGAGCGTCCCGCGCGCTACGGAAAACAATTGGCCGGCCACATCGCGCACAAGGTGCAGGTGGACGAGGTTGGCGACGGATGGGAACTGCACATCGGCGACGGCCTCGGTCGCGTGATGCCCCGTGACGACACCCTCGAACTCGTGGCCGAGGCTGAGTCGCCCGAGATGCTCGAGCGGATCAAGGATGTGCTGGGGCGTCACCTGCTCCAATTCACAACCAAGTTGCCCGGTGTGACAATTTCGTGGACCGATACGTCAGTAGCCTCATAAGGTGGCTACACCCTCGAAGTCTTCGGCTCTCCCTTCCCGCCTTTCAGGAGCAACGCTTTTCTGGTTGGGTTTCATCGGCATTTTGGGTCCCATGGCCGTCGACATCTACCTGCCGGCATTGCCGTCAATGGCGAAGGATTTTGGCACAACGCCAGCAACCGTTCAGCTGGGGCTTGCCACCACAACGATTGGCATGGCCCTGGGCACCGTCGTTGTGGGGGCCATATCTGATCGCTTCGGACGGCGCGGGCCTTTGCTGATTACAGGCATGTTGATGATTGTTGGCGCCAGTCTGGCTTCGGCGTCATTTCACATTCTCTGGTTTCTGGCCTGCTGTCTGATCATGGGAGTATCGGCGTCATCGGTGCAGGTTGCCGGACGAGGCGTGATTGCTGACCTCACCAGAGGCAGTGCGTCGACGAGAGCCTTCTCGCTCTTCAGCAGTTTGGTCATGGTCGGTCCCGTCTTCGGACCCGTCGGGGGCGTGCTCATTCTCTCTATTGTCGGTTGGCGCGGCATTTTTGTAGCCCTAGCTGCGTTTGCCGTCATTGCGACTGTTGGCGTGTGGGCTTTCGTGCCCGAATCATTAGCGAAAGAAAAGCGGCACTCCGACGGCTTTGTCGACACCCTGCGCTCAATGGGCAGGACCTGGCGCAACAGAGTTTTCCGCTGGTACGCCATCGTAAACTTTGGATCGTACGCTCTGATGTTCACGTATCTCGGCACGTGTTCCCTCACCATCCAGGTGGAGCTGGGGCAGCCTCCCTGGGTTGCCGCCTCAGCTTTTGCGGTCAATGGCGCCAGTATCGCACTGGCGGGAATCCTGTCGGCGCAGCTCTCGAAGCGGCTCAGTAGCGTCGCAATTCTATTTATCAGCATCGCGGCCCAGGTGGCGGGTATTACTTTTCTGGCGATCATCGTGGCAACAAATTCACTCAGTGTCGTGAGCATTTTTATTATCTACGTCATGATCTGTGCCGGCCTCGGCATGGGCTTCGGCCCGGTCACATCGCTGGCCCTCACTCACGTGCGCAAGAGTTCGGGAACAGCACTGGGGCTGATGGGGCTCGTGCAGTTCCTCGTTGGCGCCGTCACGTCAGTGCTTGTGGGAACAATCAATCCGAGTGCCGCCATGGCCATGCTCATGATCGGGGGAACGGGCGTGGCCGTCACGGTCATTGCCTCAGTGATTGGACGACGAGCTCTCACCCGCGATCCGGATCCCGCTGCCGCCCACTGATTGCCTTCTGTTAACCCGTCGTCACGGGAGTGGGCGCGCGCGTGGGGGTTGGCGTGGGCGTGGGATGCAACCACAGAGCCGTGTACTTTTTCTCGGCGTCGACCCCGCCCGTGTACCGGCCAGATTCGGGCATGTTGTGATCGATGTCGACAACCTGCATGGCGTCGCCAATCGCTACCGCAGGCGCGCCAGCCAGAAGGCGCACGATGGCATCAACAGCGCCAAACCCCAGCCACTCGAAGGCCTGGCCGACCGTAGCGGTGAGGCCCGCACGACCGGAACGAATGATGTCGAGGGCGGCGGCCGTGCCACCGTGTCCGATAACGAGAAGTTTTGCAGTTTTTGCGTCGCGGGCAATGGCCGTCGCGAGTCCGCCCGTGGTGAGCCAGTCGTCTTCAGGAACGATGATGGCGTTCACCCCAGACGTCGTGGCGGCCTCGACCACCTTCGTGACAAAGGTGTTATCAGCAATTTCTGCCGCGCTGAGTTCAAGTGTTTGAACAACCTCACCGGCGCCGAGTGCTTTAAGTCGGGCCGCGAAGCCGGCAGCAATCGTGGTTGTCGTGGGGTCGCCCGGGACCGTCAGCACAAGAGCCTTCACCTTGCCGGCAACTTTGCCATACGCGTAGTCGGCCTGCAGGGTGCCCACCATCGTCTGTCGAAGTCCGACGGGATGGTCGGCGGTCCACCGACTGACGGCGGCCCACCGTGGGGGCGTGCAGTCGTCGTCTCCGCCGAGCGCGACAACCGGTATTTGAGCAAGGGCGACTTCGTCGTAGGCCCCCTCGAGACCTTTACAGTTCGTATCGATGGCAACGATCACCGTGGCTGCCTGCGCGATGGCCGTGCGAATGGCTAGGCCCATGCCGGCACCGCCACCGCCGTCAATCACCATGGGCCACCACCCGGCGCGGGTGACGGCATCGCTCACAGCCGTGGCCGATGCTGCACACGACGGAATAGCGAGTGAGCACGAGATGATGGCGACGTTCTGCTCGTCCTTGGCAAAATCGACGGCGAGGGGCGACTGATCTGAGACGACACCGGCGTATGCCGACTCGAGGGCTTTTTGTGGGCCCGCTGGTGCCGAGTTTGAGCTGGCTGGAGATGAGCCACCGCCCGAACAGGCGGACAGCACAATTGCTGAAAGAGAAAGAGTTGCGACCAGCGCGATGAGGCGAAAGTCCTTCGACATGAGCACAACTCTAGTAGAGGCGCGGGGTGTCACCTGAGCGTGGCGTGTGAGTCCGTTAGCCCTCACCTAGGTCGAGTCCTCCGTCACCGAACTCGACGACCTCGGACGCATCGCGCAGCATCTTGACCAGCCACTTTATTGCGGGGTCACCGTTTTTTGAGGGGTGCCAGTGCGCGGCCTCGATGAGCGTTCCCCCCTGCAATTCCGTTTCGGCAATGACGAGTCCCAAGGTCGCCGCCGACTGTGTTGAGAGTCGTTCGGGAACGAATCCCACGAACTGCGTGCCACTTACCGTGTGCGGAACAGGCAGAAAACCCTGCACCGACATCGCGATGCGCGGTGCGATTCCCGCCGCTGACAGCATGTCGTCGACGTGCGTCTGCACGGCGTCGCCAAAGAACGAGCGAACGTGTCGCATCTCCTGAAGATCCGTGATGCTGAGTTTTCCGCCGGTGAGGCGTTCGTTACCCTCGTCAACAATGCACACGAATCGGTCGCTGAAGAGTGACTGGCGCTTGCCCGGCACACCACGGCCGGTTCCCGAGATGATGACGTCTCGACGCAGCAGATCATTGGGGGTCACGTTCGTATCGGCGGGAAGCGCATCAAACTCAATGCTGATGAGAGGGGCAGCCTGTTCAAGCAGACGAAGCAGAGGACCGGTGAGTTGGCTGAGCAGATAATCCGATGCCGAGATGAGAAACGTGCGCGTGCTCGAACTCGCGTCGAAGGTGGGTGACAGGTCGTAAATTCGCGAAATTTCGCCCATCGCTTCGTCAACCAGGGGCTGCAGTTCCCGCGCCTTCGGAGTGAGTTCAAACCCGCGCCCAGCTCGAACTAAAAGCGGATCATCGAACTGCTGACGCAGTCGCGCCAGAGCTCCACTCACCGAGGGCTGAGTCATGCCCACCACATCGCCGGCGCGCGTCAGGTTCTTCTCGGCCAGAATCGCGTCGAGAACCACAATGAGGTTGATATCAACCTTGCGCAGATCCGTCATCTGCTCCCTCGCCTTCTGAAGAGAAGTATTGCAGTTGACGATGCGGCTATCGAGTCTGCCAATGAGCATCGTTGCCGTGTGCGTGACACAATGAACACAACGTTTGCCGATAAATTCACAGGGGATGGTCGCTTGCATAAGCTTCATACGTCGGCAACGGAACTCGTGGCCGAACACATCTTCGACGGTGCCACCGTTGCCGTGGGCGGTTTCGGCCTCAGCGGCAATCCCACCGACCTCATTCACGCAGTGCGCGCCTCGGGCGCCACAAACCTGACGATCGTCTCAAACAATATGGGCGTTGACGGCAAGGGGCTCGGACTGCTCATTGAGAATAACCAGGTCGCCAAGGTCATCTCGTCGTATGTGGGCGAAAACAAGCTCTTCGCCGAGCAGTTCTTGAGCGGGATTCTCGAAGTAGAGTTCGCGCCGCAGGGGACGCTAGCCGAGCGCATGCGCGCCGGTGGTGCCGGCATCGCCGGATTCTTCACGAAGACGGGGGTGGGAACTCCCGTTGCCGAGGGCAAGCAATTGCAAGTCTTTGACGACGCGGAATATGTGCTCGAGCGTGGGATCGTGGCCGACCTCTCGCTCGTCAAGGCACATCGCGGCGACGCCGAGGGCAATCTCGTCTATCGACACACGGCCCGCAACTTCAATCCGCTCGTGGCCACGTGTGGGCGCGTCACGATTGCCGAGGTCGAGGTCTACGAGGGCGAGTCTTACATCGATCCGGACATCGTGGTCACCCCGGGCATCTTTGTGCAGCACGTGGTGCTCGCAACCCCCCGCGTGAAAGACATCGAGCAGCGCACGGTTCGCCCACGCCCCGAGGGAAGGGCCTAGACCGTGGCGTGGACGCGCGAAGAGATGGCGGCACTTGCGGGCCGTAACCTGCGTGACGGGCAGTACGTCAACCTCGGCATAGGTATTCCCACACTGGTCGCTAATTACCTGCCCGAAGGCGTTCGGGTAACGCTTCAGAGCGAGAACGGCCTACTCGGCATCGGCCCCTTCCCGTTTGATGGCGAAGAAGACGCCGACCTTATTAACGCCGGCAAGCAGACCGTCACGGTCATGCCCGGATCAAGCTTCTTTGATTCGGCAACGTCGTTCGCCATGATTCGCGGTGGCCACGTGCAGACGGCCATCCTGGGCGCCCTGCAGGTCTCAGGTCACGGCGATCTCGCGAACTGGCAGATCCCGGGAAAGCTCGTCAAGGGAATGGGCGGCGCCATGGACCTCGTTGCCGGAACCCCGCACGTTATCGTGCTCACCGAACACGTCGCTAATGACGGCACGCCCAAGATCGTGACCCACTGCGACCTGCCCCTGACCGGTCAGCGCTGCGTCGACAAGATCATCACCGACCTCGCCATCTTCGATGTCACCGAGGACGGTCTCGTGCTCCGTGCGCACTGCGCTGAAACCCGCGTCGAGGCCCTGCGGCCCCTGACTGGAGCACCCTTCACCGTCGATCTCGATGCGGATTTCGTCGGTCCCTAGCTTTCGACATGGCTAGCTGGATCCACAGGAACTGCGGATCAGAAAGTTGGGGGTTCCCATACCTCTCGGCGCACGTTAGCCCAGTTCCTTCCCACGCGGACGGGATTTACTCGTGTAATAAACTCCCTCTATGCCTAGCAAAGAAGAGCTCATAGCTCATTTCTCAAGTCGCTTGGCTTTTGAGACTGATGCTTCCGATGTTCGTGGGGCGATAGAAGCTTCTGCCGCGTTTGTTCTTGTTGACGTGAGAGGCCAGAGCTCCTGGGATCAAGGCCGAGCTGCGGCTGCAATTCACATGCCTCACTCAGAAATAACTGAACGAGCGCCCAAAGAGATACCGCTCGACACCCCAGTCGTTGTTTATTGTTGGGGTCCTGGATGTAATGGTGCTCATAAAGGGGCCGTGAACTTCGCACAGCTTGGTTATCAAGTGAAAGAGATGATTGGTGGCTTTGAATATTGGGCACGAGAAGGTTATCCCGTGGTTACTGACGCTGGACCCGTTATCAGAGACAAGGACCCTTTGACTGCTCCAGCAAATTCCATTACTTGTGACTGTTAAATTCATTGCGTGAGGGGGTCACTGACAACCCCACAGGTCTGAGCGGGGCCCGACGAGCGGGAACCAGGAATTGTGAGAACGATTTGTCTGGCCAATCGCGCGTTAAATAAAATGGACCAAAATTCCGAAGGAGCTTGTCGTGTCTTCCGTCCTTATCAAGCAAGAAGAAATCTCCACCCCCATTAAGGGCGCTGTTGCCTACAGGGTTCACCATCGCTCCCACGACGCAAATGGCCGACCAACTGAATCCACCGGCCTCGTCATTGCACCAGTGGGTCCCGGAGAAAATCGCAAGGTTCTCAGCTGGGCGCACGGAACTACTGGCATGGGAGACGCGGCCTGCCCGTCTACTCAGCCCGACCCCGCGTGTGAGCTCACCCTCTACTTCGAATCAGGATCCGAATCCACAATTGACTATGGAGTCCCCGGTCTTCAGACATTCATCGATGAAGGTTGGGTTGTCACTGCGACCGACTACCAGGGAATGGGAACTCCTGGCCCTCACCAGTACACGGTTAATCGCACAAACGCCATTGATACCATCACCATCGTGCACGCGGCGCGTGAAATGAACGTAGGCGCCGGAACAAAGGTTGGCGTCTCCGGCTGGTCTCAAGGAGGCGGAACGGCGGCGGCAACTGGTGAGTTGGATGCCGCGGACTATGGTGATCTCGAAATCGTGGGTATTGCGGCCATGTCACCCGGTGTGCCGGCCGTGGCCATCAAGCTCCCTGGCATGGCCACGTCGTTGTCGTCGAGCGGCACCCCAACCGCGCCAGACCCCCACCTGTTCATGATGTTGGGATCTATGACGGAAGCATTCCCCGACACCCTGTCTCTGGACGATGTCTTTACCGATCTGGGAAAGAAGATGTACCGGGAGAATTGGAATACGGCAACTGTTCACCACCTCGGGGACATCCTGTCGCGCAACTTCAACCTTTATGGGCCCATGCTTGCGGTCAACAAAGACAAGATGCCTTCGTGGTTCAAGGCCTTCGAAGCGGTGTCTGCGGCGCAAAAGAAGCCCCTGTGCCCGGTCCTCGTCTTGGTTGATGGTCAAGATCCCGAAGGTCCCGTCCCGCTGGCGTGGCAGCACGGGTATATCGACGCAATCACGGCACTCGGCCGAGACATCACTTCGTCCACGTACCCAAACGACGACCACTTCTCTTTGCCTCAGGCATGCATCGATGAAGCGCGAACCTGGCTGAACTCAAAGTTCTGAGCTGAAACCCTCAGCTGCAACCTGGCTCGGCAGAATTCATTGTTGGCCATGGCGGGCGGAATGACATCTTGACCCTGATAGTTTCTTAATTCAGGAGAAAAATGACGATTAAGCCCCACGGCATTCACCACGTGACCGCCATTGCCCGCGACCCACAGCAGAATGTCGATTTCTATACCAAGTCTCTGGGCCTGCGTTTGGTGAAACAAACGGTCAACTTTGACGCACCACACGTGTGGCATCTCTATTACGGGGACGAACACGGTTCACCATCGTCGATTCTCACCTTCTTTCCCTGGCCCGGTGTTCAGAAGGGTCGCGATGGCGCCGGAATGACGAGCGTTACCGCTTTCTCAATTCCAGCAGAATCGCTGGGCTTCTGGTCGCAGCACCTCAGCGCTCTCGGCATCGAAACTTCTCTCACCACAAACACCGCTCACCACGATGTGCTCGAGCTGCGCGATCACGACGGCATGCGCCTTCACCTGGTGGGCACCACGGGCGACACCCGCAGTGGTTGGGATGGCGTGGGAAACATTCCGGCCGAACACGCCATCCGAGGTTTGCACGCTGTCGAACTCTCGGAAAGCACCATTGACCCCACCGCACATATGCTGCATGACCTGCTCGGCATGACCCATTCCGGTGAGAACGCTGGCCGCGCACGTTTCGCTATGGCCGATGGTTCTTCGGGTGCTCAGGTTGAGGTTGTGGGGGGAGTTCACGAGGTGGGCATGCAGGCCGGTGGCACGGTGCACCACGTTGCCTTTAGTGCGCCAAACCTGGCAACCATGGAGCTCTGGCAGCAGGAGTTGCGCGAGCAAGGTGTGTCTGTCACCGAGATTATGGATCGCCAATATTTTAAGAGCATCTACTTCAGAGAGCCGGGCGGTGTGCTCTTCGAAATCGCCACCGACGAACCGGGCTTCGCAACTGACGAGCCGCTTCTTGAGCTGGGCCGAACGTTAAAACTTCCGCCGTGGCTCGAACCCAGCAGAGAGCAGATCGAATCCTCGTTGCCACAGATTAGCGCTGAGCCACATGCCCCATAACGACCTGTCGCGACCGCACGTCTTTCACGCGGGCACGTCCTCACGAACGATAGTGGCTTTGCACGGCACCGGTAGTGACGAGCACAATATTCTCGGTCTGGCACGAGCGCTTGACCCCACGGCATCCGTCTTGTCGCCACGCGGCATGCACGTCGAGGCGGGAATGAACCGCTTCTTTGAGCGATACGCCGACGGAACATTCAATGAGCAATCGATTGAGGCAGCGGTGACTAACCTCGCAGAATTCATCGCTGCTGCGATAACCGAGTACGCCATCGATGCCGGCAACATTTTTGCGACCGGATTCAGCAACGGCGCAAACACCGCCTCTGCGCTCATCGTTCGTCACCCCGAGCTGCTCGATGGTGCCGCGTTGTTTGGTTCGACGGTTCCGTTCGCCCACGTTGACCCCGTCGACCTCACCGGCAAAAAAATCTGGCTGGCAAATGGAGATCACGACTCTTATGCCCCGGTAGCTGTGAGCGAGCGGTGGGTTGAGCAGCTTCGCGACTTCGGCGCTGATGTGACGTGGTTGAGACACCCGGGTGGCCATGAGATCTCGCCAGAGCACGTACAACTTATTGCAGATGAACTGCGAAGCTAAGCCCATTCGGATGCTCTGGAACGTGGCGGGGCGGCCAATAAGAAGCTCGGGGTGTCGGGGCCCACAACGTGCACAGAGGTGGAGCTCACGCGAGTGAACTCCACCTCTTTCCGGCAACCAGGCCGGGCGCACGTAACTACGTGCGGGATGGGTAGTAGGCCGTCACGTTGACCGTGAAGGTGACGCTCTCGCCGGTTTCTGAGTTCGTCAGTGTCACATCCGTCATTCCGGGCCCCATGGTGGTGAGTGCCGGAACGAATACCG
>CAFBMB010000011.1_pt1 | contig 19360 bp, 13 predicted proteins | sample 7268381 | NCBI WGS metagenome assembly CAFBMB01 (sample SAMEA6814053, study PRJEB35770) | freshwater metagenome | biome: Freshwater; feature: Freshwater reservoir; material: water | place: Czech Republic | collected 2017-05-23 | depth 30m m
CGAAACGATAGAGCTGCGGGGGCCGGTGACGCGTTCCCGCGAGTCGCTCACCGGTGGGCACCACCTGACCGGTCGCCTCCACCATCCTGCGAAAGTTTCCCGGATCCAGTCGTCGTTGCAACACGGCCTCGTAGACCCGGCGAAGCCGAGCAAGGGTAAAGGTCGGTTCAAGAAATCCGTGCGCGAGCCGGCTGTACTCCAGTTTGTTGCGCAGTCGCCACAGGGCATATTCAACAATCAGCGTGTGGTCAAAGGCCAGCGGGGGAAGACTGTCGGCCGCAAACCACTGCACGTTTTCATCATCGAACGTGGTGGCCGACTCGTCACCGCCCACGAGCGCCCAGTACACGATTGAGACAACGCGATTGTCGGGGGAACGGTCAGGCTGCCCGAAGGCATAGAGCTGCTCGAGGTAGCGCGGCTCAAGGCCCGTGGTGTCTCGAAGATTGCGACCGGCGGCCTGCGTGAGATCTTCGTCGGCGCCGAGGGGGCCGCCGGGCAGCGCCCATGCTCCTTCGTGCGGTGAACGAATGCGGCGCACGAGCGGCAACGATAAGACCATGGTGTCGTCCGGCTCACGGCGCAACGCGAAAATGACGGTTGACACCGCAAGCGACAGAGAGCGTGCGAAGTGTTCTGACATGCCGCTTCTCCTCACTGCTGGTTGGCTCAGTATTTGTCTCGCGACTTTCGCCGGCTGGCCGGTTCTCATCGCGCTTTTACGCACTTAGAGTATATATGACTCTAAGCACATCACCATTCGTGATCGCAGAGTCGGCGTGCACTCGAATCAAATAAAGCAGACGGCTGTCTCATAATCTGTGTAGATTTTCACTAACCCGTTTCGCCCGTTGATATTTTCTGCAAGGAAGCCGTGATGTCACAAAAGCCTGAGCCACAAGACCCCCGAATCGCCAGCCTCGTCGCCAAAGCGCGGGCCAGCCAACTCACCCGCCGCACGTTCGTTGCCGGCGCGGGCAGCGCCTCGCTGCTCGCCTTCTTGGCGGCGTGCACGCCCGGCGGTGGCAGCAAAACACTGACCCCGGCAGCCGACGTTTCGGCGACAGAGAAGACGCTGTCGTGGGCCAACTGGCCCTACTACATCGACCAAGACGAGGCGGGCGCCTACCCGACCATCGACATGTTTGAGAAGCAGACCGGAATTGCGGTGACCTACGAAGAGGCCATCCCGACGAACGAAGAGTTTTACGCCAAGGTCAAAGACAGCCTGCTGCTGGGTCAAGACATCGGTTACGACCTTGTCACGCTCACGGATTATTTTGCGGCCCGCATGGTGTCCCAGGGCCTGATGCAACCCATTGGTCTCGCCGACATGCCCAACGCTCAGGCAAACCTGAACCCGGGACTGCTTGACGCCACCTACGACCCGGGCCGACAGTTCTCGCTTCCCTGGCAGTCGGGCATGACCGGACTGGGCTGGAGCACGAAGGCATTCCCCAACGGACTCTCGTCGCTCGACGAGCTCTGGGACCCTGCGCTCAAGGGAAAGATTGCCGTGATCGACCAGTGGACCGACACCATGGCGTTGATCCTGCAGAGCCAGGGCGTCAACATTGATGGCGAGTGGGGCGACGCTGAGTACGGTGCCGGTATCGAGGTGCTCAAAAAGCAGGTAAGCGACGGCCAGATTCGCGCGTTCACCGGCAACGACTACACCGAGCTTTTCAAGAGCGGCGACATCGTTGCGGCCATCGCTTGGTCGGGAGACATCTTTATTATGAACACCGAAGCCGGCGCGGACGATTATGGCTTCGCCATCCCCGATAAGGGCGGCTTTCTCTTCAGCGATAACTTTATGATGCCCATGGGTTCTCGACACAAGTCAAATGCTCAAGATTTGATGGATTACTACTATGAGCCCGAGGTTGCCGCGCAGGTTGCCGCCTACGTGAACTACGTCACGCCCGTGGCCGGTGCACAGGAGGCCATGCAGGCGATTGACCCGGCACTTGCCGAGAACAAACTGATCTTTCCTGATGCCGCCACCCTGGATCGCGCGCGGGTGTTCCGCCAGATTTCGCTGCAGGAAGACAAGAGTTTCTCGACTCAGTTCGAAAAAGCCAAGGTCGGATAGTGGCGCAGGCCTCGTTCGCCGACCAGGGAGCAGACCTCGAACTTTCCGGAATCCGCAAGGAATTTCCTGGCTTTTTGGCGATTGAAGACTTAGATCTCGTCGTTCCGGCCGGGTCGTTCTTTGCGCTGCTGGGGCCGAGTGGCTGCGGCAAGACGACGACGCTCAGGATTGTTGCGGGGCTCGAGCCGCCTACCAGGGGCCGCGTACTCATTGGTGGCAACGACGTGACACACCTCAAGGCCTATCGTCGTCCGGTCAACACCGTCTTTCAAAGTTATGCGCTCTTCCCGCACCTCTCCGTGCTGCAGAACGTTGCCTTTGGGCTGAAGCGCCGACACATCTCGGGGGCCGACAGCGACGCGCACGAAGCGCTGCGGCTGGTCGAACTCGATCACGTGGCCGACCGCAAACCACAGCAGTTATCGGGCGGTCAGCAGCAGCGGGTGGCGCTGGCGCGCGCGATTGTCAATCGACCGTCACTTCTGCTTCTCGACGAACCTCTGGGTGCGCTCGATCTCAAACTTCGTCGCCAAATGCAGCTCGAGCTCAAGAAGATTCAGTCGCAGGTGGGCCTCACCTTTGTGCACGTCACGCACGATCAAGAAGAGGCCATGACCATGGCCGACACAGTCGCGGTCATGAATCACGGTCGGATCGAGCAATTGGGGGCACCGGCCGACCTCTATGAGTTACCGAAAACGGCCTTTGTGGCCGACTTCTTAGGGCAATCAAATCTGTTTCGCGGAACAGTATCTTCTGCGTCAGCCCGCTCTGTTGTGGTCGACGTCGCGGGTCAGTCGTTGACGGTGCCGGCCAACCGATCCGTTCGTGACCACGGCGATCTCACCATAGGCGTCCGCCCAGAAAAATCCCAGATGCATGCTGGCAGCGCACAGCATCCGGCTGACCACAACGTTATCGAGGGTGGCCGTGTGGCAGAAGTGTCGTACTCCGGCGTGAGCACGCAGTACACGGTGCAGTTTCCGAGCTTGGGCCGAGTGGTGGTCTTCCAGCAGAACGCAGACTCGGGGGGTCCGGTCGCCGCGGGTACCCAGGTGAGCGTGAGTTGGCCGATCGAGTCCACTTTTGGTTTGCACGATCACCGAACGATTGACGTGACAGCAGCAGCGAACGACGCTCAGGAGGGCTAGCCATGGCACTCGCAGGCTTCGCCAACACGTCGTCGCGCCGCACGTCAGCACCGATGCGCCGCAGTCGCGTGGCCATCTTGCTCCTGCTGCCCGGACTGGCCTACCTGGGATTGTTCTTCTTAGCTCCCCTGGTGTCACTCGTCATCACGTCATTTGAGGCGCCCAATCCGGAATCGTTCGATATTGGTTCCTACGTCTACTCGTTCCAGTGGCAGAACTACGTGGCCGGGGTCGCAGAGTATTGGCCCATCTTTCTGCGGTCCTTCGTGTTCGCCATCATCGCTACCGTGGCGGCGCTGATTATTGGCTATCCCATCGCCTACTTCATTGGCGTTTTCCTGCGCGGCAGGGCATCACTTCAGGCATTCACGCTGATTCTGGTGGTGGCACCGTTCTTCATCAGTTTCCTGCTGCGCACCCTGGCGTGGAAGCAAATCCTGGGCGATGACGGTTGGCTTGTCACGACACTCAAATCATTGTCGATCATGCCGGCAGATGGCCACATTACGGGCACGGCCTTTTCTGTCATCTTTGGCTTGACCTACAACTTCATTCCCTTCATGGTGTTGCCCATCTACGCCAGTCTGGAGCGCCTCGACCTGCGCTATCTCGAGGCGAGCAGTGACCTTTACGCTCGACCAACAACCACGTTCCTCAAGGTGACGCTGCCGCTGTCGATGCCGGGTGTGGTGTCGGGCACGCTGCTCACCTTTATTCCCGCATCGGGTGACTACATCAACGCATCCGATGACTTCCTGGGTGGACCGAGTACTCAAATGGTGGGTAACCAAATCCAGGCAAACTTCTTGAAGCTGCTGGACTACCCCATGGCCGCAGTGCTGTCTGTAGTACTCATGGTCATCATCATGGGTGTCGTGACGTTCTACGTCAGACGTAGTGGGACGGAGGACCTGGTCTAATGCGGTTTTCCCTCGGTAAGTGGCTTCTTCCGCTCTACACGGCGCTGGCCCTCATCCTGCTTCTTATTCCCATCGCGTACACTTTCATCTTTTCGTTCAATGACTACTTCAAGACAAATATTGGTTGGCAGGGTTTCACCTTTCATAACTGGACCAATGTGTGTGATGCCCAGGGCCTGTGTTCTGCCTTCGGGAACAGTCTGATTATTGGTGTTACGTCCACCCTGGCCGCCACGGCCCTGGGAACCGCACTGGCTCTGGCCTTGGCGCGTTATAAATTTCGAGGACGCGGCATTGTCAGCCTGCTCATCTTCATACCCATGGCAACGCCCGAAGTCGTTCTGGGCGCCGGCCTCGCCGCCCAATTTTTCACTCTCAACGTCGAAAAAGGCATGGGCACCGTCATCCTCGCGCACACGCTCTTCTGCCTCAGTTTCGTGGTGGTCACGGTGAAGGCGCGCGTGTCGAGTTTGGATCCTGCTCTCGAAGAGGCCGGTCGTGACCTCTATGCGTCGCCGGCTCAGGTGTTCTGGCGTATTACTTTTCCCTTGTTGATTCCGGGAATTCTTTCGGCAGCCCTGTTGTCATTTGCGCTGAGCTTTGACGATTTCATCATCACGTATTTCAACTCGGGTAGCATGCAGACGTTCCCGACATTCATCTACATCTCGGCAAGCCGCGGCGTTCCGGCCGAAGCTAACGTTATTGCCTCGACCGTCTTCATTCTGACGTTGGCGGTCGTCGTCACCTCGCAGGTCATCACGCGAGCACGCGCCAAAGCCCTGAAGAACTGAGTGGTTTGCGCGCGTGCCTCACGCCGATGGATGCGCGAATCGTTTTTGTGAGTGACAAACGGCTGAGAACGCGCTTTAGTAGTCATTGAGCAACATTGCGCGAGTCATAAGTGTCGATGTCTGCTAAACCTCGATGAGGTCAGTGCAGACACTCCAGAGAGAAGTTAAGACATATGTCCACCACATCACCCTCAACCAACCTTGCCGGCGAAAAGGGGCTCAAAAAGAATGCCGTTGGCCTTCTGGGCAGCGTCGTCATCGGCATGGCTTCGACAGCCCCGGCCTATAGTCTCGCCGCGGCCCTCGGCTTTATCGTTTTGGGCGGTGAAGCGCTCGTTGGTTTTCAAGCGCCCGGCATCATCCTGCTCGCCTTCATTCCGATGCTCTTTATTTCGTTTGCCTATAAGGAGCTGAACCGGGTTGAGCCCGACTCGGGAACGACGTTCACGTGGGCCGCTCGCGCCTTCGGCACCCGCACCGGCTGGATGGGTGGCTGGGCTATCATCGCAGCCGACATCATCGTTATGGCGAACCTCGCTCAGATTGCTGGCTCGTACTCGTTTACCTTCGTCGGTGAAATTTTTGGTAATTACGACATCTCTCTGCTGTCGGGTGACGTGCTCTGGTCGACGGTCGCGGGTCTGATCTGGATCTTCTTGATGACGTGGATCTGTTACCGCGGTATTGAGATATCGGCGCGCATGCAGTACTGGTTGCTCGGCATCGAGCTCGTCGTGCTGGTTGTTTTCGCCGCCGTGGCCCTCGCTCGTGTTTATTCCGGTAACGGCATCGACGGCTCATCGCTGCCTCAGCTCGATTGGTTCAACCCCTTCACGCTGCCGTTTAGCACGGCCATCGCACCGGCCGTGTTGACCGCCCTGTTTATTTACTGGGGTTGGGATACGGCTGTTGCCATCAATGAAGAGACCAAGGATTCCAGCAAGACGCCGGGTCGTGCCGCCGTCACCAGCACAGTTCTGTTGGTCGTGACATATCTGCTCGTCACCGTGGGCGCCGTGGCGTTCGCGGGCGTGGGGGATGGGCCGACCGGTCTGGGTAACCCTGATAACGCGGGTGACGTTTTTGCGGCCCTTGGCCACAGTCTCTTTGGCGACACTTTTCTGGGCCACATCATGATCATCTTGCTCGCCGCATCCGTCTTGACGTCGGCCGCCGCCTCAACGCAGACCACCATTCTGCCGACCGCGCGCACGGCCCTGTCGATGGCCGCCTTCAAGGCGTTCCCCACGAAGTTTGCCAAGATTCACTCGAAGCACCAGACCCCCTCGTGGGCAACGTGGGGCATGGGAATCGCCTCGGCGGTCTTCTACCTGCTGTTTACGATGGTGAGCCCGAACTTGCTGCTCGCCCTCATCGGGTCGATCGGCTTGTTGATTGCGTTCTACTACGGACTCACCGGATTCGCATCGACCTGGTTCTTCCGAAAGACGCTGTTTAAGTCCGCACGAAACTTCTTTATGCGCGGACTCATGCCCTTACTCGGCGGACTCATTCTGTTTGCCGTGTTCATCTATGGCCTGGGCACCTTCCTCGACCCAGCGTGGCTTGTTGATGCTGACGGCAACAACGTCACCATCTTTGGTGTGGGTGCTGTCGGCATGGTGGGCATCGCATCGATTGTTCTTGGCCTCGTGCTCATGATCGTGTGGAACTTCATCAACCCCAAGTTTTTCAGGGGACACACGCTCGAGCGTCGGGCTCACGTGGCCGACTAACCTTCAACCACAGGTTGCATCGAATTCGGGCTGTCACATCGGTGATAGCCCGAATTCGTCGTTAGGCTGGAAAAACAATTCAATAAGACCCATAGACCAGCGCGGGAGAGTCCGCTTGGCAGGCTGACACCTGGCAGAGCAGACACCGAAGGAGCAATCCTCCCCGACAATCTCTCAGGTGCAATAAACCGCGTTGGACTGGTCACTCTGAAAAGAAGGCGCGCACGCAGTGCCTCACCCACGGTGTAAGCCGCAACTCCCCTGGTGGTGAGACGCGGTGAATCTCTCAGGTAGCGCAGACAGAGGGGGAGTTCACGTAACGTCAAACGATGGTGGATTCCTTGGGTGATACTTCGCGGCAGACGCCGCTTCACAGCTTGCACGAGGCGCTCGGTGCGTCGTTCACCGACTTCGCCGGATGGCAGATGCCGGTGCGCTACACGAGCGATCTCGCCGAGCATCACGCGGTGCGCGCAACGGCCGGCCTGTTCGACGTCTCGCACATGGCCGAGTTCGAGGTCTCCGGTGCGCAGGTGGGTGCCTTTCTCGATTACGCCGTGTCGTCGTGGCTGTCACCCATCGAGTTGGGCCAGGCCAAGTATGCGCTCTTGCTGAACGAACAGGGTGGCGTGATCGACGATCTCATTGTTTACCGCACCGGACCGTTTCAGTACTTCGTCGTGGCTAACGCGGGAAACCGCGAGCCGGCGTGGACCGCGCTCAAGCAGCGCGCTCAGGACTTCGACGTTGAACTGCACGATGTGAGCGACCAGACGGCGCTGCTTGCCCTGCAGGGACCCAAAGCGTTTGAGACGCTCACCCGTGTGTTCGGTCTCGAAGTGGGCAACACCCCGCTGGCTGACCTTGCTTATTACCGCGCGACGCCCGCCCGCTTCGAGGGCGAACCCGTTCTCATCGGACGCACGGGCTACACGGGCGAGGATGGCTTCGAGCTGTTCATCGACACGCGCTTCGCGGTCGCCCTGTGGCAGGCCCTGCTCAATGCGGGTGGGCCCCTGGGAGTTGTGCCCGCGGGACTCGCCTGCCGCGATACCCTGCGGCTCGAGGCGGGCATGCCCCTCTACGGGCACGAACTCAATGCCGCGACGCTTCCGGTGCAGGCTGGTCTGGGGCGCGCGGTGTCGCTCGTCAAAGGCGATTTCGTCGGGCGTGAGGCAGTGCTGGCCGGCCCGGCCCTGGGCGCGCCCGTTTTAGTGGGTCTCATCGGCGACGGCAAGCGTGCTCCCCGCGCCGACTATCGCATTTTCTCGGGTGACGTTCCCGTGGGTGCCATCACCTCAGGTGCCCTCTCGCCAACACTGGGTTACCCCATCGCCATGGCTTATGTTGACGCCGACTTTGCCGAGTCGGGTACCGGACTCGAGGTTGACGTGCGTGGCACACGTCTTCCCGTTGTCGTTGCCGACCTTCCCTTCTATCAGCGAAAGAAGAAATAAATATGTCTCTACCAAAAGAACTGGGTTACACCCGCGAACACGAGTGGCTGCGCATGGATGGCGACGTGGCCACCGTGGGCATCACCGACTATGCGGCTGAGAAACTGGGCGACATCGTTTTCGTTGATTTGCCCAAGGTGGGCCAACAGGTTGTTGCCGGCAAGGTCGTGGGAGAAATCGAATCGACGAAATCGGTGGGTGAACTTTTTGCGCCCGCGTCGGGAACGATCACGCAGGTAAACGACTCGGTCGTCGCTGCGCCCGAACTGGTGAATTCCGACGCTTTCGGCCAGGGCTGGCTGATAAAGATGACGATTGACGAAGCCCCCGAACTTCTCACGGCTGACGAGTACGCAGCCTTCACGGGCGAGTAGAAAAGTGGCCCGCCCGTTCGTCGATCGTCACGTCGGCATCACCGGCGATGCCGAGCGCCTCATGCTGGCGGCCGTCGGCTTCGATTCACTCGATGATCTGATGCACGCTGCTGTTCCGGCCAGCATCGCGATTGCGGGATTCCACTCTGATGCCGAGAGTTTGCTTCCCGACCCCATTACCGAGGCCGAGGCGCTCGCCGAACTTCGCCTGCTGGCCGGCCAGAACGCCGTGCACCGCTCGTTTATTGGACAGGGTTACTACGGCACGTTCACGCCGTCGGTGATTGCGCGCAATGTGCTCGAGAATCCCAGTTGGTACACGGCCTATACGCCGTATCAGCCCGAGATTTCGCAGGGTCGGCTTGAGGCGCTCCTCAACTTTCAGACGATGGTGACCGACCTCACGGGTTTAGACATCGCAAACGCGTCGATGCTTGACGAATCCACGGCTGCGGTGGAGGCCATGCTGTTGGCTCGCCGTGCATCTTCATCGGAGTCGAACACTTTTCTCGTCGACGCCGACGCGCTTCCGCAGACGCTGTCCCTGTTGGCCGGACGCGCCGAGCCCCTGGGCATCGCGATCGACATTATCGACCTCGCAGGCAGTCAGCTGGCTGGCGGCGGCGCCAACGTTACGATCCCCGAGGCCTTCGGACTCTTTATTCAATATCCCGGCGCATCCGGACACATGTGGGATCCGCGACAGGTGATTACTGCGGCCAAAGCCGCCGGGGCAACGGTCGTGGTCGCCGCCGACCTGCTCGCGCTCACGCTCGTGACTTCGCCCGGCGAATTGGGTGCCGACGTGGCGGTGGGAACCAGCCAGCGATTTGGTGTGCCGCTGGGATTCGGTGGCCCGCACGCGGGTTACCTCGCTGTGAAATCTGGACTCGAGCGCAGCATGCCGGGTCGTCTCGTGGGGGTGAGCCGTGACGCCAACGGTGATGCGGCCTATCGATTGACCCTTCAGGCGCGCGAACAACACATCCGTCGCGAAAAAGCAACGTCCAACATCTGTACCGCTCAGGTTTTGTTGGCCGTCATGGCCGGCATGTATGCCGTCTACCATGGCCCCGACGGGCTGCGTGAGATCGCCCGCGAGGTTCATGCCAAAGCAACCCGTCTGGCCGGCGGGCTCGTCGACGCAGGGCGCGTGCTGCTGCACGACGCCTTTTTCGACACCGTCGCATTTGATGCCGCAGACGCGCAGACCATTCGTGAAGCGGCGCGAGCCGCGGGCTTTCTGCTCGGAGGCACACCCGAGCGGGTCTGCGTTTCGGTCGATGAAACGACGACAGAGGCCGAGATTGATGCGCTGATCAGCCAACTCAGCGACAAGACCGCATCTGCGCCATCGGTCGGATCATCCACCGGTAGCTCAGCCCTGCCTGGGGCGCTGAAACGCACGAGCACGTTTTTGACACACGCTGTGTTCAACACGTACAGGTCAGAGACCAGCATGATGCGCTATCTCAAGCGCTTGGCCGATTACGACTACGCACTCGACCGCGGCATGATTCCGCTGGGTTCGTGCACCATGAAGTTGAACGCGGCCACCGAGATGGCCGCCGTATCGTGGCCCGAGTTCTCGGGCCTGCACCCCTTTGCGCCGGCGGCAGACGCGCTCGGTTATGACCGCCTGATTCGCGACCTCGAGACGTGGCTCATAGATGTCACGGGCTACGACTCTGTCTCACTGCAGCCGAATGCGGGCAGTCAGGGCGAGCTCGCCGGTTTGCTGGCCATTCGAGCTTTTCATCAGGCGAACGGTGATGCGTCGCGAACCGTGTGTCTCATTCCGTCAAGTGCCCACGGCACGAACGCTGCGAGCGCTGTGCTCGCCGGAATGAGTGTCGTCGTCGTCGACTGCGACGACCGTGGCAACGTAGACCTTACCGATCTCCGTGGCAAAATTAGCGAGGCAGGCACACGCCTCGCGGCCCTGATGATTACCTACCCGTCGACGCATGGCGTGTATGAGCACGACATCTTGGACATCACGCGGGCCGTGCATGACGCCGGCGGTCAGGTCTATGTTGACGGCGCCAACTTAAACGCGATGACCGGTTTCGCCCGGTACGGCGATCTGGGTGGCGATGTGTCGCACCTGAACCTGCACAAGACGTTCTGCATTCCGCACGGTGGTGGCGGTCCGGGCGTCGGACCGGTCGCAGCCAAGGCACACCTCGCTCCCTTCTTGCCGGGCTTTGGCGGCGTCGCGTTGCCGGGACGCTCCCTGCTCGCGAAGGCCGGTGTGACGACCGTCGACCACGGGGGCCCTCAGATTTCGGCCGCCCCGTTTGGCAGCCCGAGCATTCTGCCGATCTCGTGGGCATACGTGCGCATGATGGGAGCCGAGGGACTGCGCCGAGCCACGGCCACGGCCGTGCTCTCGGCCAACTACATTGCCCGCCGGTTGTCCGATGCCTATCCGGTGCTCTATACGGGTGATAACGGGCTCGTCGCTCACGAGTGCATTCTCGACCTTCGCCCCCTGACTGAGCGCACGGGAATCACCGTGGATGACGTTGCCAAGCGTCTCATCGATTACGGGTTTCATGCCCCCACAATGAGTTTCCCCGTTGCCGGCACGCTGATGGTAGAGCCCACCGAAAGTGAAGACCTGGCAGAAATTGAGCGATTCGTTGATGCCATGATGGCCATTCGCGCGGAGGCCGACGCGGTCGCTTCGGGTACCTGGCCGACCGACAATAACCCTCTGGTGAACGCACCGCACACGGCGGCTGATCTCACGGGGGAGTGGGATCGACCCTACGACCGAGCGCGCGCCGTCTACCCCTTCGCCGGTGAAGTGCGCGATATGGCCACCGTCACTCGGGTGCGGTCAAAGTACTGGCCCCCCGTGCGCCGAGTCGATAATGCCTTTGGGGATCGCAATCTTGTCTGCGCGTGCCCGCCGCCCGAGGCTTTTGCTTCGCCCTAGTTGCTTTTCTTGCCGGCGGTCCGATCAAGAGTTGCCATGAGGTCAGACATACTGATGCCGAATGCATCGGTGATGCGATACCACGTCTCAACAGAGCCGTTCGATTGCCCGTTTTCAACTGAGATCAAAGTTCGCCGACTGACACCCGTCTTTTCAGCGAGCGCGTCGTACGACATCCCGGACTCGCTACGTAGGCGTCGGAACTCGGATCTGAGCGCATCAAAATTAGGCGCCCGTGTTGGGCGAAAAGGGGGGCATTCCTTCAGCCAACCACGCCAACCTGTGTGTTGCAGTACCGGAACCTGCACTACTTGTTCGTCGAGCCGGTCTCGAGTCGGGCTCTCGGAGCTCGTGAAAGTGGGCGAATCTGCTTCGGGGCATAAGCCCTGTTCGCGCATGAACACGCGAATACTCCGATGTGCATGGGTGCACGATTCTTCACTATCCTGAGAAAGATCTCTTTTGGGAGGAATCAGCAGGCCGTCCTCGTGCACGAGGGCGGTTTTGCGGGTTCGGGGCGATTACGTTCCCGGCAGGAACCCCGGCGCTATCGAGGCGACAATCGCATAACCGGTGAATGACAGCACATCGAGAATGAAGTGCGCCACGACGAGCGGCATCAGGCGGCCCCAGCGCTGATAGGCGTATCCAAACGCGATTCCCATGACGACGTTGCCAATGAACGGACCGAAGCCCTGATACAGGTGGTAGCTGCCGCGCAGAAGTGCGCTGAAGCCGATGATCGCCCAGGGTTTCCAACCGAACTCGCGCAACCGGGTGAAGAGGTAGCCCACCACGATGATCTCTTCTTCGAGAGCTGCCTTCGCGGCCGCCAGAATGAGCACGGGCAGGGTCCACCAGTAGGCGCCCAGCGCCGTGGGAACAATCGTGACGGTGATGCCGAGGGCGTGGCCGACGAGATAGAGCAGGATGCCCGGAATGCCAATGGCTGCGGCGAGCACGACACCCCAGCCCACGTCGCGCGCGGGTCGCCGAAGGTCGAAGCCCAATGCCCGGAACGGAGGACGCCCCGGTTGCCAGAGCAAGAAGATGACCAGCACCACGGGCACGAGCCCAAATCCGATGTTCATGATTTGGTAAATCAGGTCGAAGATCGGCTCTTCGGCGCGCGGGGGGTTGATGGTGGCGGTTTGATCAGCCAGGGCTTGCGTTCGGGACAGACGCTGAACGATGTTGACGATTGAGTAGAGCGCCGACTGACCGAGTGAGAGCGCCAGCACGATGACAACCTCGGCGACGGCACGCTTGCGTCGTGACTCGGCGGGCCATGTGGTCATGTGTTCAGGCACGTCCCGAGTATAGGCTTTCCCCCCGAACGCGCCCCGAAGCAAGTAACGAAAACATAACGACGCTACTTTTTACGCCGAGCCTCTCGTAGTCTTATTCGCGTATGGCAAAGTTGCCATGCCCTGCAGAAGTATTTTTCGGAGGCAACAAGTGAAAAAATCTCGTATAGCTGCCATCGTCGCTGTCGCGGCGACCGCAGTGCTCGTGCTCTCGGGGTGTGCCCCCCAGTCTGAGGTGGTGACCGGCTCCAGCCTTTCTGTGGCATGGAACCAGCCCTTCTATTCGTACAACGTCAGCACGTCATACGGAAACGCGGCGGCCAACGCCAACATCACCTACATGACCGGCTCGTCGTTCAACTTCTACAACGATGTTCCCGAGCTCCAGTTGGACACGTCCTTTGGAACATACGAGAAGATTTCTGACGAACCACTCGTGGTCAAGTACACGCTGGCAGATACCGCGCGTTGGTCTGATGGTGAGCCCGTGACGGCCGCCGACCTCATGCTCACCTGGGTTGCCGTCGGTGGTTCCTATAACGACACCACGTTCGACCCCACCGAATACACGGATCCTGACACCGGTGCCCTCAACGGCAAGCAGCCCAAAGACGTCATCTACTTTGACTCCGGTGCTACCCCGGATGACCCCACGGGTCTGGGTCTGGTAACTGCCGTGCCCGAGGTGAGTTCTGACGGCAAGAGCGTCACGCTGACCTACTCGAAGCCCTACGTTGACTGGGAGCTCGCGTTTGGTGTCGGTCTTCCGGCCCACGTCATCGGCAAGAAGGCGCTGGGTGCCACCTCGAACGCTGACGGCGCAGCCGCCGTGCTCAAGGCCATCCAAGACAAAGATGTTACGGCTCTCGCCGCCATCTCCAACTTCTGGAACACCGGCTATGACTTCACCGAAATGCCGACGGACAAGGACCTCTTGGTCGCCAATGGCCCCTACGTGATTAGTGACTTTGTTGCCGACCAGTACATCACCCTGACGGCCAACAAGGAATACCGCGGTGCTCACAAGCCCAAGGTTGAAGAGATCACCGTTCGCTTCATTCCCGACCCGATGGCTGCTGTTCAGGCCCTGCAGAACGGTGAGGTGCAGATTATCTCGCCACAGGCAACGGCCGACGTGGCCGATGCACTCAAGGCTCTGCCCGTCACCACACTGCTGAGCATCGAGGGCAGTTATGAGCACATCGACCTGCAGTTCGCCGATGGCAAGAGCGGAACCATGTCCAACCCCAAGCTCCGCCAGGCCTTCATGATGGTCATTCCTCGGCAAGAGATTGTCGACAAGCTCATCGTTCCGTTGAACCCTGAGGCTCAGGTGCGTAACTCGCAACTGTTCCTACCCGGTGCTGCGGGATACGACGACTCGGTCAAGAACAATGGATCGTCTGCATACGCTGACGTTGACATTGAGGGCGCAAAGGCCCTGATCGCCGAGTCCGGAGTGGCCAACCCCGAGGTCTGCATGCTGTTCAGCTCGACGAACACTCGTCGCGCCAACGAGTTCGCGCTCATTCAGCAGTCGGGTGCCCTCGCCGGCTTCAATGTAACCGACTGCTCGAGTCCCGACTGGGGTGGCCTGCTGGGTACGCCGGGCGTCTATGACGCCGCGCTCTTCGCCTGGCAGAACACCAGCCTCGGTGTGACGCAGAGCAGCCCGACGTTCCACTCCGGTGGCATCAACAACCTGAACTTCTACAGCAATCCTGAGGTAGACACGTTGCTCGATGAACTCGACGGCACGTTCGATGCGGCCAAGCAGATTACTCTGCAGCAGCAGATCGACAAGCTTGTCTGGTCGGACTACTACGGTGTCACCGTATTCCAGTTCCCCGCGGTAACGGCATTCGATCAGACCAAGATCGCCAACGTGACGTCGGCGCCCCTGGCGCCCACGTTCTTCTGGAACTTCTGGGAGTGGGCACCCGTTTCCAAGTAGGTAGCGGATAGCGACAAAAAATCGCCTGTGGGCGTCGAAGTTTCGGCTTCGACGCCCACAGCCTTTTGTGGTTAGCATGGAACGACTCACCGGAGAGGAAGCGAAAGAATGACATCATTTGTTCTGCGCCGTCTTCTTGCCTCCCTCCTCATTTTCCTAGCGGCGACCTACATCATGTATGTCCTGACCGCCATGTCGGGTGATCCGCTGGCGGACCTGCGCACGAGCACGTCGCCGCAGAAGGCACAGCTCATCGCCTCACGCACAGCACTGCTACACCTCGATGTTCCCGTCTATCTGCGCTACTTCATTTGGCTCGGCGGCGTGGGCAAGTGCTTTATCGGCCAGTGCGATCTGGGTGTCACTATTCAAAACCAGCCGGTGTCGGTTCTGTTGGGCCAGGCGGCGTCGTCGACGTTGCAGCTCGTGACGTTTGCCTCGGTAGCCGCGATAATCCTGGGCCTGCTCGTGGGTATCACGACTGCTTTGCGTCAGTACAGCTCCTACGACTACGGCGTGACGTTCGTTTCATTTTTGTTCTTTTCGTTGCCCATCTTTTGGGTAGCTGTTTTGCTCAAGCAGTACCTCGCTATCGGGGTCAATGACTTTCTTTCGGCGCCCGACATACCGTGGTGGTTTATCGCCGTGTGTGCTCCCCTTTTGGGCGTGTTCTGGATGATTGTTTTACCGTGGCGCGGCCGTGCACGCTTGTGGACGTTCCTGATCGCCCTCGCGGCGAGTGCCGCCATGCTGATCTATCTCAAGCTTTCCAACTGGTTCACCTACCCCCACATCGGCATCGTGGGCTTGCTCGTCACCGGAGCCGCGATCGCCTTCGGTGTCACGGCGGTGTCGACGGGGTTGCGAAACCGGCGGGCGCTTTATGCCTCGCTCATCGTGGTGGGTGTGGGCTGCGCCATCTACTTCCCGTTCCTCTACGGCTTCTCGTTCTATCTCGAGCCGTGGAGCTTTGCGCTGCTTGCCGTAGGTACTTTGCTGGCGTGTTTCTTCATCGGCTGGTTCATGGGCAAGCCCGAGCGCCTGCCCGTCGCTAGGACAGCGACCATTGTGGGCCTGCTGATGGGATTCATCATCATTGTCGACCGCATGATGTATGTCTGGGACGATTACGCGGGGTCAGAACGGGTCAAGGGTCGGCCGATTGCCACCATTGGTTCGCAGACCCCGGGCCTCGAGGGCACAATGTGGGTGCACATGGTAGACACTTTCACGCACCTGTTGCTTCCCACGATTGCACTCATTCTCATCTCGTTTGCCACCTACACGCGCTATTCACGGGCAAGTCTGCTCGAAGTGATGAATCAGGATTACATTCGCACTGCGCGCGCCAAGGGGCTCACCGAGCGCACCGTGGTCGTGCGTCACGGCTTTCGGAACGCGCTTATTCCCATTGCGACGATTGTGGCGTTCGACATTGGCGGCATTATTGGCGGCGCGGTGATTACCGAACGCGTCTTTGGCTGGAAGGGCATGGGAGCACTCTTTCAATATGGACTCGATAACGTCGATCCGAATCCGGTGATGGCGTTCTTCTTGGTCACCGGTTCGCTCGCAATTTTGTTCAATCTTTTTGCCGACATTGTCTATGCCGGTCTTGATCCCCGAATCAGGCTCTCGTGATTCGCGGCACGAGGCCGCCGATGCCCGATCCGACACCGAGCATCGCCGAAGAAACTAATGAGAACGCCATCGCCCTCAAAGAGATCGAGGGTCTGGGGCAGGGGCAGATCGTTCGGCGCCGTTTCGTGCGGCACCGCGGAGCCATGATTTCACTCGTCGTCTTGGCATTTGTTGTGCTGCTGGCTTTTACCTCGGTTGGTTTTGTGATCGGCGACTGGCACGTGGGCGGCTGGTGGCAGTACAGCTGGGTTCAAGCAGTGGTCATTGAGAATGGTGGGCTACCCACCATCGACTTTGCGGCGTTTACGTTTGGCAACCATCCGTTCGGACAAGACGAGATTGGCCGCGACATTTTTGCGGTCGTGATGCGCGGAACCCAGCAGTCACTCATGATCATGGTCATTGTGGGCATCATGGGCACTGTTCTCGGCACCGTCATCGGCGCGGTTTCTGGGTACTACCGGGGCGGCGTTGACTCGACGCTGATGCGCTTTACCGACGTGGTTATCACGATTCCGGTCATCGTGATCGGAGCCGTGCTCGGCCGCACCGTGGGTATTGCCGGCGCGCCCGTTTTGGCTCTTGTGCTGGGTGCGGTCGTGTGGACGGGACTGGCCCGGCTCGTCCGAGGAGAATTCCTGTCATTGCGGGAACGCGAGTTTGTCGATGCCGCCCGCGTTGCGGGTGCCAGCGACCGCCGAATTATTTTCCGCCACATTCTGCCCAACGCGATGGGTGTCATCATCGTCAACGCGACCCTGCTTATGGCCGCCGCGATTCTCATTGAGACGGGACTGAGCTTCTTGGGATACGGCGTTCAGGCCCCGGACACGTCCCTCGGCAAGATTGTCAGCGAGAACCAGGTCGCTTTTGCCACGCGCCCCTGGTTGTTCTGGTGGCCGGGTGTCTTCATCATTACGATCGCCCTGTGCGTGAACTTTATCGGCGATGGTTTGCGCGACGCCTTTGACCCGAGACAAAAACGCATGCCCTCGGCTAAGAACATGGCCCGAGCCGAGCAGACGGAGTCATCATGAGCGCGGGGATAGTGATGCTACCTTCAGGCGGTCACCACGCCAATGATGCTGGCCACCAACAGTGCAGCGGCTATCACCAGCAGCGGAACGTGCCACGACCTGGTCACGGGTGGGTTGGTCTCGGGCTCAGAATGAGCCAGCGTGTCTTCCCAACGTCGACGCACCACAAACGCGACAGATCCACTCTCGGTGTTGGGCGCGTCGCCGGGCCGCACGTTCTCGACCGCCTTGCCTCGGCGCAGCGTGCGAAAGTCGGCGAGGCTGAGGCTGAGCGTCTGATGCCGGCCGGGCGCCGGTGCTGCCCACGCGGTCACGGTGCCACTGTCCGTGACCAGGCGCAGCGAATACTGCGTTTCGACTCCGGTGAGCCGACGAAAAGGGATCACCCAGGTGCGCCCCACGTTGATCACCGTGACCTGGTCGCTCTGCACGACCACGGCCGGTTGCCAGTAGAGCAGCCAGGTGCCGAAGCTCACGAAGGCGAGCAGGGGACCGTAGTGCAGGGCCCCAGAGATATCGGCGCTAAAGATGAATCCGCCGACGGCCGTCAGCATCAGGGCAATGATCACGACGGTCAGGATGCGCCCAAAACTGGGGCGAAAGGTAGTCGTCGGTTGCTGCACGCAGCCAGCATGACACACGCGAGAGGCGGTGGGGCAGATGGCATGGCCGCAAAAGACTGAGACCGTGATGAGCGTTACCGACCTCAACGTCGATTTTTGGGTGGACGGAACAATGTATCCGGCTGCCAAGAATGTCTCGTTTGAGGTGCGACGTGGCGAGACGCTCGCCATCGTGGGCGAGTCTGGGTCGGGCAAGAGCACGAGCGCCATGGCGCTGCTCGGCCTGCTTCCCGAGAATTCCCGCACGAGTGGTTCGGTCACGTTGCTGGGACGTGAGCTTCTGGGGCTCAAGATCTCAGAATTACGGCAGGTCCGCGGCAAAGAAATCGCTTTCATCTTTCAAGAGCCCATGACGGCGCTGAACCCCGTCTATACCGTGGGCTTTCAGATTGTGGAGGTCTTGCGCACGCACTTTGACATCAGCCCCGCCGACGCCAAGCTGCGCGCCATTGACCTTCTCGCGAAAGTCGAGATGCCTGATCCGACTACGTCGTTCCGCAAGTTCCCGCACCAGTTGTCGGGCGGTCAACGGCAGCGGGCCATGATTGCCATGGCGATTTCCTGTGACCCCGTGCTCCTTATCGCGGATGAGCCCACCACGGCGCTCGACGTCACCGTTCAGGCCGAGATTCTCGACCTGCTGCGTTCACTTCGCGAGCGACTTGATTCCGGCATCATCCTGATTACGCACGACATGGGTGTGGTTGCCGATATGGCAGACCGTGTCGTGGTGATGAAAGACGGTGTGACGGTTGAGACCGGCGATACGATCGACATCTTTCGGTCGCCGAAGCACGCCTATACAAAGTCGCTCTTGGCGGCGGTGCCCCGACTGCTTACGGCAAGCGAGCCGCCCACGGCGCCCCTCGCAGCGCACGAAGCGACGGCTACGCCCGCACTCAGCTTTCGTGACGTGGCCATCGAGTATCCGAAGCGCGGACGCGTGCCGGCTTTTCGCGCCGCCGAGGGCATCACGTTTGACGTGTATCCCGGCGAGACGGTGGGACTCGTGGGCGAGTCTGGATCGGGCAAAACCACACTGGGGCGAGCGGCCGTAGGTCTGCTTCCCGTCAAGGAAGGCACCCTCGAGGTGGTCGGGGTGAACATCACCGGCGCTCGGGGCAAGGGCCTTCGCCCGGTGCGCCGCAAGACGGGAATCGTTTTTCAGGATCCGGGGTCGTCACTCAACCCGCGCTGGCCCATCGGCGAAAGCATCGGCGAGCCACTGTATCTGGCCGGTGAAGCTCGCGGAAATGAGCTGGACCGTCGCGTCGAAGAGCTCCTGCGTCAGGTTGAACTGCCCATCGGCTATCGAAATCGTTATCCG